>JADMIO011409342.1_pt1 | contig 16488 bp, 13 predicted proteins | sample 8958161 | NCBI WGS metagenome assembly JADMIO01 (sample SAMN16585339, study PRJNA669376) | soil metagenome | isolation source: Crop rotation soil | place: USA: Cullars Rotation, Alabama | collected 2011
GCCGCGACTTCAAGTCACGTGAATTCCAAGCTTCGGATCCCACTGTGCTGGAAAGCGCCTTCGGCGGCCAGATGCTCCACAACCTGATCACGGCGACGTATGCGGGCGACCAGAACGTCAAGCGGGTCGTCCTGAGCTCGGACGGCCTGAGCGTCGTGCAGGTCGTCAACCTCGCCCAGTTCAACGCGCCGCTCGACGTCACGACCGAAACGTCCGGCCTCATCTACGTCGCGGAGTACGCGGGCAACCGGATCAGCCTGATGATTCCGCAGTCGCTCGGCGCGTGTCCGGTGCCAGGCTCCGATCCGTCGACGACCGACAGCGACGGCGACGGTTTCACCGACGCCGACGAGACCGCGAACGGCACGGACGTCTGCAGCGCGTCGAGCAAGCCCCCGGACTGGGACGGCGATCACGTCAGCGATCTCAACGACTCGGACGACGACAACGACGGGATCCCCGACGTCACCGACCAGCTGTTCCTCGACGCGCACAACGGCGCGACGACGACGCTGCCGATCGACTTCGAGTACGACCCGGCCAGCCCCGCGGCCGGCGGACTCGGCGGCAGCGGCTTCCTGGGGACACAGATCTCGTCGAATGCGCCGAGAGATCCGGCGACCGGCCATGCGTTCCGCAGGACCGCGATTCACGCGGGCGACGCCGGCGGTCACATGAACCTCGAGACCGACAGCGGCACGAACGAAGGCACTGTCAACACGCAGATGAATGCCCTGCAGCTCGGCTTCGACAGCACGCAGCACTTCGAAGTCGTCGCTCGCCTCACGCAGCCGTTCTCGGGCACGACGCCCGCCGTCGGCCACGTCGGCGGTATCTTCTTCGGACCCGACGAAGACAACTACGCCAGGCTGGCGATCATCGGGACGGCGGCCGGCACGCCGGCGCTGCAGTTCGCGGTGGAGCAGACCGGCGTGTTCGCCGAACAGCAGCGGTTCGACCTCGGCACGACAACGGTGAGCAACGTCGATCTCTATCTCGTCGGCGACCCTGCGGCGCACACCGTCCAGGCGTATTACAACGTCAACGGCGGATCACCCGTGACGTTCGGGTCGGCGGTGACGGTGCCCGACACGTGGTTCGGCAACAACGCCGGCGTCAACGCGAACCGCTCGCTCGCGGGCGTCGTCGTCAGCCACGGCAGCGCGACGCCGATGGCGTTCGGCTACGACTTCATCAAGATCGATCGCAACGCGCCCGGCGGCGCGCCGCCACCGCCGCCCGGACCGACGAACATCGTCGTGTATGCGTCGGATGTTCCTGCGGGACAGACTCACGGCGCATGGTCGCTCGTCGCGGACACGACGGCCGCCGCGGGCATGAAGCTGTCGACGCCCGACAACAACTTCAGCTCCAACAACAACCCGCAGGCGTCGCCGGTGCACTACTTCGACGTGACGTTCAACGCCGACGCGGGCGTGCCGTACACGCTGTGGCTGCGCACGCAGGCGACGGCCAACCAGATCAAGAACGACTCGGTGTGGGTGCAGTTCTCGGACGCGCTCGCCGGCGGCTCGCCGATCTACCCGCTGAACTCGACGTCAGGGCTGCTCGTGAACCTGGCGACCGACGGCACCGGCTCGAGCCTGAATGGGTGGGGCTGGGATCACGGCGCCTACTGGCTCTCGCAGCCGACGACGGTGACGTTCGCGTCGAGCGGGATGCACACGATGCGCGTGCAGGTGCGGGAGGACGGCGTGCAGCTCGATCAGATTGTGCTGAGTCCGACGACGTATCTGAATGCGGCGCCCGGGCCGCCGACGGCGGACTCGACTATCGTCGCCAAACCGTGATGGTTTTCGACTCGCCGAATCCGCCGTCGGCCACGTTCGTCGCGTCCGCCTTCAAGCGGACGTCCGGCTCGAGCCGGACGCTACGAACGTCAGCGCCCAGTGGGTGTGTTCAACGTTCCCGGCCCGGGAGTGGCGCCCGTGGCCGGGGGCACCGTCGTCGCGCCGGGCCCCGTGCCCGGCGTGCACGGTGCCTGCGGCGCCGCCACGCCTGACGTTCCGACTGCTCCCGGTGTTGCCGCACCCGGACTCGTCGACGTTGTCGATGACGTCGTGGAGTTCGGTATGGTCGCGGAAGTCGTCGTTCCCGGAACCGTGGTGTTCGGCGTGTTGCTCGCCGTCGTCGTGCCCGGGACGGTGGACGTCGTCGACGTGCCCGTGCCGAGGCGGGTCTGCGGCGGCGTCGTCCCTGTTCCCGTGCCTGCCGGGACACATGGAACCGTCGTGGTCCGCGGAACGGTCGTCGGACTCGGCGGCGCCGGCTGAATCGAGCCTGGCACCGTCGTCGGCGACTGCGGCGTCGGGGCGAGCGTGCCCGTCGGCGTTGGAGCGGTCGTCGAAGGTGTCGTCGTGGTCGTCGACGGCGTGGGCGGCGGTGCAGTCTGCTGACCCTGCGCCGCCACTCCGGTAAGCGCCATCGCCGCGGCAAATGCAAATGCGGTCGTCATCGTCGCCATGTAACGCTTCATGTGTTGAGCTCCCTCTGAATACTGTTCGAATGCACACGTCCCCAATGCACGGCGGGTGCCCGAAATAACGGATCTGCTCGCGCTGCCCGAGCGCAGCGAGTCGAAGCGTCAGAAGGTGAGCTCGGAGGACGGACGAACGTCTTCACGTCCAGGCTCCGCAGTAACAAGTCGAGCGACGTCAGATAGAAGGCGGAGTGTTTCGGTTTGAGAACGAAGTAGAAGCGCCGCGTGACGAATGTGGCCCGTCCCGCGGCGCCGTGTGTCAGGCCGTACTCGCTTCCGCCTCTTCACTGCGGCACACGATCTTCGAATACAGCGCGAGCGACTGCGCCACGACCTGATCCATGTTGTAGTACTTGTAGGTGCCGAGCCGTCCGGAGAAATGCACGCCTCGCGTGGACGCGGCGAGCATCTGGTACTTCCGGTACAGCTCGTTGTTCTCCGCGCGCGGAATCGGATAGTACGGATCGCCGGCCGACTTGGGGTACTCGTACACGAGCGTCGTCTTCGGATGTTCCTGGCCCGTGAGGTGCTTGAACTCCGTGACGCGCGTGTAGAGGTTCTCGTTCGGGTAGTTGATCACCGCGACGGGCTGGTGCCATTCCTTGTTCAGCGTCTGGAAGTCGAACTGCAGCGACCGGTACGGCAGGCGGCCGTAGCGATAGTCGAAGTACTCGTCGACCGGTCCCGTATAGATCACTTCCTTGTGCGGGATCATCTTCTGCACTTCACGATAGTCCGCGTTCAGCAGGATCTTGATGTTCGGATGCGCGAGCATCTTCTCGAACATCCGCGTCAGGCCGTGCTTCGGCATCGCCTGGTACGTGTCGGTGAAGTAGCGGTCGTCGCGGTTGGTGCGAACGGGCACGCGCGCGGTCACCTGCGCGTCGAGCTCGGACGGATCGAGATCCCACTGCTTCCGCGTGTAGTTGCGGAAGAACTTCTCGTACAGCTCCCGGCCGACCTTCGAGACGATGACGTCTTCCGACGTCCGGATCTGCGGCCGCTTCTCGGCCTGCTTCGCGAAGAACGCGTCCACCTCGAACGACGTGAGGTTCAACCCGTACATCCGGTTGACGGTTTCGAGGTTGATCGGAATCGGGAGCAACTGGCCGTCCACCCATGCCTGCACGCGGTGCTGGTACGGATACCAGTCGGTGAACCGCGAGAGGTACTCGAACACCGGCTTCGAGTTGGTATGGAAGATGTGCGGCCCGTACTTGTGCACGAGCACGCCGGCCTCGTTGTGGTGGTCGTACGCGTTGCCGCCGATGTGCGGCCGCTTGTCGATGATGAGGACCTTCTTGCCGGCGTCTTCCGCCAGCCGCTCCGCCATCACGCTGCCGGCGAAGCCGGCGCCCACGATGAGGTAATCAAACATCGGCCCTGCTCATCGACGGCTGCGCCGGTCTGGCCGACGAGCGGCGGTCGGCGAAGGCGAGATGCACACGCCGCGACGTCTCGGCGCGGTCCGCGGTCGCGCGCCTGCGCAGCGCGTCCTCGCACATGGTGCGCATGTCGCCCCAGGTGCGGTCCCACGACAACGTCGACAGATACTTGTCCACACGCGAACGCCACTGCGGGTCGTCGTCTTTCAGCGCCCGCTCGATGGCATCGCAGAACTCCGCCGGCGTGCCGGCGATCGCCACCATGCCTTCTTCGCCGTACGGCCGGACGACGTCGCGCACCGGCGACGAGACGACGGGACAGCCGGCCGCGAGGTATTCCGGCGTCTTCGTCGGGCTGATGAAGCGCGTCGAGTCGTTCATCGCGAACGGCAGCAGCGCGACGTCCCACCCGGAGAGATACGCCGGCAGCTCGTCGTACTTCTTCATCCCGAGGTAGTGGATGTTGCCCGGGCGGGGGAGCGACGACTCGGCGATCTTCACGCAGGGTCCGAGCATCACGATGTGCCAGTCGGGATGCGCGGCGGCGATGGCGCCGAGCAGGCCGACGTCCATGCGTTCGTCGATCACGCCGAAAAATCCCATGCGCGGATGCGGAATGTCCTGCTGATCCGCGGGCTCGTGCGCAGTCGTCCTGGCCTTGCGGAAATGCGCGACGTCGACGCTGCTCGGAAAGGGATAGACGCGCGGATGGCGGCCGCGCTTGGCCTCCCACAGGCTGTGTCCGCCGGTGAAGACGACGTCGGCGCGATCGAAGAGTTCGTCTTCGAGCCAGAGCAACTCGGGCGGCGCGCCTTTGAACATCGAGAGCTCGTCCATGCAGTCGTAGACGATCGCGCCCGCGTCGATCGTACGGGAGAACTGCAGCGCCATCGGCGTGTAGTACCAGCAGATGGGTTTGGCGATGGCCCACTCGGCGCACATCTCGTGCAGCAGCGCGTTGAGCGTGTCGTTCACCGCCTGCGGCGTCATGCCCTGCGGCAGGTGCGGGACAACGACGCGGACGTCGGCGTCGCGGCGGATCTGCAACGTCGCCTTCTGGCTGTCGAAGATCGGTTCCTCGAAGAAAAAGACGCGACGCTCTGAGGCGAAGCGCGTCATGAGATGCTGCGGGCGCTGAAACACGAAATTCCATCGGAGGTGCGAAAGGCACACGAGATCAGTGTTTTGTGGAGGAGTCATAGTTCGGCAACCTTTCAAGATTCGTACCTCTAGCCCATAAGCACATCAGCCTTCTTTCCGAACTTGCGGCGATACATGTCGACGATTCGCGGCGCGAGATTCGCGGGCGCGTCGGGCGTGCGGAGCATCAGCACGCAGCCGCCGAAGCCGCCGCCGGTCAGTCGAGCTCCGAGCACGTGCGGATCCGTGACCGCCGTGTCGACGAGCCAGTCGATCTCGGGAAGCGACACCTCGAAGTCGTCGCGCAGCGACGCATGCGACGCCGTGAGCAGCGCGCCGAACGTCTTCAGATCGCCAGCCTTCAGCGCGTCCACGGCCTCGAGCACGCGTGCGTTCTCGGTGACGACATGGCGGGCGCGGCGATTGAGCGGATCGGGCAGCGCGTCGATCGCCGGCAGATCCGCGGGCGTCAGCTCGCGCAGCTTGCCGACCTTCAGCGCGCGCGCGGCTTCTTCGCATTCGCGGCGCCGCGTCCGGTAGCCGCCGCTCGCGTGGTGATGCGCGATGCCGGAGTCGATGATCGTGAGCGACAGATCCGGCGGCAGCTTCACCTCGCGGTACTCGCGCGTGCCGGCGTCGAGGAAGAGCGCCGAGCCGTCGGCGCCCAGGCTGCAGATCATCTGGTCCATCAGCCCGACCGGCGCGCCAACGAACTGGGTTTCCGCCGCGTGCGCGAGCATGGCGATCTCGAGATCCGACAGCGTGAGCGAGTACGCCGACCGCAGGCTGCGGAGCACGGCGACTTCGAGGGCGGCGCTCGACGACAGGCCTTTGCCGACGGGGACCTCGGACGTGATGTGCAGATCGAAGCCGCTCGTGCGGCGCGAGCCGCTGCGGCGCAGCGTCCACGTGACGCCGGCGACGTAGTCGACCCAGCTGCCCGCCGGCTTTTCGTCGCCGAGCACGTACTCCTCTGTGCCGTGGCCCACCGAGTCGCTGGCGAGATGCACCACCTGGTCGTCGCGCGGCGTGAGCTGCACGTGCGTCTCGAGCGGAATCACGGTCGGCAGGCAGAAGCCGCCGTTGTAGTCGGTGTGTTCGCCGATCAGGTTCACGCGTCCCGGCGCGGAGACTTCAATCAAGGTCGACCTCAACCGCGCGCAGCTCCGCCGCCTTGTCCTCCGGCAGCGTGTCCGCCGTAAACGCGCCGGCTCCGAGCTCGCTCCCGGCGATGTACTTCAGCCGGTCGCGCATGCGGAGCGGCGGATAGAACTCGAGATGGAGGTGCGCCTCGGGATGATCCTGGCCGTCGGTCGGCGCCTGATGCACGACCATCACGTAAGGGAACGCCCTGTCCCACAGGCGGTCGAACTTGAGCAGGACGGTCTTCAACGCGCGCGCGAGCTCGTGGCGTTCGAGTGCCGTGAGATCGGCGACCGACTGCGCGGCGCGGCGGGGCGCGATCCACACTTCGTACGCGTAGCGCGCGCACACCGGCACGAGCGCCACGGCCTGATCGCTCAGGTAGAGAATGCGGCGGCCATCTTTGACCTCGTCGGCCAGCAGGCGCTCGAGCAGCCCGCAGCCGTTCGCGCGTTTGTACGCCAGCTGCGCCTCGAGTTCGATCGACGGCAGCGGCGGCACGAACGGATACGCGTAGATCTGTCCGTGCGGGTGGTGCAGCGTCACGCCGACCTCGACGCCGCGGTTCTCGAACGGCATCACATACAGCACGTCGTCGCGCCCGCCGAGATCGACGTAGCGATCGGCCCAGACTTCGAGGATCAGCTCGATCTGCGCGAGCGGCAGGCGGCCGAGGCTCTGCGCCGGATCCTGCGTGAAGACGACGACCTCGCACGCGCCGTTGGCGGGACGCGTCGGGACGATTTCTTCCGGCTGCGCCGTGGCTGTGTGCGAGAACGTCGGAAAGAGGTTGTCGAAGACCGCGACGTCGTAATCGCCGACGGGAAGCTCGCTCGGCCGATTGGGGTCGTCGCTCGGCGCGAGCGGGTTGTGGTCGGCGGGCGGCAGAAACGTGCGGCCCTGGCGATGCTGCGCGTACGCGATCCACTCGCGGCGCAGCGGATGCCAGCGCATGTGCGAGTTCGCGCCGGCGCCCTGCGGCGCCGCCGGCGGGCTCTGGATGGCGTCGGAAATCGGCCGGCGCGAATACAGTCGAAGCGCGCGTCCGTCGGGCTTCGAGAGCGTCCGCGTGTACATGTGTCTACTCCGGCCGCTCGCCGACGGTGACGGGCACGGGCGACGGCCCCGGCGCGACCGGATCCAGCGCCGCCGCCTTCATCGCGGCCGGCGCGTGCGCCTGCAGCTCCGGCGACGCCGCCGACGCGGCCTCGCCGCGTGTCGCGCGCGCGATCACGTCGAGCGGAAACTTCGGCGTCCGATCGTCGTACAGCAGGCCGTTGGCCTCCTGATAGGTGTCCGCGAACTGCGTGTAGCAGAAGCCGGCGAGGATGCCGAGCGTGTGAATCGTGGCCATCAGCCGCTCGTACTGCTTCGCCAGCACGCCGCCCGACTCCGCGCGCGAGTAGCCCCACGTGCCGCGCGTGTCGCGTGCGAGCGCGATGCCGCCGAATTCGCTCAGCACGATCGGCTGCTCGGTGCTGCGATCGGGCTCGAGCACCAGCACGCGGCCGCCCGGACGCTCGCGCTTGAACAGCCGCGGCAGCACCGAGTCGGTGGAGTAGCGCGCGTGAATCCGATCGGGGTTGCTGTCGTAGTCGTGGATGCCGATGATGTCGGTCGACACGCTCTCCCAGCCGTCGTTGCCGACGACAGGGCGGGTGGGATCGAGGGTCTTGGTGATGTGGTACAGGCCGCGGACGTAGTGACGCTCGGCCTGATTCATGGGGAGATTCGGCACGCCCCAGGATTCGTTGATCGGGACCCACGTCATGATGCACGGATGGCTGTAGTCGCGGTCGATGGCGTCGGTCCACTCGCGCGTCACGCGCTCGACGGACTGCTTCGTGAACCGGTACGCGCTCGGCATCTCTTCCCAGACGAGCAGCCCGAGCCTGTCCGCCCAGTAGAGGTAGCGCGGGTCTTCAACCTTCTGGTGCTTGCGGACGCCGTTGAAGCCCATCGCTTTCGCCAGCTCGACGTCGCGCCGCAGCGCATCGTCGTCCGGCGCCGTGAGACCCGATTCGCGCCAGTAGCCCTGATCGAGCACGAGCCTCAGCATGTACGGCCGGCCGTTGAGCACGATCTTGTCGCCGTCCACATGAATCGCGCGGAGCGCCGTGTAGCTGCCGACGTCGTCGAGCAGTTCGTCGCGTCCGCCCCAGAGGCGGAGCTCGACGTCGATCAGCGTCGGCACGGCCGGGTTCCAGAGCAGTCCGTTGCGGTAGTCGTCGATGCCCGGATCGGACAGCGCGATGCGCCGGTGCACTTCGCCCGAGATCACCTGATACGTGTCGTCGGCGAGCAGCAGGTCGCCGACGCGCATCTTCACTTCGAGCCGCAGGCCCTCGCGTCGCTGGCCGTCCAGCCAGACCTCGATGCCCATCTCCCAGCGCTCGAGGTTCGGCGTCCATCGCAGCCGCCCGATCCACGTGGCCGGCACGACTTCCATCCAGACCGTCTGCCAGATGCCGGTGGTGCGGTAGTACCAGATCGAATGCGGCTCGAGGAGCCAGTCCTGTTTGCCGCGCGGCTTCGACAGCTCGAGCGGATCGTCCTCGGCGCGGACGACGATCGTCAGCGAGTCCGCATTCAGGCACGTGGTGACGTCGACGGTGAACGGCGTGTAGCCGCCCTGGTGCGTGGCGGCGAGCCAGTCGTTGACCCAGACGGTCGCGTTGTAGTCGATCGCGCCGAAGTGGAGCAGCAGCCGCTCTTCAGGCTGAGTCTTCGGAATCGGGATGGTGCGGCGGTACCAGACGGCGCGGAAGAAGCCGGTGTCGTGAATGCCGCTTGCCGGAGTCTCCGGCGCAAACGGCACTTCGATCGTCCGCGTCCACTGCGCGTCGCGCGGCAGCTGCCACGCGCCGTCGGCGTCGATCGCGAAATCCCACCGGCCGTTCAGGTTCGTCCAGTTCCTGCGCTGAAGCTGTGGACGAGGGTATCCCCGCCCTTCGAGCAGAGTCGGCGTTTGCATCTTCGAACGCTTGATGAGTCGCAAGATTCGATCCACGGCAAGCCCAGCACAACCGTCGGCGGCAGTTTTGCGTACCGTCCACCCGTCATGAACATTCTGGTCACCGGCGGAGCGGGGTACATCGGCAGCGTCATCTGCGATCAGCTGCTCGAGTCAGGTCATCGGGTCGTCGTCTACGACAACATGACGAAGGGGCATCGCGACGCAGTCGCCGCCGCCGCGATCGTCGTCGAACGCGATCTGCTCGACGGCGACGCGCTCAAGCAGGCGCTGCGCGATCATGCGATCGACGCCGTGATCCACATGGCGGCGTGGTCGCTCGTCGGCGAATCGATGAGCCAGCCGGAGAAGTACTACCGCAACAATTTATGGGCGAGCCTCGAGTTGCTCGAGGCAATGCGGTTCTCAGGGATGTCCCGCATCGTCTTCTCGTCGACGGCGGCTGTGTACGGCGATGCCGAACGTCAGCCCATCCAGGAGTCGGACGCCACGAGGCCGACCAATCCGTACGGCGAGTCGAAGCTGGCCGTCGAGCGTGCGCTGCATTGGTATTCGCAGGCTCACGGGTTTCAATACGTTGCCCTTCGATACTTCAACGCGGCAGGAGCAACGCCGACACGCGGAGAGCGCCATCACCCCGAGACTCATCTGATCCCGCTCGTGCTGCAGGCCGCGTCGGAAGATCGTCCCGTCGCGATCTTCGGCGACGACTATCCGACGCCGGACGGCACCTGCGTCCGCGACTACATCCACGTGTCCGATCTCGCGCGCGCACACGTCATGGCGCTCGATGCGCTCGCAGCGGCCTCCGGCTCGGCGCGCACCGCGACGTTCAATCTCGGCTGCGGTCAGGGGTACTCGGTGCGCGAAGTGGTGGACGCCGCTCAGCGCGTCACGGGAAAGTTCATCAACGTCGAGGCGCGGCCGCGGCGGGCCGGCGATCCGCCCGTGCTCGTCGCCAGCTCCGATCGGATCCGCCAGCAGCTCGGATGGTCGCCGACATACGAATCGCTCGACGACATCGTCGGCTCCGCGTGGGAGTGGATGAAGTCACGCGGCGGCGACGCTAGGGCAGCTCGTTATTCCGAGCCGCAGCACGCTCGCTGAGCCTGGTGAGGGTGGAAGGCGCCCAGTCGGAGCTGCTTTGCCACCCGCTATGGCTGTGCTCGCCCTCGGTGTCGTCGGTCGGCCCGGGAAGAAAATGGTTCGCGATGCCGGCGGCCGTGGCCGTCAGGCGGGGCGTGACGCCGGCAGCCGCGGCGGCGAGCTTCGCGGGCCACGTGATGACCAGCTCGGCGTCCCCATGCCGTGCCGCGTCGACGATCTTCGCGGCCGCGTGTTCCCCGTCGATCGTCACGAAAGGCATCGAGCCGGCGATCGCGAACCACATGAACTCCTGACGATGCTGTCCCTTGAACCACGCGTTGAACACCGATCCCGTCCGCATCAGGCCCGGGCACACGGTCGTGATCAGGATGTTCTCCTGCGCGAGCTCGGGGCGGACCGACTGCGAGAATCCCGTGAGCGCGAACTTGCTCGCGCAGTACGCGGCCAGATGCGGCACGCCGATCTTTCCGCCGATCGACGAGATGTTGACGACGCGGCCGCCGCCGTTCAGGCGCATGTAGGGCAGCGCCGCCTGCAGCGTGTAGAGCGGCGACCAGAAGTGCACGGACATCGCTTCCTGGAAGTCGGCGTTCGACAGGTGGTCGAACGGGCCGACGGTGATGATGCCGGCGTTGTTCACCAGGACGTCGATCCTGCCGAACGCATCGATGCACGCGTGCACCGCGCGCTCGGCTTCCGACGGCGTGGCGAGATCCGTCACCACCGTGACGGCGGAGACACCCAGTTGCTCAAGATCTGTTTTCGCCCGTTCGAGCTCCCGCTCGTCGCGGGCGGCAATCACGACGCGCGCGCCGAGGCGGCCGAGCTCGCGCGCGAGCAGCAGGCCGAGGCCGCGGGAGCCCCCGGTGATTAGAGCCACGCGATCGCGGAAGTCGAGGGCGCGGTGTCTCCGAAGGCTTTTCAAAAGCAGAGCGGTGCCGGCGAGCGCGAGAGCGGCGGCGATCGGCAGATGTCGTTTCATGCACGCCTACGCCTGCAAGGAACGTGCATCACCGGCACCTCGCTTGCACGACGTCAGTGGATTAACCCGAGGAGCATGCCATGGCCACACCGACAGGCGTCGACAACGCGACGGCGGACACGCTGCTCAGCCGCATTGAAACCAATGTCGGCGAGATCATGCCGAGGGACGCGAAGAACGCAACCTTGATCAAAGAAATCATCGAATCGGTGAACGGACTGCGCTCGCTGCTGGGCGTCGTGCGAACGCACTGACATTGGCACGTCTGGTGATGTGGCGATTCGGCGACATCACCAGCTCACCCAATCACTACATGAGGAGATAAGCATGGCTGAGACGACCACACTGCACGACGCGTTTCTCGACGAGCTGCGCGACGCCTACGACTCGGAGAAACAGCTGGTGAAGGCGCTGCCCAAGCTGGCCAAGGCGGCGACGTCGACCGAACTACGCCAGGCGTTCGTCGACCACCTCGAGGAGACCAACGGCCACGTCACCAAGCTCGAGCAGGTGTTCCAGAGCCTCGACGAGAAGGCCAGGGGCAAGCACTGCGACGGCATGGCCGGCATCATCGACGAAGGCAAGAGCGCGATGGGCGAGGACTACGAAGGCGCGACGATGGACGCCGTGCTGATCGCGTCGGCGCAGCGCGCCGAACACTACGAGATGGCCGCCTACGGCACCATGGTCGAGTGGGCGAAGGGCATGGGCCACACCGACGCGGCGGACCTGCTGCAGGAGATTCTCGATGAAGAGAAAGCCGCCGACGAAAAGCTGACGGCCATCGCCGAGTCGGGCGTCAACGAACAGGCCTGCGCGGGCGCGCACTCCGACAACGAGGATGTCGAGGCGGAGATGCGGGCGAAGCCGCGCCGCGCCGCGGCAGCCGCTATTTCGCGACCGACCCCGAAGCGTCGGCGGTAGCGCGTTCTTCCGCACGGGCTGCGCTGAGGATGTTGCGCAGCCCGTAATTCCCTTCGTGGCACTCGTACAGCTGAATCGGCTCGGCGTCGCTCAACGTGAGCGGCATCGAGAACGTCCACGGCCGCGTCCACGTGTGCGGGTCGTCCATCGTGACGTCCCAGCGCAGCCGGTCCGGCGCGATCTTCGTGAAACGTTCGGTGATCTTCAGCGAATCGGGATCCGCGTTCTGGTAGACGCTGCGCTTCGTGAAGTTGGTGGTCTCGACGACGAGGGTATCGCCTTCCCAGTGCGCGCGCGAATCGCCCATGTCGAAGTGCATCTTTTTCGACGCGTGGGCGTGCGGCGCCCTGTCGATCGGGATGACGCGCGTCTCGTGGATCATCTCGTACTGAATCGCGATGTAACCCGGCCCCTGGACGATGCGCGATGAGTTGCCGTAGATCGTCGGCATGCCCGAGGTGGGGAAGCCGCGCGTGATGCAGCGATCGTAGAGGCTGCGGTCTTCCCACGAAGCGGAACCGCCCGCATAGATCGTCTGTCGCGCGTTGCGCTGCCGCGCCTGGCCTTCAGGCGTCCGCGCCGGAATGTGGCCGTCGTCCGGATCGGTGATCATCCACGCCTGCGCGCTGCTGCCGAGCCTGAACGCGTCCTGCCACCAGTTGCTCGGCGCGTCGAACGGCGTCTCGAACCGCTGGATCGTCGTTTCCTGGATGTTCAGCTTGAACTTCTTCAGTTCTTCCGGCGTGACGTCGCTCAGCTTCTTGCCGTCGAACTGCGCCGGCCGCTCCATCGGCGTGCCCGCTTCGTAGAGATTGGTGTAGTTGCCGGAGAAATCGGGATCGCCCCACGGCGTACGCGACGCTTTGTACGCTTTCGGCGCCTGCGCGAGCAACGCGGGTGTCATGAGTGCCAGTGCAATCGTGAATGGCAGAAACCTCTTCAGCATGGCAGAGATTGTATCGCGCCTGCCGATTGCGGCTCCGGATCGCTTCACCGACCCCGGCCGGCTCGTGAATGTGGAAGTGGCGCCGACGGAAAGGTCAAAGCGATACCTCGAGCGCCCTGTCGGGCCGACGGCATATCCCGCGGAACCGTGAAACAACTTCCGCTTCAAGCCGATCGATTACGAAATCCACACCTGCACCTGATGTGTACGGCCCCGGCATTTTCATTGCTCTAAGCCCGTGCATGTTGAAACGCTCCGGTCTCGCCATCGCCTGCGCGCTCCTTTTCTGCGCCTCATCCGCACGCGCCGCAGATCAGGTGTACTTCTCAGCCAATACGAACGTGACGAACATCCTGGTCCAGTACATCAACCAGGAGACGGTCCGCCTCGACATCTCCAGCTGGTACCTCAGCGAGCACTCGATTTCGATCGCTATCGCGAACCGGTTCAACGCGGGCGTGAAGGTCCGCGTCATCGGCGACCGCGGCGCGATTTTCGAAGCTGATCCGCACACGAAGACGGAGTTCTACTGGCTCGCGGCGCAGGGCGTGCCGATCCGGCTGCGATACAACCCGAACTACTTTCCGGAGATCGATCACTGGAAGGCCGCGATCTTCGTCGGCCAGAACGTCGTCGAATTCGGATCGGGCAACTTCGCGCCGACCGAGCTCGCCCCCGTCGACGCGCACAACTACTGCGACGAGTCGGAGCTGTTCACCAGCGACCCGCAGCTCGTGGCGGCGTTCAAGTCGAAGTTCGACACGATGTGGAACGACACGACGGTCGAGCCCGGCTCGCGCTTCGGCGGCCCGCCGTACCTGAAGAACTGGGACGACGCGTGCGCGAAGGAGCCGACCGGCGGCTGCGCGGATTACCCCGCGTACTACTCGTCGTTCTCCGGCCACAAAGCGATGTCGATCGACACGTCCCGGCTCGAGCCCGACGCGCCGACGCCCGCGGGCCTGTACTGGGGACAGGGCGACATGTTCAACCTGCCGCTGGTGAATGAAATCAACGGCGAGTCGAGCAAGGTGGACGTCATCGCCTACCGGCTCGAAGTGGACAACATCACGAACGCGATCCTGAACCGGTTCAAGGCCGGCGTGCCCGTGCGCGTCATCATCGATCCCGACCAGTACAAGAGCAACCTGTGGCCCGAGTACTGGCTGACCCACGCCAACATCGACAAGCTCTGGGCGGCCGGCGTGCCGATCAAGCAGCGCAACCATGCGGGCGTCTCGCACATGAAGACCGTCATCACGTCGAACTACGCGACCAACGCCTCGTCGAACTTCGCGCAGAACTTTCAGCGCGACCACGACTACTTCGTGCCGAAGGCCACGAAGACGGCCATCTACAACGCGTTCGTCAACCAGTTCAACAGCATGTGGAACAACACGACGGACTTCGGTCCGCTCGTGACGACGCCGCCGCAGGCGGCGAACCTGTCGTCGCCGGCCAACGGCGCGACGAGCGCGGGAACGAGCCCGACGCTGACGTGGAGCCGCGCCTCGTGGGCCGTGAGCTACGACATCTACATGGGCACCTCGTCCTCCAGCATGACGAAGGTCGCCAACGTCCCCGCGCAGATGGTCGAGGATCCGCCGGCGTCGTATTCGTATTCGGCGTCGGGCCTGCAGGCAGGCACGACGTACTTCTGGAGAGTCGTGTCGCTGACGAACGCGACGCCGAAGAACTCGGCCATGCAGGCGACCTCGTCCACGTTCAGCTTCTCGACGGGCGCCTCGTCCGGCGGCGGCGGGGGCGGCGGCGGCACGCTGTCACCGTTCTCCGGATCGCCGGCGCCGATTCCCGGCCAGATCAATGCCGAGACGTTCGACAACGGCGGCGAAGGCGTCGCGTATCACGACAGCGACCCGGCCAACAACGGCAGCCAGTTCCGGCAGACCGGCGTCGACATCGAGAACTCCAGCGAGGGCGGCTTCGACGTCGGCTGGATTGCCGGCGGCGAGTGGCTGAAGTACACCGTCAACGTCGCGTCTGCCGGCAGCTACAACGTCACGATGCGCGTCGCATCGCCGAACGGCGCGAGCTTCCACTTCACGCTCAACGGCGTCTCGCAGACCGTATCGGTGCCCGCGACCGGAGGCTGGCAGAGCTGGACCAGCGTCACCGTGCCCGCCACGCTGTCGGCCGGCACCCAGGTGCTGACGCTGAACTTCGACAGCGGCGGCATGAACTTCCGGTACGCGAGCTTCGCCGCCGGCTCAGGCGGCGGTGGGGGTGGCGGTGGTGGCGGCGGCGGGACGTGCGCGAACGGCACGGAGGCGCCGTTCACGGGCGCGGCGATCGCCATTCCCGGGACGATCAGCAGCGAGAAGTTCGACTGCGGCGGCGAAGGCATCGCGTATCACGACAGCGACGCGACGAACAACGGCGGCCAGTTCCGAAACACGGGCGTCGATCTCGAAGCCGCGAGCGAGGGCGGCTTCGACGTCGGCTGGACCGCCAGCAACGAATGGCTGAACTACACCGTCAACGTCACGTCCGCGGGCAGCTACACGGTCGCCCTCCGCGTCGCGTCGCCCGGCGGAGCGACGATGCACGTCGGCTTCAACGGACCGAGCCAGGGCACGTGGAAGACGGTCTCGATTCCGGCGACCGGCGGCTGGCAGAACTGGACGACCGTCAACGTGCCGGTCACGCTTGGCGCCGGCACGCAGCAGATGACGATCTGGTTCGACACCGGCGGGATGAACTTCCGCCAGGCAACGGTGCAGTAGCGACCGCTCACCGAGCCACGCGGAAAGGCGCGCGGCAGGCGCGTCATCAGCCGGCCGGCCGTCTGCGGGGGATACTGCAGGAGTTCGCGGATCTCGCGGACGGCCGGCGGAGGCATGAAACTCAGCGCGCGTTCGCCCTCGGCGCCCGCGTCTTCGACCACCTCGACGGCTTCGTCCGCCGGAAGACGACGGAGCAGCCAGGCGGCCCGCTGCGCGGAGGTCGACCGCACGAGCGCGCGCTTCGTTTCGGGCGCCAGGTGAAAGAGCACCTCGGCGGCGACATCGTCTGGAAGCGCCGCAAAGAGCGTCTCGGCCTCAGGCAGCGGCAGCGAGTCGAGGCGCGCCGCGGCATCGGCAATCTGGATGTTCTGTTCCATGACGTCTCTCGTAATTCATCAAAGCAAAACGGCGGCAATCCGGAAGTAGACGAGCAGGCTCACGAAGTCGGCGACCGCGAGCACGACGGGGCCGGCGGCGACCGTCGCGTTCGCGTGGAACCGATGCATCAGCCGCGGCACGACGGCGCCGACCACCGCCGACGCCGTCATCGCGACGGCGACGGCGATCGTGACGGTCGCCGTGAGCGCGCTTTCCAGCACATTGGGATCCTAAGCTTAGAATTCCACGTGGACAAGTTGTCGCG
>JADMIO011525491.1_pt1 | contig 16488 bp, 13 predicted proteins | sample 8958161 | NCBI WGS metagenome assembly JADMIO01 (sample SAMN16585339, study PRJNA669376) | soil metagenome | isolation source: Crop rotation soil | place: USA: Cullars Rotation, Alabama | collected 2011
TCTCCCGTCAGGCACTGCGAGTGCACGCGCACCAGCGTCGGCCGATGACGCGAAATCTCCCCCATCACCAGGGCGACATGCTGCTGATTCTGCGACGGGCAGTCGTAAACGTGCGCGGTAAACATCCCGAACTCCGTCGGCATCTGCGCCGAGGCCAGGCGTTTGATGAGCTGTTCCTGCGAGCGGCGATACTCAATCAGCTGTTCGATGGTCACGACTTTCAGCCGGTGCTTCCGGGCCAGCTTTTCCAGCGCCGGCGCGGTGGCCGCCTGGCCGTTCCGGCCGAGGATTTCGCAGATCGCCGCCGCCGGTCGCAGACCCGCCAGCCGCGCCAAATCCACCGCCGCCTCCGTGTGACCCGTGCGCACGAGCACGCCACCGACCCGGGCGCGCACGGGGAAAATGTGACCGGGACGCACGAAGTCGTAGGAATGCGCATGCGGCGACGCCAGCAGCCGGATCGCCACCGCGCGGTCCGCCGCGGAAATGCCGGTCGTGATTCCGCGCCGGGCGTCCACGGACACGGTGAAATCGCAGCCGAACGGCGTGGCGTTGTCCTCCGACGCCACCATCGGTGCGAGCCCCAGGTTGACCGCGATTTCCCGCGTGACCGCCACGCAGATCAAACCGCCGCCCTCCTTGATCATGAAGTTTACCTTGGCCGGCGTGGCCGCCTGCGCGGCCATGACGAGGTCACCTTCGTTCTCCCGATCCATGCTGTCGCGGACGATAATCATCCGTCCGCGGCGAAGTTCACCGAGCGCCTCGTCGATGGTGGCAGCTTTCATGAGATGGAATCCAGTCGGGCCAGCATCGCCAGCGCCGCGGCGGCCGCTTCGAGGCCCTTGTTGAGCCGGTTCGGTCCCGCCCGGCGCACGGCGTCACGCCGACGGTACACGGCTAACACTTCGAAGACGATCGGGATGTCGTGGCGCAGTGAAACATCCATGATGCCGCGCGCGCATTCGTTCGCCACCAGTTCAAAGTGATACGTGTCGCCGCGAATGACGGCGCCGAGTGCAATCAAGACGTCGTAGCGCCGTTTTTTTGCCAGCCGTTGGGCCATCAGCGGGATTTCGAAGCAGCCGGGCACCGTGAACGAGTCGATCCGTGCTGCGGGCACTCCCGCCTCGCGCAGTGCTTTGAGGCAGGCCTGCTCGAGGCTCGTCGTGAGGTCGGAATTGAATTCCGCCCGGATGAGTCCAATGCGCGCGCGCGCCGCCAGGGTGCGGGAGATCCGCGGGATCGATGACTCAGTTTTCATTTTCGCAAAAGTTTCTCCACGTGCTTGGCGATGACGTCCGCCTCGAAATTTACGAAGTCGCCCACCTTTTTCCCACCCAGCGTCGTGTGTTCCAGCGTGTAGGCCAGCAGTGACACCGTGCATCCGTGCGGGGTTTCCGATTTTACGGTCAGGCTGATCCCGTCGAGCGCGACCGATCCCTTTTCGACAATGTAGCGCCGGTAGCGCGCGGGAATCGCGAACTCGTAGATTCGCGCCGATCCATCCGGGCGAATGGCCCGGATCCTGGCCGTGACGTCGACGTGTCCCTGCACGAGATGTCCGCTCACCAGCGCATTGAGCCGCAGGCTGCGCTCGAGGTTCACCGGCGAGCCCGCGCGCAGGTCGCCCAACGTCGTCCGCCGCAACGTCTCGTGCATGTAAACGACCTCGAAACCTGTCTTCGACTGCCGCTGCACCGTCGAGCAGACGCCTTCCACCGCCACGCTCTCGCCCTCCCCCAGCTTCCACCCGGCTGGCCGACGAATCGCAATAACGCGCTCGAGCGCAGTGTCACGCACTGCGCTGACCTTGCCGATCGTCTCAATTATGCCGCTAAACATGGCGGTCTAGGTATGGACCCCACAGCGCAAGCGTCAGGACAAATCCCGGTCATGGCCGAAGGTAATTCGTAACAGACTTGTCACGATAACCCCGCCTGCTGGGGCCTCCTGGTGCTTTGACGACCGGCCCTGCTTCGCCTAGAAGCATCGAAATGAGAACAGAGTACCCCAAGTCTCCAATTCTCGACTGGTAGACAGGGTCTGATGCGCAATTCGCGCTAGGCAATTCGACCCGGGCTAAAACCCGTGGCGAATCGTTGGTCGAGAACGAACTTTCTTAATTCGACGGCACCCTCAAATCCGGGGTTCTCCTTCGAGCGCTTCAGGGTGAATGTGTTTTCACCTTTCTGGAGACAACCTAACGGAACAGGGAATCGAAGTACATCGATCCAGCAGCCGTTGTCGAAATGGTTGTACAGGCTTCCATTCCAAAGGAGCTCGGTTCCGTTGATGCCAAACGTCACGTCACTCACGCGATTTAGGTTTTTCATTTCGACCGTGAGCGTGCTTGGCCTTTCCAAATCAAGCCGTCGCGCCAATTCCATGTCGTCGGCGATGATGAAGGACCGTTCAACGGAGGCCTTTCCAGGATCCAGGCGCACGTGACTCACGAACAAGCTCCAATAGATCCTGATCTCGTCGGCTGGCCACCATGGGGCCAAAACGTACTGCTTGGGCTTGAATTCGAGCGCCTTGGTATCAGCGAGCTCACTCAGCGCGGCGCGCGCGAATGCACCATCACAACAGGTAAAGTTGAACAAGGATACGCCATCCGCTCCCTGGTGATAGGCCCGCGCGGCGAAACCACGCATGTACTCAAGGGAAGGCGGGCCATACCCATCATGCACCCCGTCCGTGGAGGCATAGGTTCCCGTGCCACCGCCCACCGTTGTCTTTAACTGATATATTTGACCTTCGATTCCGGGATAGACCTTGCAGCCGGAAGCGTGCGCCCGGGTTACCCACCAATCGACCGGCGGGTCTGGCCATTGGTCTCCCAGGCATCCGAGGGTGATGTGATCGAACAATCCCTCCCCGAGCCATTTTTCAATCTCGAGGCCGCTCTTGGCCATGATCTCCGGATCGTGTTCGAAGCGTGCGGTAAATTTCTTGCCCTTTTGGCGGACTCTCCGACTTAGCTCGCGAACGAGCTCGCTCATCAAACCGGCGCATTTCGCTTCATCACCCGCCAGGAACCAGGGCCGCTTTCGCGTGAAATCCAGGTCGACGCCGTCAACTTCATATCGATCGATGACCTCCTGGACCTGTCGCAGGCGATACTCGCGCAATTTCGATTTGGCATAGTCCAGGCGTCCAATGGGCAGGCGCAGATCCTTGTTTTCGTCGAGCCAGTCCGAATAGAGTTCAGGGTACTCCACCGAGCCATCGGCGCGAAGATAGGTGTGATGGCCGTCATTCATTCGGAGCGTGAAATGGTTCTCAAGCCCGTGCGCGTGGCATGCATTCGTGACGATTTCCAACGGGTCCGTGCCTTGGCGAATGAGGTTCTCCAAGGTTGTTCGTAATCTCCAAACATGGATTTTGTTTATTCCCTCCCTGGACTTCATCCATTCCCCGACCAATGGCAGAAACGACGACCGGTAGTTCACGGCATGTGAACCGAGTGCGCAGAACTGATAAATCTTCACCCCACTTCCGACCAGCGGCAGCACCGTTGCCTTGACGATGTCCTCGGGCGACATCGGTGCTGGATATCGCATGTAGGTTGACCAACCGTCGTCATTGTAAACCAGCGTCTTGTTCATATGGGCAGAGTGCGGACGAGTTGCTTTGGGTTCACCACCGAGATTGGCATCGCTGCAGGATTCTCATGACATCCCCTCCGAATTCAGGAGAATTCCGGGATACCTTCGACCGCCACAATGTTGACCGGGCTCGAGTCGAGACCCTTGATCGGCAAGGGCAGGTAAATGATCAGGAAGATGTCAGCTTTGAGCTGATCGACATTCTTCAAGACTTCCAAAAAAAGGATGTCGTTCCCCAGCATGATGTCGTGGCAGGCGACGCAGTGCTCGATGTTATTTTCGATACAAATGCCGTCGCCAAACCCCACCGCTTTCACCCCTTTTTCGAGAAACCATTCGGCGGACTCTTTGCTCAGGTGAGGTCGTTGATCGTTCGGATTCTTGATAAAGGGTTCCGAGTGAAAACGGGAGTCGAGGACGAGAACATCACCCTTCCTGACCCTGCCCCGATCTGCAGCCTCGAGGTCGCCGCGCGTTATGAGTGCCAGCGGGCCGCAGGTGTCCAGGTTAAGGCGCACGCCCCGACCCATGAAATAATCCGCCGGCAGCGCCGTGACATCCTTCGTAAATTCGCCGTGGTGGTAGGGCGCTTCCACATGAGTCCCAAGGTGCGTCGTGATGTCGACGTCCGTGTGGAAATCCTTGACGCCATTGACGTCGACAACCTTGCGGTGCAGTACACATCGGCGACGTTCCACCGCCGGATCGATAATCTTGCTTAGCTGGACCGTTCGGTAAGGGCCAACCTGGCCAACGCTGGATGGAAGGGTGTGATTCATAAGTGAAGGCGGTAAGTCCGAGAGCGAAGCGCTATTTTTCAATCGGGCGCGCATCGAGGAAGGGATAGCGGTAGGCGGACGCGAACAGCAGCGCGCCAGTGGCAACGAGTGCAGCACATGCGAAGAATGCCGTGGAGTAGTGACCCGGCATGCTCGCGAGCCGGCCAAAGATGATCGATCCAAACGCGAGTCCAATTCCCCCCAACAACCCCAGGATTCCGCAAATTTGGCTAAAGGCCTTCATCCCATAGTACTTCGCCGTCGAATAAGTCATGCTGTCGACTTCGACCCCAAGGGCAAAACCGATGATCAGGATCAGGATTGGCGCGTACGCGATTTGATGAAGGGCAAAGGCCACACAGGCTCCGGCTTGGGCCAGCAACAGGACGCCACAGACGAGCGCGAAGTGCATGCGGTCGATTACAAACCCGCCGGTAAGCCTTCCACTCATTGAGGCGACCCCCAGAAGCCCGGCGTACGCGGCGGCTTTCGATGCACTCAGCCCCGACTCAATCAAGAAGGAGACCAGATAGGTCACAATGCCGCCATTGGCCAGGTTCGTCGCGATGTATCCGCCGCCTATGATCCAAAATACCGGCCGTCGCATGGCCGTGGCCCGCGTATCGCCCACCAAGTCTGGAACATTCACCCCGAGTTCCCTCGGCTTGTTGCGCTCCGTGATCCAGAAATATGCAATGGGAAGCGCGCTGATCGCCAGGAGCCCCATGGTGAAGAAGCCAACCCTCCAACCGTAGTGAGATGTGACGTTTTGCAATAGAAGCGGTGTGACCATCGAAGTGAGTCCGATCCCCGCGGACGTAAATCCGAGTGCCGTGCCGCGCCCGGCATCAAACCAGCTGTTTACCGCCCGGGCATAGGTCAGCGCGGTGGTGCCTGTTCCCACGCAGCCAATGACCAACCCTAGTGAATAGAGTACCCACAAGTTGCCTCCAATCAGTCCCATCGTCCCGAGCGCCAGGGAGAGGAGTGGAATGGCAATCATCAGCACCAGACGGACTCCGACCCGATCTGTGATACGTCCGGCGAATGCGGCCATCAAAACGTAGCCGAAATTGGCGAAGAACGTCCAGGCTCCGACATCGGCGAGCGTCCAGCCGAACGCTGCCACCAGTGGCGCAACAAAGACTCCGAATGAATACAAGGGCAGGCCTCCGAATCCAAATCCCATGCCGATCATCGCCCCGACCACGACACGCCATGATTCACGGAATTCGCGTTTCGCTTCAGATGCTTTGGATTGGAGATGAGCCACGTGACGCGAAAACCTGGGTTTCGAAATCGGCAATGTCGGTCCGACGAGCCTATCGATCCTTCTCGTCTCGGAAGAACGCTGTCTTCAGGGCAGATTGATTTTCGTAGATTGTACCGGGATTGATGGCCGCAGGAAATGGAAGGTAAACCGGAACCAAAGCCTGGCGCGGCCGGTAAGTAGCCGATCCTTGCAAAAACGACGCGACGTAGGTTTCCCACGGACGCGACTCATACGTCAGTGGCCACGCATCTCCGGCGCAGTACTGGAACAGCAGCAAGCGGCGCGGGTTTTTGGACTTGTTCGGGGCCGAACCGTGCAATGTTCGCACGTGATGAATGGAGATGCCGCCCGCCTTCAGGACGATGGGGACGGATTTGTCCGGCCGAAATGTCGGATCAGTCACGGCACCCACAAATCGCCCGTCCTGGTGATGATCAAAGATCGGCCCTTTATGTGTGCCCGGAAGCACCAGGAGACATCCATTTTCGAGGCTTGAGTCGTCAATCGCCACGCCGACCGCCAGCAAATCGTCATTTGTATGCGGATAGAACGCCCAGTCCTGGTGCCATTCCACGGGGCTGCCGACGTCTGCTTGCTTCATGTTCAGCTTGTTCCCGTTGGTGGTGATATTCGGGCCGATCAGCTGGCTCACGATTTTCAGGATCTTCGGATGGCGAAGCGCGCGGTCATAAACTGAATGCTGTTTGATTGGATCCTTGAGCCGGCGGAGTCGGGGTCGTTCGGGGGTATGCGTTGGCTCCAAATCAAACATGGCGTTGTTGGCCTTCACCAACCGGGACTTTTCGACAAAGTCGTCGGTCACCTGGCGCAGCTCCCGGACTTCACCGTCAGTCAGCACTCCCTCCACGCCCAGATATCCTTGCTCGCGGTAGAACTCAATCTGTTGCGGTGAAAGCATGGTGTCCGTTCCTCGCGATGGATCGACTAGCAGGCCAGGTTGTATTTAACGGCGACGACGTATTGGACGTAAGGCTCGGATTGGGCCCACTCGTGGAAGATCGTGCAGAACGAACCGTCCGGAAGTTGAACCGTCGACGGATAGCCAATGTGGTAGAACAGCTCGCCGACTTTCTCCCGGGTCGAGTGGCCCCCGGTGCTGATAACGAATTCGTCCTTCACATCCCATTTTCGCCCGTCCTTGGAGAGGCATCCGCGAATCCCAAACGGTTCGCGGCGATACCCGTACGTGCACAGAACCGATCCGTCATTCAGCGCCACAAGGTCCGCGGGATATCCCCAGAGAGGTGTGGGCTCAGGTTTGCTCCAGGACTCTCCATCATTCTCCGAATACGCCATCCACAGATGCTGGTGCCGGTTGCGCACGCCATGCATTGTTCGGATCATCGCCAGGAGCGTTCCGTCGGCGCACCGCACCAGTGACGTTTCATCAAACGAAATGATCGTCGCCGGATCGTAAGCGATCGTCGAATAGTACTCCCAATCGAGTCCGCCATTGTCTGAGCGCAGGAGGAACGAGCGACATCTTTCGTGCAGGTTGTCGACCTCCATCCAGGCGCGTGAAAACAAATGCCCGTGACAGGCCATCAACAAGGTGCCATTGGGAAGTTCAACCACCCCATCGATGGGTTGAGCCCAGCGCATGGGTGCAATGTTGGCCCGATAACCCGCGCCCCAGGTTGACCCGCCATCCTCGGATACGACCAAGCCAACACTATCAGGCGTTCGAGTCGCGGCCGGCCGCACCTGAGGCCCAAAATCGTCATAGATTCCCTTCTGCTCAACGAAGGCCCACTGAAAGAAGTTCACGAGCAAGCGTCCGTCGCGGAGTTGAGTCAGCGATGGAGTGTCACTGCCAAAATGGTAGGTGCACGGCCAGATTACCTGCTTCGAACGTTGGTCCCAGGTGACGCCACCGTCATGCGACCGGATCATCGCAATCGAATCGAAATCGATGTGTTCGCGTTTGCGGGTCTCATTATAAATGACGGCGAGATCACCGTTCTTCAGGACCGCCGCACCGACCTGGCAAACGAACCGGTCAGGATCGTAGCAGACGCGAGATCGCACCATATTTTGAATGACGGTTTTCATCGGATCGTTTTGGAAAATAGGGAGCTCGAACTGACGGGTGATGGTGGGAGATCAAAAGAAGCGACCGTCTACAATTTCGAGCAACCCGGGACTTCGCCAAGTACGCTGGATACCCCGGCAGCTTGGCCGCGGGGGTAAACCAGGAAACTCCTGCAAAACACCCTGAACAAAACGCGTCAGAACCCGTAGCCCACCGAAAGTCGGTAAGTCCGTGGTTCGACCGGCCAGATCTTGTTCGCATTCACCGAGGTGAACGCGAAAATCTTGTCGGCTGCGTTGTAAACATTCAGCTGAATCCTCCATGGGCCGTGATTGTAGGCCGCCATTAGCTCGATCAGGTCATAGGAAGGAAGTTTGAGCGTGTCGGTGGTGTTGCCGGCGCGAGCGTTTTCGAACTCGTAGCCGCCGCCGAATTTGAAGCCATTCAATGAACCTTCCGTGAATTCGTACGTCGCGAAGATTTTGTAGCTCGTCCCTTGGGGAACGCCACGACGACGAATACCGGCCTGGGTCTTGGACGAGAGATTGCCGATACCCGCGATGATGTTGAGGCCCTTCGTTGGAATGGCGGTCAGGTTCAGGTCCCATCCTTTTGTCGTGGCATCGCCTTGGTTTACCAAACTACCAGGGCCGCCGTTCGGATCGTTCACAAAAGTGACCGCGTTTTGCAGGAGGATGTCAAAATACGACGCCGTCGCGATCAGGCGGGAGTCGAATAGCTCACCTTTAACCCCGACTTCGTTCATCACTCCGAGAAGGTTCGGAAACAGCTTGTTGGTGTTCGGGTCGCGGTTGCTAGCCGGGTTGAACGTTTCCGAATAGTCGTAGAATACCGAAACGTGCTCGATCGGCTTGAAGATCGCGCCTGCCTTGTAGGTCCATTGATGGATGGACGTTTCCAGACCACCTGTGGCCAACAGCAGGTTGTTATCCGTCTGCTGGCTGTAATCGTAGCGAGCGCCAAAGACGAAAATCAGCCGGTCATTCAGCATGCTGGCATTGTCCTGAAATCCGAACGCGAACTGGTGATTGTTCGATTGGAAGTTGGTGATGAGTGTCTGGTTCGTGGCTGCCGCCAGAGGATCGCCAGAAACGTGCTGCACCGTCGGGAAGACTTGGGCATTGGGATAGTCCCAGCGCCAAATGTGGCGGGTGAAATTGTTCACCGTGACCTGCAGATTCGTGAGCATGGTATTCTTGACCGGGCCCACATCGAAATTACCGACGGCATCAAAAGTCACCAATCCGTCGTGGTTGATCTCGGGATTATACTGCCGATTGCGTAGTGCTACGATGGACTTGATGGCGGGATTGCTGAATACATCAGTAGCGGGGTTCGTAGCGCCGGTACCAACGTGCCCAATGATCGCGCCGGTCGAATCCAGCAGATTATAGTTTGAGACGTTGTACGTCGTCTGGTCCCAACTAAAATTGTTGAATCGGCCGACCAGACGGAAGTCCCAGGTGGCGCTGCCTGCCTCGACGCTGGTGCTGATCCCCAACTCCGCATCGCGATAGGTCATCTCGCGCACTTCATCTTTTTCGCCAAGATACTGGCGGGTACCCATGAAACTCGAGAAGGTGTTGTTGTAGTCCATATACCAACTTGCGGTATCCGACGCGACCTCGGCATGGAGGTAGTTGAAGCGGCCCCAAACCTTTGTTCTCGGGCCAAAACGATATTCCAGGTAAGGAACGATCGTCGTCTTTTTGTAGGGCAAACCCATCTGAAGTTTTGCATCCTGAATCGCCCCATCGACCCGGAAGAGCAGATTCTTATCCTGGGTCACCGGGCCAGTCGCGTTGAGATCGACGCGGAAGAAATCAAAGCTGCCATACTGCGCTGTGGCTGAGGCGCTATAGATCGGGGACGGCCGCTTTGAGACGAAGTTGATTAGGCCGCCAACCGTCTGCGCGCCATAAAGGACGCCATAAGGTCCCTCGATGACTTCCATGCGTTCAATGCCGGCGAAGTCGGTCGTGCCGCCACCCGTGCTAGCGACAATTGAAGTTTCCGGCAGACCGTCGCGATGATTGATGCCGATGATGTTGTAACCCCGCACCGTGTATTGCCCGCCGTACTTCGCGGTGGCGGTATTGACGCCCGCCACATATTTTGCGGCGTCACTCGGCTCGTTCGGGTTAATATCCGTCATCAGCTTTGGCGTGATCGTCACGAGCGTCGCCGCCAGGTCTTCGATGGGAATGGCGAAGCGAGAGCCGCTGATTGACTGGGTTGCTCCGTAACCCTTGTCAGTTCTGGCCGCCACCTCAAATCGGGACAGGTGAACTACGGAATCATCCGACTTTCTATCCGCTTCAGTGGGGCTGCTTTGGCTGGGGCGGTCGCTGGTCTGCGCCGCCCTTTGGGCGTTTGGGGCCGTTTCTCCCTTTCTGACCGTGTATGCACCGCTTTTTGCGTCCTGTGAGGCAATCAGGCCCGTGCCGTCAAGCAGGAGGCTCATTGCCTCCTCGACCGAGTATTCTCCCTTAACCGCGTTCGTCTGCACATCGCGCACAAGATCGGTGTCCGCAACAAGAGGGCGGCCCGACTGCTGTGAAAACATCCGCAGCGTTTTCGTCGCCTCACCAGCAGGAAGATCGAACTGCCGCTTCGTGACTACATCCTGACCGTAGGCCGGCGCGATTCCGCCAGCGAACGCCAGGGCGACCAGGGCACAAACGATGAACGGAACGAAGCGCCGTGTCAGCGCGCTGAGTCTAACGGTTCTGGTAGTGTGCATGGGGTGATACCGATCCGCGGCGCGGGGTTGCGCCAAACGAAGCGTCACTTGAAGACTCCTGCCGCCTGCGATTTGGCCTAAACGTTTCGGTAGATTTTGGAAAAATCTTTGCGCCGGCAGCTACTCGGTAACCTCCCCGCCGCAACCGTAATCGCGGCGCACGTGAACGCTCAGTTACGCGTCCGTCCGCAATGGTGCTGTCACACTAGCGTTTCCGCGTATCGTAGAGCACAATGTCGTCACCGTCCCGGTCAGCTTTTAGGTCGAAGCCCGCTTCCAGGAGCCGGGCAAAGGTGTTCGGGTCGTCGGCCCAAAAGATCCCGGTGATGGATCGACGATTGAGCGCCGAATCGCCGAGTGCCAACTGCACCTTGTTCTCCTTATTGAAGAGCTTGATCGCCTCCGACAGCGGAGTATCCACGAACTCCAGCCGTTTCTCGCGCCATGATAGCGCTTGGGCAATCGCTTCGGTCGATACCGGCTGAACTGCGACCGGGACTGCCAGCGGTTGATCGACTGGAATGACAACCCGGCTGCCCACGCCAAGATAAACCGGCGCATTCGTGGCTGCCATCGTCGCACTTTCTGCCACCAGCGCAGGATTATTGATGCGCTCCACGGCAACCCGCCCTTCTGTCACCAGCACATCCACCTGCTTGGCATCGCGATTGACAGTAAACGCCGTACCAACCGCACGCACGTCGACGTTGCCGGCGCTTACGATGAACGGATGCATCGCATCCTTCGCCACTGCGAAGAGGGCTTCGCCTCTCACCAGACGAACCATGCGTTTCTCGGGAGTGTAGGCGACGGAGATTTCCGCTCCGGCGTTCAATTCGACGACCGTACCGTCCGGCAAGGTTTGCTGATCCGGCCGTACATTTATCGAGGTCAACTTCGTCGGACTGCGCGACACCGGCGCCAAGCTGAAGAAACCAACTGCGAGCACAGCCGCGGCTGCCAGGCCCGCGCTCCACCAGAATACATGGCCGCGCCGCTTGCGCCGAATCAGGTCGGCATCGATTTCCTGCCAAAGGCATTCACCTGCGCCGTCACGGTGCGCAGCCGCGAAAATTTCCCAAGAGGCGGAGACCTTGTTGAACGCCAAGCGATTCCGTTCGTCAGCCTTGAGCCAAGCGGCAAGTTCGCGCTCCTCGCCCGCATTCAGCCCGCCGTTGCGCCGGGCAATCCACTCGGCGGCAATCGTCTCCAAATGATCGCTCGTCCGCGGGGTACTCGAAGATATCGAACTCATAATCTTCCTCTCTGTTGCTGCACGTAGTCACTGCATCTCTTAACTGCGATAGACAGTTGCACTTGCACCGTCTTCTCAGCGATGTCCATTTCGCGCGCAATTTCTGCGTTCGATTTCCCTTTTAGGAGCGCCAGCCGCATGACTTCGCGGCATCGCGGGGGCAGTTGTTGGATCGCATCTTTCATGAATTCGAGTCGATGCTGTTGGTCGACCAGCTCCGCCGCATCGGGCCTATCATCCAAGACTCGCAAGTAGGCCATTTCGCTTAAAGGAGTCTCGGTATAACTCTTCCTTTTTCGCAAAAGAGAAAGCGCTGTGTTCCGCACGACTGCGTACAAGAACGCCTTCGACGAGGAGATCTTTCCGCGCGTTTTGGCTCGCAGAATCTTGATGTAGGACTCCTGCACCACGTCGTCAGCATCCGCGGCCGGATAGTGATGCTTCACGAAGTTACGCACCGCGGCATCATGGGGTTGCAGCTCTTGCTGAAACCATTCCGAGTCGTCCGCCGGTGCGAACGCGCCGGGCGGGACGGGAATTGAATTTTGGGCGGACGGCGTAGAATTCACAGTCTGCTGAAAGAAGACGATTCGGGGTTAGACCCCGCCCACTTTCATAACAAGCCCCGATTTTGCGCAAATTTCACTTAGTTTGACGTGAAGAACCGGCGTATTAATTGGAGACTCCGGCCGGCTGAGATTTCCTTAAAGCTTTCGCAGAAAAGTAATCATTTGAGCGATCGAGATCGGGACGCTGCAAGGCGTGCTGGTTTGAGCTTCCGGCCCGGACACCAGCTTCGCAACGTCGTGTCTCCCGGGAATGTCGCTGGGCCCAAGCCGCGCGTCGGACCGATGCTGCGCCCCAAACGCGCAAATCAGCAGGCGGCGCCCGGCGTGCAACGCCTTGCACAACCGGGGCATTCTATCCGCGACCGGCGGCCGCCAGCCTCCCTGGGTCGGGGTCCTCCCGCTTTTCCCGCAACCACTCCTGCCGCATGTCGCAACCGCCTCCACTCGATGGGATCATCGCCGTTCCCGCGACGCCCTTCACCCTCGACAACCAGGTCGACGTGGAATCCATCCGACGCTACGCGCGCAAGGCCCTCGCGGCGGGGGTCGTGGGGTTTCTCGCCCCGGCCGACGCCGGCGAAGTCGGCACGTTGTCGCAGGCCGAGCGCGATCTCGTGGTCACCACGTTCCTCGATGAAATCAAGGGCCGCGTTCCCTTGATCGGTGGCACGACCGACGCGGACCCGCGGGCCTGCGTGGAACACGCGCGCCGGTACATCGCCATGGGCTGCGCGGGGGTGCTCGCGTACGTCAAGTATCACGACGAAGCGTCCTGGACGGCCCAAGTACGGGCGCTCGATGCGCTCAATCCCGGCTTCCTGATGGTCCAGGATCTCGACCGCGGCACCGCGCCCCTGCCCGTGCCCCTGATCGTGCGGCTCCACCAGGAGTGCTCCCGCTTTGCCTGGGTGAAGGTGGAGACGAATGACCGGTGCCAGAAAATCAGCGCCATCCGCGAAGCCACCGGCGGGTCGTTGCGCATCGGCACGGCCGGACCCGACCTGATCGAACTGCTGGACCGGGGAGTCCAGGCCTACATGCCCACGCTCTATCACAACCTCTACGCCCGCATTTGGAGCCTCTATCGGGCCAACCGCCGGGAGGAAGCCGTGGCCCTCTACTATCGCCTCCTCCCCTGCCTCACCTTCAATGCGCAGCACAAGCACATGGCGAACCACACGAAAAAAGCCGTGCTGCAGGCCGAGGGGGTTTTCACCACCCGCATGGTGCGCGCCGCGGATCGCGCGCCCGACGCGATCGAAGCCAAATTACTCGAGGAGCTCTGCCGCTACGGACTGAGCCTCTCCGCGGAATATCCGTGAGGCCACCCAACTCCTCGCCCCGTCCTCCCTGCCGCCTGCGCCCATGAAAGCAAAATCCCTCCCACCCGTGCTCGCGGGCGAATCGTCCATCCAACATGTCACCGTCGCGCAGGCCCCGGGACGATTTTACGGCTGGCCCGCCAACAAGGGAATTTGGATCTGGGACAACGAGATCGCGGTGGGCTTTTCCAAAGGTTTTTTTGAGGCCCACGCGGCCACCCACTCCATTTCCCTGCAGAAACCGATGGTGACCTCGATCGGACGTTCCCTGGACGGCGGAGCCACGTGGTCCGTCCAGGAACATCCCGAGTTGGATAACGGTTCGCCCGGCAAACCCGTGACCGAGCCCATCGATTTCACCCGGCCCGACTTTGCGTTCCGGGCGTGGCACGGGCAGTTTTGGTATTCCTACGACCGCGCGCGGACGTGGCACGGGCCGCACAATTTCGGCGACTTTGGGCGGGGGCTGAAGCTTACGGCGCGGACGGACTACGTGGTCAACGGTCGCCATGACGCCCTCGTCTTCCTCTCCGCCGAGAGCGATGAGGTCCGGGCGGGCAAATACAAGGACCGCGCCTTTTGCGCCCGCACGACCGACGGCAAATCCTTCCAATTTGTATCCTGGATCAACGACGAACCGCGCACGGTCCGCGCGGTGATGCCCTCCACGGTGCGGGTGTCGCCCACCGGGTTGGTGACCACGCTGCGCCGGCGCGTCGACATCCCGGCCAGTTTTCGCGCCGACATTTGCTGGATCGACGCGTATGGATCGCGCGACAACGGCGTTTCCTGGTCGCTGCTCTCGCGCGTGGCCTTCACCGATCTCGGTCCCAACAACGGCAATCCCTCGAGCCTGGTCCGCCTGCCCGATGGCCGCCTGTGCGTCACTTACGGGTTCCGCGCCGTTCCGTACGGCATGCGCGCCAAGCTCAGCTCGGACGATGGCGCGACGTGGGGACCGGAAATCACGCTGCGCGATGACGCGGGCACCTGGGACTTCGGTTATCCGCGGTCGGTCGCACGACCCGATGGCAAAGTCGTCACGGTCTACTACTACAACTCGGGGGCACAGACGCAGCAGTACATTGCAGCCACGATCTGGGATCCGAAGTAACATATGCGAACTGCCGACAGGCCACCAGAGGCTTCATCCAGCCGGGCCGCGTCGGCGGGTCATTCAACCCACGCCGCGGACCGCGTGCCAATCCGGCAAAAGGTTGCGATCGGGATGGGCGAGGTTCCCACGCTGGGCCGGCGCAGCATCGAGCAGCTCGCGCTGCCCATCTACCATATTACCCTCGGCGTCAGCCCGTTCCTGGTGACCACGGCACTCGCGCTCGCCCGGTTTTTGGATGCGTTCACGGATCCGCTCGCCGGCTCCATTTCGGACAACACGCGCGGCCGATGGGGCCGTCGCAAGCCGTACCTCGTCGCGTCCTCGATCGCCTGCGGAATCGCGGTACCGCTGGTTTGGATGGTGCATCCCGGCTGGGGTGAGATGGCGTCCTTCTGGTACCTGCTGGCGGCGCTGTTCCTCTACTATGTGGCGTATTCGTTCTTCAACGTGCCCATGGCGGCGCTCGCGATCGAGGCGACGCCGGACTATCACGAGCGGACCCGCGTCGCGGCCTTCAAGAGTTACTTCACCTATGTGATGGGCATGGCCAGCGCCTGGCTCTTCGCGTTGACCCAATTGAAGTCCTTCGGTGGCACGCTCCATGGCGCCAGGGTCAGCGGGGTCGTCGTCGGGCTCGTCGTGATCGTCGCCGGGATGGCGCCGGTGCTGTTTGTCCGCGAAGGCTATCGGAAGCTGGCGGTGCGGAACCAGCGACTGCCGTTTTTCCAGGGAGTCCGGAAGACTTTCTTCAACAAATCGTTCCTCGTTCTCAGCCTGATCGCCACCGGCAACAAAATGTCCGGGGCCGTCATCCAAACGATGGGGATCTACATCATCATCTACCAGGTGTACCGGGGCGACGTGAAGGCCGGGGCGGTGCTCGCGGGCATCTGGGGCACCGTCTATCAGGCAACCACGCTGCTCACGATTCCCGTGGTCACGTGGATGGCCACGCACTGGGGCAAGATCCGCGCGCTGCGCGTGTGCCTGTGGGTCCTGCTCGTCGGCGTGGTGTCGACTTGGTTCACCTACCAGCCGAGCCTGCCTTACCTCGTCCTGCTGACCGCGGTCATCCTCGGGCCCGGGCAAACCGCGTTTTATACGATCGTGCGCTCGTTAATCGGCGATATTTGCGACGAGGACGAACTGCACACCGGCCGGCGTCGAGAAGGCATGTACGCGTCGATGGAAGCGTGGGTGGAAAAGGCCATGTGGTCGCTGGCCCTCATCCTCACGGGAGTCGTCCTCGAGAGCGTCGGCTTCAACCGCGAGAGCGGTGGTGCCCAGGCGGCAAACACGCTGCTGGACATGCGACTCGCCTTCCTGCTCATCCCGACCGCGGGGGTGGGCCTCGCATTGTTCGCCTTGCGGCATTTCCCTTTGACCGAGACCCGCTGCCTTGCCACCCGTCGCGAACTCGAGCGGCGCCGCGGCACCCCGCACGCGGTCGCCGACGCCTAATCCCTTTCATGAACGCCTCCCACTCCGCTTCCTCCGCCCCGCGCATCCGCGTGGGCTCGCTGCATATCAATCCGGCGCTGCACGGCTTCGTTGCCGATCGTCTGGCCCCTGTGGTCGGCCTCCCGGCCGGGAAGTTTTGGGCGATCCTTGAGCAAGTCGTGCGTGATCTCGGCCCCAACAACCGGGCCCTGCTGGATCATCGGGACACCCTGCAAAAGGCCATCGACCGCTGGCACGCGGAGAACGCCGGGACCCCGCGCACTTTTTCCGACTACCAGCAGTTC
>JADMIO011276630.1_pt1 | contig 16487 bp, 13 predicted proteins | sample 8958161 | NCBI WGS metagenome assembly JADMIO01 (sample SAMN16585339, study PRJNA669376) | soil metagenome | isolation source: Crop rotation soil | place: USA: Cullars Rotation, Alabama | collected 2011
CCGCGACTTCAAGTCACGTGAATTCCAAGCTTCGGATCCCACTGTGCTGGAAAGCTTTCCAGCCGGGCTTGGATCCACTCCTTCTCCTCGGGCTCCTGGATGTGCATGTACTCGACGCCGATCGTGCGCGAGTACGCGTCCCGCAGGATGCCGAGGATGTCGCGCAGGGGGAGCGTCTTGCGCTCGAGCGCGCCGGAGCCGAGGCCCGCGAGCGGGAACTCGCGGTCGAGGTCCCAGATGGTGAGGCCGTAGTGCTGGACGTCGAGCTCGGGGTGGGTGTGCGGTGGGCGCCGGCCGAGCGGGTCCAGGTTCGCGATGAGGTGCCCGCGCACCCGGTACATGTTGACGAGCGAGTGCACGCTCACGACCTTCTCGAACGCGGTCGTCGGGTCGTCGAGCGGGCTGACGTCGGTGCTCCAGCGGGCCGGCTCGTAGGGGACGCCGAAGCTCTGGAAGATCTCGTCGTAGAAGCCGTCCGCGCCCAGCAGGAGCTGGTGCATCCAGCGCAGGAACTCGCCGCTCTCCGCGCCCTGGATGATGCGGTGGTCGTACGTGCTCGTGAGCGTGAACGTCTTGCTCACGCCGAGCCGGGCGACGGTCTGGGGGTCGGCGCCCTCGTACTCGGCCGGGTACGAGATGGTGCCGACGCCGAGGATGAACCCCTGGCCGGGCATGAGCCGCGGGACCGAGTGGACGGTGCCGATCATCCCCGGGTTCGTGATCGACGCGGTCGTCCCCGCGAAGTCGTCGGGCGACAGCTTGTTGGTGCGGACCTTGCGGATCAGCTCCTCGTACGCGGCGAAGAACGACGCGAAGTCGAGCTCGTCGGCGTGCTTCACGTTCGGGACGAGCAGCGTGCGGGTGCCGTCGGGCCGCTCGGTGTCGACGGCGATTCCGAGGTTCAGGTGCTGGTGGTGCACGACCGCGGGCTTGCCGTCGACGACGCCGTAGCCGGAGTTCATCGCCGGGACCTTCTGCACCGCCTTCGTGATCGCGTAGGCGATGAAGTGCGTGAAGCTGACCTTGCCCCGACCCACCCGGTTGAGGTGGTTGTTCAGGATCTGGCGATTGACCTCGAGCAGCTTCGCGGCGACGGTCCGCACCGACGTCGCGGTCGGGACGCCGAGGCTGGCCTCCATGTTGTCGACGACGCGCGCCGCGGCACCGCGCAGCTGCTCGGCGGTCTCGCCCTCCATCACCGGTGGCGCGCCGGGAGCCGGCTTCGTCGCCTTCCCGTCGGGGGCCGCCGCGGGGGCGCCGGGCGCGGCGGGCGCGGTGGGCGCGGTGGGGGCCGGTGCGACCGGCGCCGCGGGTGCGGGGATGGTAACGATCGGCACCGGGCCGGTGGCCGGACCGGCACCCCGGGGGGAGTAGTCGGCGAAGAAGTCGCGCCAGGACGCGGAGACCGAGCTCGGGTTCTCCAGGTACTGGCGGTACATCTCTTCGACCAGCCCGGAGTTCGGGCCCAGGTCTTCGAACTTGTCGGTCAGGGCCATCGTGTGGCCCTCCTTCTCGGGGAGAGAGTCAACCGCGCAGCAGATCGGCAGTCTGGAACGCGAGGTCGAGCGACTGCCGCGCGTTGAGCCGCGGGTCACACATCGTCTCGTACCGCTGCTCGAGGTGTGTACCCAAGACCTCTTCGGTACCACCCAGGCACTCGGTGACGTTCTCGCCGGTCAGCTCGACGTGCACACCACCGGGCCAGACGCCGGCGTCGCGGCAGGCGGTGAAGAAGCCCCGCAGCTCGTCCATGACGTCGTCGAAGTGCCGAGTCTTGTAACCGCTGGCATGCCCGAACGTGTTCCCGTGCATCGGGTCGCACGCCCAGACGACGGGGTGGTCGGCCCGCTGCACCGCGCGCAGCAGCGGCGGCAGGTGCTCGGCGACCTTGTCCTTCCCCATGCGGCTGATGAGGGTCAATCGGCCCGGCACCCGCTCCGGGTTGAGCCGATCGCACAGCGCCGCGAGCTCGTCGGGGTCGCTCGACGGGCCGAGCTTCACCCCGAGCGGGTTCTCGACGCCGGTCAGGAACTCGACATGCGCACCGTCGAGCTGGCGGGTGCGGTCACCGATCCAGAGGAAGTGGGCCGAGCAGTCGTACCAACCGCCGGTGAGGCTGTCCTGGCGGGTGAGCGCCTGCTCGTAGCCGAGCAGCAGCGCCTCGTGCGCCGTGTAGCAGTCGACCTGGTGGAGCTGGCTCTCCTTCTCGAGGTCGATGCCGCACGCCTCCATGAACCGCAGTGCGCGCTCGATCTCACCCGCCACCGCGTCGTAGTGGCGGCCCTCGGGGCTGGCGGCGACGAAGTCCTGGTTCCAGGCGTGGACCCGGGTGAGGTCGGCGAAGCCGCCCTTGGTGAAGGCGCGCAGCAGGTTCAACGTCGAGGCCGACTGGTGGTAGGCGCGCAGCAGGCGGGTCGGGTCCGGGCGGCGGGCCGCCGCGTCGAACGCGAAGTCGTTGACGATGTCGCCGCGGAAGCTCGGCAGGTCCAGCCCGTCGCGCGACTCGGTCGGTGACGATCGGGGCTTGGCGAACTGGCCCGCGATGCGACCGACCTTCACCGTGGGGACGCCCGCGCCGTAGGTCAGCAGCACGGACATCTGCAGGATGATCTTCAGCTTGTCGCGGATGCCATCGGCGGTGAACGCGCTGAACGACTCCGCGCAGTCGCCGGCCTGGAGCAGGAACGCCTTGCCCTCGGCCACGCTCGCGAGCGAGTCGGTCAGCGACCGCGCCTCGCCCGCGAAGACGAGCGGCGGGAGGCCCGAGAGCTCGGACAGGACGGCGTCCAGCGCTTCGAGGTCCGGCCACTCCGGCTGCTGCACGGCAGGACGCCGCTTCCACGAGCTGGGGGACCAGGGGGTGTCGAGCGGTGCCGCGGCGGCGGTCATGGTGCGAGCGGCCTCAGAGGTACGCGCCGGGCAGGCGCTCGCCGCCCCCGCCGTCCAGCGCGCGGCGCTGCCCGATCTCGCTCAGCTGCTGCTGGGCCATGGCCTGCTGCGTGAACAGCGTCGCCTGGATGCCGTGGAAGAGGCCTTCGAGCCAGCCGACGAGCTGGGCCTGGGCGATCCGCAGCTCGGACTCGCTCGGCGTCTCGCTGTTGAAGGGGAGGACGACGTCCTCGAGCTCCTGCTGCAGCTCGGGGGAGAGGACACCCTCGAGCTCGTGGAGCGACTTCTCGTGGATCTCGCGCAGCGCGCGGCGCCCGGCGTCGTCGAGCGGGGCGCGGCGCACCTCGTCGAGCATGCCGCGCACCATCGACGCGATCCGGATGAGCTTCGTCGGCTGCCGGACCGCCTCGCCGGCGGCCTCCTGCTCGTCCCGCTCGGCGGGAGCCGTCTCCGGGCCGACGACCTCGGGCACGACGGGGTTCGTGTTGGTGTCGGTCATCTGCTCCAGCGTACCGGTGGGCTCAACCAGTGCCCCAGTTGGACACCTGGGGTGGCCGTCGCCCCTGCGCGCTCTGGGTCCTCGGGCCGGGGACGTCGTGGAACCGGTAGGGCTCGGGCTCGCGGCCCGGCTGGCACACCCAGCACTCGCCGGTGCGGCCGGTCGTGACGATCGTGAAGACCGCGTCGGCGATGTCGTTGGCGTGCATGAGCGGAAAGTCGGCCTGGGCGAAGAACTCCTTGGCCTCCTGGGTGAGGATGTTCGTGTCCGTCATGCCGGGGTTCACGGTGTTCGCGGTGATCCCGAGCGGAGCCAGGGTCGGCGCCGCGCTGCGGATGAGCCCGACCACCGCGTGCTTCGACAGGTCGTACACCGGGTCTGGGGGGAACGGGATGATCCCGGCGAGCGAGCTGGTCGCGACGATCGCGCCGCCGCCCCGCGGCTTCATCGACCGGATCGCGGCGCGGGTGCCGTAGACGACACCGTCGACGTTCACGCGCATGATCCGGGTGTAGACGCTGTCGGTCAGCTCGGTGAGGTCGGCGAGACCGATCGCGATGCCGGCGTTGAGGTAGGCGATGTCGACGCCCCCCAGCTCGGCCTCGCAGGTCGCGAACGCCTGGTCGACGTCGCTCGACTCACCCGCGTCGGCCTGCACGAAGATGCCGTCGACATCCTTGGCGACCTCGGCGCCGTGCCCGTCGATGTCGACGCAGCAGATGCGCGCCCCCTCGCCGGCCAGGCGCGCCGCGGTCGCGCGGCCGATGCCCGACGCCGCGCCGGTGATGAGCGCGACCTTCCCGTCCAGCTGACCCATGACTTCCTCCGTCGTCGACCGGTCCGCAGGCTACGCGCGCCGCCACACCCGCGGGTGGGGCTACATCTGGATGACGACGAGGCGCTCCTCGGTCATCTCGCGCACCGAGTAGTGGGGGCCTTCCTTGGTGTTGCCGCTGTCCTTCACCCCGCCGTACGGCATCTGGTCGGTGCGGAACGTCGGCATCTCGTTGACCGTCACGCCGCCGTAGTCGAGCGCGTGCGCGGCCTTCAGCGCGGTCTGCAGGTCCTGGGTGAACACCGCGGCCTGGAGCCCGTACTTGCTGTCGTTCGCGAGATCGAGCGCCTGGTCGAGGGACTGGTAGCCCTGTACGCCGATCAGCGGGCCGAACACCTCCTCGGTGCACACCTTCATGTCCGCGGTGACGTTCACGAGGACCGTCGGGGTGAGCAGGTCGTCGCGGACGCTCCCGCCGGTCACGACCTTGGCCCCTTCGCCGACGGCCTCCTCCAGCCAGCCGACGATGCGGTCGCGCTCGGACGCGTTGATCAGCGCGGACACGTCCGTCGCGTCGTCGAACGGGTCGCCGACCACGAGGGCCTCGACCTTCGGCACGATCCGCTCGACCAGCGCGTCGCGCACGGAGTCGTGCACGTAGACCCGCTGCACGGAGATGCAGGTCTGGCCCGAGTAGCCGTAGCCGCCGGCGACGATCTTCGTGGCCGCGAGGTCGAGGTCCGCGTCGGGCTCGACGATCACCGGTGCGTTGTTGCCGAGCTCGAGCCCGACCTTCTTGCGCGGGGCACGGGCCTTGATGCCCCAGCCGACGTCCGGCGAGCCGGTGAAGGTGATCAGCGCGACGTCGGGGTGGTCGACGAGCGCGTTGCCGACCGTGCCGCCGCCACCGGTGACGACGTTGAGCCAGCCGGCAGGCAGGTCGCACTCGTCGAGCAGCACCTCCGCGAGCAGCAACGACGTGAGCGGGGTCTGCGACGCGGGCTTGAGGACGACCGGGCACCCGGCTGCGATCGCGGGCGCGACCTTGTGGGACACGAGGTTGAGCGGGAAGTTGAACGGGCTGATCGCGCCCACGACGCCGACCGGGACGCGCAGCGTGAACCCGAGCTTGCCGACGCCCGCGACGTTGCCTTCCATCGCGATCATGTCGCCGGCCAGCGTGCGGGCTTCGACCGCGGCGTAGGCGAACGTGCCCACCGCGCGCGCGGCCTCGACGCGCGCGGTCTTGATCGGCTTCGCGGCTTCACCCGCGATGCTCTGCGCGAAGTCCTCCTGACGCTCCTTCAGCCGGCGCGACGCGGCCTCGAGAATCTCGGCCCGCTCGTACGCCGCGATCGGCGAGCGGAGCACGGCCTTCGCGGCGGCGACGGCGGCGTCGATCTCGTTCGGTCCGCCCTTCGGCACCCGGCCGAGCTCGCGGCCGTCGAACGGCGCCTTGACCACCACCTCCTCGCTCGTCGTGACGCGCTCACTGCCGATCGGGAGAGGGTGGAGTTCGCTCATGCCCCCATGGAACCACACCGGTCGCCGGTTTCGTCCCGCCCGGGCCGGGTGGGCTCGGTCAGCTCCGGCCGATCGCCGGTACCGCCCGGGAGGTGGTGGCGGGGAGGACGCAGCGACGGGTCAGGAGCGCGTCGACGTCCGGGACGCTCGACGGACGGGCGAAGTAGTACCCCTGGGCGAAGTCGCACCCGAGCGCGGCCAGGATGTCGCCCTGCACGTCGGTCTCGACGCCCTCGGCGACCACCTCGAGGTGGAGCGTGCGCGCGAGCGACACGATCGCCGGGGCGAGGGAGACCTCGCTCGACTCCTCACCCAGCGTCGAGACGAAGGCCCGGTCGATCTTGAGGATGTCGACGGGGAACCGCTGGAGGTAGCTGAGCGACGAGTAGCCGGTGCCGAAGTCGTCGACCGCGAGCCGGACGCCGAGCTCCTTGAGCGCCTCCAGCCGCGTGATGGTCATGTCGGTGTCGTGCATCATCACTGTCTCCGTGATCTCGAGCACGAGGCTCGAGGGCGGCAGGCCGGTGGCAGCCAGGGTCGCGGAGACGCACTCGACGAGGTCGTCGTTCTGGAGCTGCCGGGGGGAGACGTTGACCGCGATGCTCAGCGGTGGGACGTCCGGGTGGTCGTTCTGCCACTGGCGCGTCTGCAGGCACGCCGCCACGAGGACCTGCCGGCCGAGCTCGCCGACGAGTCCCGTTTCCTCGGCGAGCTGCACGAATTGCGACGGCGGCAGCAGCCCCAGCTCAGGGTGCTGCCAGCGCACGAGCGCCTCGAACCCCTTCACCCGTCCGGAAGGGAGCTCGACGACCGGCTGGTACTCGAGGACGAGCTCACTGCGCTCGAGCCCGCGCCGGAGCGCGCTCTCGCGTTCGAGCCGGTCGAGCGCGACGGCGTGCATCTCGGAGCGGTAGATCTCGTAGCGGTGCTTGCCTCGCCGCTTGGCCGTGTACATCGCGAGGTCCGCGTTGCGGAGCAGCTGGTCGCAGGTGCTGGTGGCGTCACCGAAGGTGATTCCGATGCTGGCGCTGAGGACCACCTCGTGACCGTGGATGTGGAACGGGTCTCGCATCGAGCGGAGCACGTGCTCGGCGGCGGTCTGGGCGCCGAGCTCGTCGTCGAGGTCCTCGAGCAGCACTGCGAACTCGTCGCCACCGAGTCGAGCCGCGGTGTCGCTCGTCCGCAGCGCAGCGCGGAGCCGGTCCGACACCGTGACGAGCAGCTCGTCACCCGCGGTGTGGCCCAGGCTGTCGTTGACCGTCTTGAAGTCGTCGAGGTCGACGAACAGCACGGCGACCCCGGTCGTCGCGCGCGACGCGCGTGAAAGCGCGTGGTCGACGCGGTCCCGGAACAACGCCTGGTTCGGCAGCGCCGTCAGCGAATCGTGGAACGCCTGGTGTGAGAGCTGCGTCTCCAACCGCCGCCGCTCGGTCACGTCGCGGAAGCTCCAGACCCGGCCGACGGTCGTGCCGGCAACTCGTTGTGGCATCGACAGCCGCTCGAAGATGCGCCCGTCGATGAACGTGATGGTGTCCTCGCTGAGCGCGTCCGGACGTGCGTACAGCTCCTCGATCTTCGCGACGAACCGGTCGGGGTCCTCGACCTGGCTGAGCACGTGCGCGAGCGCATCCGCGTCGTTCCGGGACTCGAGGATGTCGTCGGGGATGCGCCAGAGATCGACGAACCGCTGGTTGAAGCTCGTGATGCGCCCTTCGAGATCGACGACGAGGATGCCGTCGGCGGTCGAGTCGAGGGTCGCGGTCAGGAGCGAGAGCGTCTCGGACAACTCGGCTTCGGCCAGCTTGCGCTCGGTGACGTCCTGCGCCGTGCCCGAGACCACCTTGATGCGACCGGTCAGCGACGCGGCGGCGCGCACCCGGCCGTGCAGCCAGCGCGTCTCCGCGCCATTGAGGACGCGGAAGTCGAGCGCGCTCGCGCTTCCTGCCGTCCGCGCGTCGTTCACCGCGGCGGCGACGGCGGCGCGGTCATCGGGGTGGACCCTGGACAGGACGACCTCGAGGTTCGGAGGCCCACCCGTCGGGTCGAGGTCCAGCAACCGGTAGAGCTCCTGCGTCCACTCCATCTCCCCGGTGCGGACGTTGAGCTCCCAGCTCCCGACGCGTGCGACCTTCTGGGCTTCCGCGAGCTTCACCTCGCGTTCCATCGCGCGTCGTTGCAGCGACTCGTTCAGTCGCCACGACGTGATCCCGACCGCGCTCATCGCGAGGATGAAGCCGCCGTGCACCGCAGCCCACTGCCACGGCTTCCGTTGCGCCGCGCCGTGGCTGTAGACGGAGTGCGGGTCGATCGCGCCCATGATCCCGTGCTGCCCGACCACGAACACGATGGCGACGAGGAACGGCAACCAGTCCTGATAGAGGGTGACGACTCCCACCATCACGAAGTAGTGGAAGTGCATCTCGATCGCTCCACCCGCCAGATGCACGAGCACCGCCGACGAGACCATGAGCCCCATCGATGTGACGACGGTGGAGAACCGCCGTTGACCCGCCGCCGTCCCCAGCGTCGCGACCGCCGCGAACGACATGACGATCGATGCCTCGGCGGCGCTGTGGTTCATCGTCTGGTGGCGGAACAACGCGAAGACGAACACCGCCGGGACGTGCAACCAGAGCAGCGCGAGGATCCAGCGGTGGCGTTGGGCCCAGACGTCGTCGGGCAGGCTGCTGCCGGCCGAGAACCACGCGTTGACCTCGCGTGCGGACGCGCGAAGCCTCGTGATCACGCCTCGATGGTTCGGCGCCAGCGCATTGGACGACTCGGCCACGTTCCCGTTCCTCTCGGCGGCGGGGCGATCGAACCGGCCACGGGTGGCCAATTCATCGGGCCCGATCCGGGCCGCCTTGAGAGCCGGTGGGACCGCGAGGACGGGCCGCTAGGGGCCCGGACGGACCGGGAGCCCGGCGGCCCGCCAGGCCTGGAACCCGCCGTCCAGGTCGGTCGCCCGCGCCAGGCCGACGGCCTGCAGGCTCGCGGCCGCGAGGCTCGACGCGTAGCCCGCGTCGCACACGACGATCACGACCTGGTCCGGTCCCGTGACCTCGGGGATCCGGTCCGGTCCCACCGGGTCCAGGCGCCACTCGAGCACGTTGCGCTCGATGACGAGCGCGCCGGGGATCTCGCCGTCGGCGGCGCGCTGGGCGATCGGCCGGATGTCGACGAGCAACGCGCCGTCGGCCGCAGCCGCCGCGGCTTCGGAGGGCGACACGCGCCGGAGGCGCTCGCGGGATCGGCGCAGCTCGTCGTCGACGGTCACGCCGTCAACGATCCTCGACCAGCCCGGGGAGGTCAATCGCCTCGGTGCGGACCGGCGCGACGTCCTCGTCGAAGTACGTCATGGAGGCGAGTGGCGGGGAGTAGACGTGCACGCTCATCGCGGTGCGGGTGCCCTCGTTGACCACGTCGTGGACGTGGCCGGCCTCGAAGGCGCGCACGTCACCCGCGGGGAGCCGTTGGGTGCGAAACCCGCCGCTCGCGCGCGGGGTGTGCTCGACGAGCTCGCCGCGCACGACCGCGAACGCACCCGCGGATTCGCCGTGGTCGTGCAGCTCGACCCGCGAGTCGGTGCCCCAGCCGATCAGCCAGATGTCGTAGTGGTCGGTGACCCGGAGCCGGACGTGCCACCGCCCGCCCGGGTACGCGACCGGGTTCGGATCGGACCGGGCGTGGCGACGGGCGGCACGCGCCGCCAGGTCGGCGAGGACGTCGAGGGGCAGTGGGTCGTCGAGTGGACGCGGCAGGACCGAGATGAGCGCCATGGGAGGCCTCCGAGTTCGTGGGCGCGGGACGGAACGGTCAGGCGTTCCGTCGACAGCGCTCGTCGAACACGTCGCGCATCCTGGCGGTCACGGGCACCGGGTCAGCGTGCCAGAGAAATCTGACCAAGTCAATCGGTTTTATGCAGTATGACGCGGGCGGCCTACTGCGGGATCGCGAACACCTGGACCCCGCCGCCGTCCCCGCCGACCGCGACGAGACCGTTCACGACCGTGGGTGCGGCCGGGAACCCGACGAAGCTGGTGTCGAGCGTCGCGGACCACAGCGGCATGCACCGCTTCGGCGCCCCCGAGCAGCCGGCGTCGGCGGAGAGGTCCCACGCCAGGACCTTCGCCGAGCTCGCCTGGGTCGCCGCGCTCGAGGCGAACAGCAGGGTGGCCGTCGCGGAGACGCCGTACGGGTAGCCCTCGTTCGTGTCGAACTGCGCCAACGCGGCGCACTGCTTCGGCGCGCCCGCGCAGCCCTGCTGACCCGCGGCATCGAACGCCTCGACGTAGGCCTTGTTGTCGGCGGCGAAGCCCTCGGCCACGAACAGTCGTCCGGCCGCGACGACGGGGTCCATCGCGTGGTCCAGCGTCCCCGCCCGGGTCGTCGACCACGCCGGCGGGCAGTCGATCGGCGGCCCGGTGCACGCGGGTGTGCCGTCGAGCTCGCCGCTCCCGCCGGCGCCGTACGCCTGCGCGCCCGACAGGCTCGCGAACCCGAGGCCGGTGAGCACCCGCAGCGTGCTGCAGACGCCGGAGCTACACCCGTTCACGCCGGTGGCGTCGAACACCCGGTTCCCGACCGCGGAGCTGGCGACGAGGTGCGTGGCGTCGACCGCGATCACGTTGCCGCTCGGCTCCGCGGTACGGAACCGGGCGCTGCACGTCGCGGGTGCGCTCCCGGAGCATCCCTGCACGCCGTGGGCGTCGAACACCGTCACCGCGTTGGGCCCACTCGGCGAGTTCACGTACACCCGGTCGTTCGCCACCGCGAGGGTCGCGCCGCCGCTCGCGTTCCCCGAGCCCCAGCTCGCCCGCCACAGCGGTGCGCAGGTCTTCGGGACTCCACCGCAGCCCTGCTCGCCGTGCGCGTCGAACACCTCGAGCCTCCAAGTCCCTCCGAACCCGGGCACGAACCCGACGACGTAGATCCGATCGCCTTCGACCGCGTACGCACCGAGCAGCGCGTCGTAGGCCGTCATGCTCGTCGTGATCGGCGCGCTCCAGAGCGGGCTGCAGACGCGGGGCGACCCGCTGCAGCCGGTCGACCCGTCGGCCTTGTACGCCACGACGCGCTTCGGGCTCGACGCCAGGTCGAGTGAGTAGAGGTTGCCGTAGGCGATCAGCGAGCCGAACGCGCTGTGCGGCGCGGTCCGCCACAACGGCCGCAGCTGCGCCACGTTGCTCGTGGTCAGTGCCTTCTCGGCCGGACTCCAGCCGGCATGCGACGCGTCGTGCCCGTACTGGCCCCATGAGCAGCCCGCCGCGACCAACGCGACGATCGCAACGACGATCCATGTCCTGCGTGCCCTGCCCATGCTGCCCCCGTGCGCCCCCGTTCGGACCGAAACTCTCGCACAGGGCTCAGCAGGTGGGCGAGTGCGCTTCGCCACCGAGCGCGTCGTGCGCCCGCGTGGTGGTGAGCGCATCGCCGGTGGACGCGGCCCAGTGCGGACCGGTGAGGAGGTACCCGGCGCGACAGTCCTTCGCCGGCGGCGCCAGGTGTGGTTCCAGCGCCGAGGTGTCCGCGAAGTCGACGTACCAGCTGAGGACGAGCGAGTGGGTGCCTGCTCCGGGGTACCGGCAGATCACGGTCGCCGATCGGGCGACGTTGCCGGTGCCGACCGGCTGGCACCGGAACCCCTCGTCGTGGAGCCGGGTCTGCTGGTCGACCACGCGGGCGTGGGCCAGCCGGCCGGCGCGCGCATCGCTCAGGAGCGTCCCGCCCGAGCAGGCGGTGACGACCGCGACCGCCAGCAACGCGCCGACCCACGGAGTCCGGCGCTGCCCGACCTGCCGCATTGGCGCCCTCGGCAGGACTCGAACCTGCGCACACGGCTCGACCTGGGGTGGGAGGTGCCGATGCTCGGCATCGGACGCCGGCGCTGCCCGACCTGCCCGCATCTGCGCCCTCGGCAGGACTCGAACCTGCGCACACGGCTCGGCCTGGGGTGGGAGGTGCCGATGCTCGGCATCGGACGCCGGCGCTGCCCGACCTGCCCGCATCTGCGCCCTCGGCAGGACTCGAACCTGCGCACACGGCTCCGGAGGCCGATGCTCTATCCGCTGAGCTACGAGGGCTGGTGCACGCCGCGTGTCCGGCGAGCGGACCGCCCAGGGTAGTGGAGGGGCGCTCTCCGAGCCCGCTCGCTCCTCAGCCGGCGTGCTCGTTCTGCGCGTCCTCGGCGAGGTGCTTGGAGATCGACCGGTTGAGCGCGTGCAGGGTGGCGCGCGCCGCGGCCTCGATCGCGCTCGCGCCGGCCGCGATGCCGAGTCGGCGGGAGTCGAGCGCGAGCAGCTCGACCGCGACCAGGTGCAGGTCGCGCTCGTCGTCGAGCTCGCGGGCCCACGACGGAGAGAACTCGAGCCGGGGGACGAAGACCCGCAGGCCGTCGACCATCGCCTCGACCACGCCGAGGATCCCGTTGCTCGCGACCGCGCGCCCGATGATCCGGCGGCCTTCGAACGTGAGGTGGACCTCGAGCTCGTCGGTGTCCGGGAACGTGAGCACCGCGAGCAGCCGCACGCGCTGCTCGCGGGCCTGGATCACGATCGTCGGCGTCGCCGGGGCCACCGGCGCGGGCGCGGCGGGCGCGACCTCGACCGGTGGCGTGTCCTCGACCGGCGCCTCGTGCTCAACCGGCTCGTCCGCGGTCACGAACTCGTCGATGTCGGTCGGTGCGTCGACCGCGTCGACGACCTCGACGTCAGCTTCCGTCGGCGCGGACGCGACCTCCGGCTCGGCCTCGGGCGCCGCGGCCTCGTCGGTGTCGGGCTCGCGAGGCGGCACCGGCGCGGGCGGCGGTCCCTCTTCGAGCGGCGTGAGCCCGGCGCGCGAGCTCAGCGCTCCGTCGATCGGTGGCGCGGCGATCGCCGCGTGGTCGCGCGCTTCGGGCGCGACGCGCCATCGCACCACCTCGAGCGCCACCGGCTTCTCCGAGTGCCGGTACGCGATGCGCGTCGCCTGCAACGGGAGGTTCGACGGCGGGTTCTCCCCACTCACCTGGAGCTGGATCAGCAGCACGTCGTCGCGCTCGGTGAATCCGGCCGACCGCACCCCCGGCAGCTTGCGGAGCTCGAGCTCGAGGTCGTCGACGTTCACCGGCGCGCCTTCTTCGCTTCGTAGAGGCGGGAGTCCGCCAGCTTGAACAGGCTGTCCATGTCGTCGGCCTCCGCCGGGCACTGCGCGACGCCGTACGAGAACGGCGGGCACGGCCGGTCCGCGACCTGCGTCGCGCCGATGCGCTCGAGCAGCGGCGGCACGTCGTCGGGATCGGTGTTGGGGAGGATCAGCGCGAACTCGTCGCCGCCGATGCGCGCCGCGTTGTCACCGAAGCGCAGGACGCGGCGGAACCGCTCGCTGAGCGCCTGGATCGCCAGGTCCCCGCCGGCGTGGCCCTGGGAGTCGTTGATCTGCTTCAGGCCGTCGAGGTCGATGACCACGAGCGTGAACGGCCAGTGATACCGGAGGCTGCGGGCGACCGACATCTCCAGGAGGCGGTCGAAGCTGCGCCGGTCGAAGAGCCCGGTGAGCGGGTCGTGCCACGAGTCGTAGCGCAGCACCTCCATGCGCAGCGCGAGCACGCAGAGGCTGTTCAGCAGCTGCGCGTCGACCGCGGCGGCCTCGAGCGGCGGGTCCGTGTAGAGCCCGGGGTTCGCGTCGAGCAGCGCCTCGCCGCCCGGGTCGTCGAGCGGCTTGCGCCCGGAGCGGAACACCTGACGTCCGAGGCCCGGCTCGTCGATGACGACCGCGGCGTCGTGCAGCTGGTAGCGCGCGACGAGCCCGTCGAGCGCGCGGTAGATGATCGACAGACCCGACCGGTCGGTGGCGAGGTCGGCAACGAGCTCAGTGCCCAGGTCCACCACTTCGCTCTCCTCGTGGCCGGGCGGGTCCGCGCCCGGCGCATCGTCCTCCGTGACACCCGGATCGGGTCCGGGTTCGTGCTCCTGTGTCGTCGGGGTGGGCCCGGCCGCGGTGCTCGTCTTCGCGGGGAAGTGGTGTTCCACGGGATGCGGTGTCGGGTCCTTCTCGTCGGGGAGGAGATCCGCCAAGCCGCGGCCGAGACCCCCTTGTCGCCTCACGTGCCTCCTCCCGACATGCGTGGTTCATGTCGTACTGCCCCATTTACCCGAGATCCCGGGGGAACCGACCGGATCAGCACAATAGTCACCACCGAGCGTGGACGCAGCCGACCGAGCGCGAATGAGCCGAACGACTCGGGACGCGTGTGCGATGCTGACGCCGACCCGCGTGCTTCTCGACCACGCACGGTGACGCTCCTCTCTCCACCCCGAGGGGTCTCGACGTTGTCCCCCGAACTGCTCCCGCCGAACCGCTCCGGGCGGATGCCGAACCCCGCGCGCCCGGTGCGCCGGTGATCGCCGCCGATCTGACGCGGGCGCTGCGCGCCGCGCTCGCGTCCGCGGGGCTGCCGGAGCCGAAGTCACTCGAGGTCACTCCTGTGACGAATCGAGCCCACGGTGACTTCCAGTCGAATGCGGCCCTCGCATTGCAGAAGGAGGTCGGCGCGCGGGGGACGGAGATCGCGGCCCGCATCGTCGCCGCGCTGGAGCAGGACCCGCCGCGCCACCTCGATCGGGTCGAGGTCGCCGGGCCCGGCTTCCTCAACTTCTTCCTCTCACCCGCGTGGCTGCACGACGTCCTGCGCGACGTCGTGGCCGGAGGCGACGCCTACGGGCGCGGCGACGAGTACGAGGGGCTCCGGGTCAACCTCGAGTTCGTCTCGGTGAACCCGACCGGCCCGCTGCACGCCGGCGGCGGGCGCTGGGTGGCCGTCGGCGACGCGATCGCCAACCTGCTCGCCGCGCAGGGCGCCGTCGTCCACCGGGAGTACTACCTGAACGACGCGGGGACGCAGCTCGACCTGTTCGGGGCGTCCCTGCACGCCCGCTACACGGGCTCGCCGCTGCCCGAGGACGGCTACCAGGGCCAGTACCTGGTCGAGCTGGCGGAGCGGATGCGGGCCGAGCTCGGTGACGACGTGACCGAGGTGGAGGCCCGGGAGTGGGGGCTCGTCGCGGTCGTCGAGCAGCTGAAGGAGGACCTCGGCCGCATCGGCGTGCACTTCGACACCTGGTTCTCCGAGCGGACGCTGCACGCGCAGGCGAAGGTGGCCGAGGTGCTCGAACGCCTGCGGGCCAGCGGGCTCACGTTCGAGCAGGACGGCGCGACGTGGCTGGCGGCCGAGCGGCTCGGTGACCAGCGCGACCGCGTCCTCGTGAAGTCCGACGGCAACACGACGTACCTCTGCAACGACCTCGCGTACCACCTCGACAAGACCGAGCGCGGGTGGGATCACCTCATCGACATCTGGGGTGCGGACCACCACGGACAGGTGAAGTCGGTCCAGGTCGGGATGCAGGCGCTCGGCGTCGGCACCGCGGACGCGCCGGAGCCCGAGGTGATCCTCGGCCAGTTCGTGACGCTCGTGCGCGACGGCGAGCAGGTCCGCCTCTCGAAGCGGACCGGGACGATCATCACGCTGTCGGACATCCTCGACGAGGTCGACCCCGACGTCGCGCGCCTCACGTTCCTGCTGCAGAGCATCGACACCACGCAGACGTTCGACCTCGACGTCGTCACCGCGCAGTCGATGGAGAACCCCGTCTACTACGTGCAGTACGCGCACGCGCGCGTCTCGTCCATCGCGCGCCGCGCGACGGAGCAGGGCATCGTGCGCGCGCCGCTCGAGGACGTCGACCTGTCGCCGTTGGTGCACGAACGCGAGCTGGACCTCCTGCGCGCGCTCGCCGAGTACCCCGAGGTCCTGGAGCGCGCCGCGACGCTGCGCGCGCCCCACCGGGTCGCGACGTGGGTGCGCGACCTGGCCAAGACCTTCCACGGCTTCTACCGGGACTGCCGCGTGATCACCGACGACGCCGCGCTGACCCAGGCCCGCCTGTGGCTCACCGAGGCCTGCCGGATCGGGCTCGCCGACGCACTGGGGATCCTCGGCGTGAGCGCACCCGAGGTCATGGAGCGCCTCGAGGAGGACGACGAGGAGGACGGGGCCGGGTGACCGTCGACCCGTCGGCGCCGTTCGACCGGTCGCTCGTCCCGCCCGGCCTGCTCGACCTCGATCTCGATGCGCTCGCGTCGCAGCACGGGACGCCGCTCTTCGTCTACGACGAGGACCACCTGCGCGCCCGGATGCGCGAGTTCGCGTCGGCGTTCGGTGCGGCGAACGTGGCCTACGCGGGCAAGGCGTTCCTCTGCCTGGCGATGGCGCGCCTGGTCGCGGAGGAGGGGCTGAAGCTCGACGTGGCGACCGGCGGTGAGCTCGCGGTCGCGCTGCGAGCCGGCGTGCCGCCCGAACGACTGGTCTTCCACGGCAACAACAAGAGCGACGAGGAGATCACGGCCGCCCGGGACGCGGGCGTCGGAGTGGTCGTCGCGGACTCGTTCGCCGAGCTCGACCGCCTGGAGCGTCTCGGCTTCGGTGGCGACGTGTTCGTGCGCGTCACGCCGGGAGTGAGCGCGCACACGCACGAGTACATCGAGACGGGGACCGAGCGCTCGAAGTTCGGCTTCTCCGTCGCGAACGGCGACGCGCTCGCGGCTGTCCGGCGCGTGGTCGTGGCGCCGAGCCTCCGCTTCGGCGGGATCCACTGCCACATCGGGTCGCAGGTGTTCCGGCTCGACTCGTGCGCGAAGGCAGCCGCGGTGGTGGTCGAGTTCGCGGACGCGTGCGAGCGCGCCACCGGCGCGCCGGTGCCGGTCCTCTTTCCAGCACATTGGGATCCTAAGCTTAGAATTCCACGTGGACAAGTTGTCGCG
>JADMIO011426259.1_pt1 | contig 16487 bp, 15 predicted proteins | sample 8958161 | NCBI WGS metagenome assembly JADMIO01 (sample SAMN16585339, study PRJNA669376) | soil metagenome | isolation source: Crop rotation soil | place: USA: Cullars Rotation, Alabama | collected 2011
GATCGCGTATGAATATGTGCGCGGCGATTACAACACGTACCCGTTCATGCGCAGCATGAGCGAAATCGCGGGCAACTATGCGATCCTGACGGCCGCGCGCTATATGAGCAACGAATACGGTAAAGGAATTTTGTTGGGAGGGATTGCAGGGCAGCCACCGGCAAAGGTGATGATACTCGGCGCGGGAACAGTTGGTGAAGCGGCTGCAAAAGCTGCGTTATCCCTCGGCGCATCAGTTCAGGTTTTTGACGACAATATCTTCCGGTTATCGAGATTGCAAAGCGACCTCAACACCAAAATTTATACATCGGTGCTCGACCCGCTCAACATCGCCAAAAATATTTCGCGCGCACACGTGGTGATTGGTGCATTGAAGCCGAAGAACGGCAAAACGCCTTGTGTTGTGACAGAAGATATGATTCGATCGATGAAAAAAGGATCTGTTATTATTGATGTAGCTATCGACCACGGCGGGTGCTTCGAAACATCGAAGGTGACCAACCACGACCAACCGATCTATACCAAGCATGATGTGATCCATTATTGTGTGCCGAATATTGCTTCCAACGTTTCGCGTACGGCGAGCTACGCACTGAGTAATGTATTGGCGCCCATCCTGAAAAATGCTGCGGATCACGGCGGTATTGAAAACTTGCTGAAACATGATATGGGCTTGCTGCACGGAACCTATCTCTACAAAGGCGCGCTCACCAAGGAGTTTATCGCGCAGAAATTTGAATTGAAATTTACGGATCTCGAGCTGTTGCTCAGCGCGGACTTCTGATTCCTTTTTTTCCACATTCTATTTCAAATATCAATAAAACCTTATATTAGTAGCCCTCAGCTGTAAACTAATAACATGAACTCATTTTGCAAATTATGGACAGGAGCTTTAAGCCTGTTGATCTATAGTACGAATGTCGTTGCGCAAGGTACCGAGATCTTACCGGTGAAACACTACGACGGATTGTCCTCAAGTCTTTCATCATCCGTTTCTTCCAAATTAAACCCGGCTAAGACAGATAACGGAGCGTACAGATCTTTCTATGCAACCAACAACGGCTCTATTTCAATGAAGTCATTGAAGAACGGAAGCGCATCTACTAAATATGCTACCACTGCTTTTGAAAATATGTATTCGATCAATGCTTCTGACCTTGAAGGGCCGCAAAATAAGAGTACGATGTACGAATTGCTGACCCAGACTTCCAAGGAAAAAACGGCGGATAAAGAATATTTCTCTGAGATCGGTTTTCTTGACAGCAATACGGTCGTTACCATTTCTTATACTAAAAAGAATGCGTATTTATTATTGATCGATGTGGGCGGAAGTACGATGTATGTAACGTCGCGAATCAGTGTCCCGGTTTCAAATATCTATTGTGAGCACACAGCTGCTGCAAATGTGCGTGAAGTTTTTTATATCGATGAAGCCCAGCACATGATCATTCTACCTGTAAATAAAGGCATGGAGACAGAAACGGAAGGAGTTTTGGGATGGAAAAAATCAAAAAAATGTACGCCCGGAATTTGGGTGGTCATTCCTCGCAAGAATGAAGATCGACGATGGATCATCGATCCTTCTCGGATTGCAGTGAATTATTTTGAGGCGGATGCGATCAAGCAAAAATGCTTTAAAATTCTCACCGCACATCCGGATAACAGCGGCAATATTTGGATGAGTTTTTCAAATGGAATTGTCGGTGTGCTTCCCGAGAAAGATCCTTCAAAAGTATTGCTCGCCAATTTTAATAAGGATGCTGCATGGTATAATGATATGACGCGGAATTATAAAACCACGCTCTATAAAAACATACAAGGAAATCTGGAAGAAATGTCGGATTCCATCAACTTATGGAAAGGCGTTAGCAAAAGTCCGCAAAGCTATAACGGGCAATATTTAGAAAACGCCAGATATACTTTATACTCCAACTTGCTGAAAGAAAAAAATGCTGCGCTGGATTCAAATGATTACTTTGAAAATCCAGAAACTTTATGGAAGGATGTACATCTTTCACTCGATAATCCATTATCTAAAAAGAAAGCGAAAACAACGGATTATTTTGGTTGGAAGGTGAAGCAATTCCAAACGATTCACAACAATATCACTTCCGGCAGCGACAACAGCGTTTATTTTATGACGAACCTCGGTATTCATAAGTTATCGTTCAACGAAAAAACGAACACCATTGTAACAGATTGGGCAATGGCTTACAAGAACAGCTTCCTGACTTCGCCTGAAATGAAAACGGCGACATCGCTTACCACTCCGGTATTTATGGATGATCGGAATGAAATTGCCTTTTGCGACAACGATTTTCCTCAAATTAATTTACTGGTGCTGGATGCGAAGACCGGCGCGCCGAAGCAGCAATTTTCTTTGTTTGAATATTCGAGCGGAAGCGAATGCAACAATGGAATTAGTTACAGCAATAACACCATGATAGTAGCGAACACGTTTGGCAACAGCTCACTATTAAAGATTACATCTGAAAATCCATCTTGCGGCATCATGAAATTTACTGCGCTCGACAATAACAATATTTGGAGATCTTCATATAGTTGGAACAAGCTTCAGTATAAAACAGTGGCAAATACGGCTTCCCCAAAAATCGCTTCGACAGATGACAACATGTACATTTATCATCAACCCACGGGAACAACAGGCTTCCAGGTCAGCGCTATTTCTTTATCGAAGGCAAATAAAATAAACCCCGTGATGTACGCGCTGAAGCCTGATTTTAAAGGTGTAGTTAAAGCAAACCTCAACAATTTCAAAAGCAATTATACTTTCGGCCCGAAGAAAAGTATTTTGATCGGAACGGTAAATGGATTGCTGCGTATCATGAGCGAATAATTATTTGTGCTTTAATTCTCTCACGACACTCTTCACCATATTCTCGGCAGAGAAATTGCCGAGCGTAATATATTTATTGAAATAATTTTCCTTCATTCCCATTAATGCAAATATTTGCCGTGCGTTATGGCCTTGGTGATAATAATTGCTCACGGTGCCGGCGAAGTCTTCAAAGAATTGCAGCTTGTTTTGAAGGTGCTGCTTCCCGTTCTTTATTTTGGGATTATGCGAACAAAACAATGCATCGAAATCCAGCGCTATCAATTTGCGTATCGATTCAATTTGCGTGAATATACTTTCATAATTCGCAAAATACTTGATCTTATCAGCCACATATAGATCGCCCGAAAACAGCCAGCCTTTATTCGGCTCGAAATAGCAGTAATGATCTTCACTATGCCCTGGTGTATAGATGGGTAAAAGCGTATAGTTTTTAGTTTGCAGTTTATCTGTTTCTAACAACGGATGAAGCTCCGCTTTTTCTACCGTGCCGTTCATCAGCTTGGCGAGCGGCGACATCTTATAGCCCTTGCCCAATATATGCACAGCCTTCGGATGCGCATAGGCCTCAACATTCAGCTCCTTCATCAAAAAAGCAACATTACCGGTGTGGTCTTCATGATGATGTGTCAACGCGATCTTGGAGATATTTTTTTCGCGCGCCACTTTCAAAATATTTTCACGGTTGAATTTCTGCGCGGTATCGATCAGCAAATCATCTACGACAAACGTATACACCGTTTGCACATTATTGCCTAAGCGATAAATGCTGAAACGGTAATAATACACGCCATCGTGCTCGTAGTTGAATTTCCGGACTGCCATTCTTCAATTTAAACCATATCCTTTTAAAAATACTTTACTGCGGCCAACTAATATGATGCAAAGTATTTTTATATTGTTAAATAAAACCGGGCTATGAAAAAAGGAATTGTAATCGGCATTGTCATCGGCGCGCTGATCATTGGCGGCGTGTGGTTTTCCAGGAACGTATTATTGATGATGAATATTGACCGCCCGATGAGTATACAGATAACGGATAAAGTACCTTTGACGGCGACTGTCGACAGTTCCATCGGCATTAAACTGCTCGATCAGCTTAGAACAAAAATCGAAGTGACCGATGCACTGGAGATCGCGATGAACGAAGTGCTCGACGTTCCGCTGAAGATGAATCTCTCCGTCCCTTTAAACACAGATGTTTTCATGGATCAGACACTGCATCTGCAATTCGACCTTCCTGTTGACATTACACTCGATCAAACGGAAATGCCGTTGCAAAACCTCGTCATACCGTTCAATAAAAAATTACAAATCAACGATTCACTTGCCGTAGATTTTTCTATTCCATTAGACACCAAAATCAAAACCAACTTCAAGCACTTCATCAACGTGTCACTTCCCGTAAAAGCAACCATTCCGGTAAAAGCGATGATCCCGGTAAACCAGGCATTGCAGGTAAATGATACGATCGTATTAAATGCGCAGGATTATAATATTCCTTTAAAGACAACCATTCCGGTGAAAGCAGATGTTCCGATCAAGCAAAACGTCCATATTCAAGGCGAGCTGCAAGTCCCTGTTGAACAAAACGTACAAATACCGCTGAAGAAATTAATTCATGCGCCGGTGACGAAACCTTTCCATGCAAATGTGCAATCTGAGAACGACAATATCCAAACGAGTTTCAATTCCAATTTGTCGACGACCGCAACTTTTAGTCAGCCGTTACGTGTAACCAAAATGGACTCGCTCCAGATCGATCCTTCTAAAGTAAAATTCACTATCAAGAAAAAAAATTAGCGGATCATCGACAGCGTTTCATCCGCCATCTTCGCGTTGTATTCGTCGGCGAGTTGCTTATGATTGACGATATCCATAATCGTTCCGATAAAACATAAACCGGCTGTAAATAAGTATAAAATTCCCATACCGATTTGTCCGACAAGGAAACGCTGGATACCTGCGGCGCCTACCAAACCTATACATGCCAACAACAGCATCAGGTCGGCTTCACGACGCTTCGAAGCATAGATCGTAACGAAGTCGCGTAATTTATTGTCGGCTAATCCCGCTGTAATTTGATTGAGATGAGCCATCTCTGCAGGCGTGATCGATTTAAGATGAATGAACGGATTTTCCATAGTGTATTAATTTGAGTGAATGATTGATGAGTTGAAAAATTCTGTAGATAATTATGACAAGCGCAAACATGCCCAACCAATGTGCATGAATCGAAGCGCTGATTTTTCCATGTAACAAATAAGAAATCGATCTACCCAATCCGCAGCCCGGACAATATATGCCGAGTGCATGAAACGGGCAAAAAGAAAAACGAGTTTCCAATGGATCTATGAAAGCAAGTCCAAGTAGCGACGTTGTGCAGAAGAACAATTCGAACGAAAAATATTTGCGTACCTGTTTCATAATGCTGCTAAAAAACTGTGGCAACATTTAAAAAGTTCCTTAAACGAAAAAATCGGGTGTCAGATCCTTGCTGCCCGGAGTCATTGCGTAGTCTGCCAGATCAGTAATTCCTTCGCTCGCGAGCAATTCATCATCTACAAAGAAATTACCCGTACATGTTTTTGCATCGCGTTTTAAAATGTAGTATGCAGCATCCGAAAGAATCTCCGGTTTGCGCGAATGTTTCATCACGCTATCTCCTCCTAATAAATTTTGCACGGCTGCTGTTGCGATCGTCGTGCGCGGCCATAATGCATTTACACCGATCTTTCCTTTGTATTCGCCGCTCAATCCAAGCACGCATAAGCTCATCCCGAATTTTGCGATCGAATACCCGAGGTGCGGTGCAAACCATCTTTCCGTGATCGAAGTTAGTGGCGGCGACAACATCAGTATATGCGGATTTTCTGCTTTCAATAAAAAAGGAATACATTTTTGCGAGCAAAGAAACGTACCGCGGGTGTTGATGTTTTGCATAAGATCGTAACGCTTCATCTCCAATTGCAGTGTTGGCGAAAGATTGATAGCAGAAGCGTTGTTGATGAGAATATCAATACCGCCAAAGGTATCCACGGCTTGCTTTACTGCCGCAACAACTTCTTCTTCATTGCGAATATCACATTTGATGGCGAGGCCTTTTCCGCCAGCCTTCTCCATATCTTCCGCAGCCGTATAAATGGTGCCCGGCAATTTCGCCTGAGGTTCCGTTGTTTTAGCGGCTATGACGATATTCGCACCTTCGCTCGCAAGTTTCAATCCGATGGCATGGCCGATGCCGCGCGTCGCGCCTGAGATAAAGACCGTTTTATTTTTGAACGACATATTCCGTTTTTTGCAAAAGTAAAGATTTAATTGGTTTAAAAAATGTATTTTGGAATAAAGAACAGTATGCAATTTCCCCCACCTGAATACCGGCAGCTTTGCGACGATCCCGCCGATAAATTAGTGGCGGAATTATTTGAAAAATACGGCGATAAGACTGCGCGTTCTATTTACCTCCAGCTGATCCATACTTTTTCCCAAATTGATATCGACGCGTTGCCGTCGGAAATTGTTTCTTTTCATAAAGAAAATGAGAATAATGTCACTATTGAACATCCTGAAAAAATAGCGCTCGCTGCTCAATACTTTCAGGATTTTGGCCATGCGATGTTCTTGTTGCTGATTACGAAAAGCCTTCCGACTTTATACACGAGTTTTCGCGGAACGAAAGTATTATTTGAAACAGGATATTTAGTCGGAAAGAACCAGGACGCGATGGTCGCGCGTCGACTGATGGAAACGGCGCAGTTTTATATCGATATCATGACGAAGGATTCTTTTTCGCACGGCGGTTATGGATTTTTCTCAGCGACAAAAACGCGCATCATTCATGCCTATGTTCGAAAATTTATGTGGGATCGGGATTGGAATGAAAAATTTGCGGCGGAATATGATCAACCGGTAAACCAGGAAGACATGCTCGGCACATTGCTTGCCTTTTCTATTTTAAATATTGAAGGGTTGCGAAAGATGGGAATGCTGGTTTCGGAGGATGAAGCCGAAGCTATTACGTATACATGGCATATTGCAGGAAAATTATTAGGTGTAAAAAATGAATACAATCCCGATAATTTTGCAGATGGAAAAAAGCTGTGTAAATATTTGTTGGATAAGGAGAAGAAAGCCGGAGAAGAAAACAAAGCATTAGTGGATGCGATATTAAAATTCCTGCGAAATATTTTTACACCTTCTCTCCTTTTAAAAACGCCGTTGAAAACACAAAATAAGTTACCCGAAATTTTGATGAGTTATTTTGTGGGGAAAGAATATTGTCCGTACATCGGCTTAAAATATTATGACGACTGGTATTACAGGAATATCCTGAAAAGTGTAGAAATTATCCTGCCTAATATCTTTATCCAATCGCGCAAAAATAAGCTCGCACAAAAAGGCGTGGCACAACTTTCTGCCTATCTCGTCGCCGGTATTTTTCAATTTATCAAAGCCGAATACAAATTGGAATTTCGAATCAGCGACGACATCCTGCGCGACTGGTATTTAAAAGATTTTATTCCCGGTTACGGATTGCCAACGCAGCCTTCCTTTCAGCCTTCCAATCCTAATTAATTGGTAACACAAAATTTACAATGCACGCATTGTAAAAGCGTAAATTTGGTTGGATTAAAACGCTTATCAACTTTTAAATTATAGAAATGAAAAAGGTAGTTTTTATTGATGGTGTTCGTACACCCTTCTTGAAGTCGGGTACGGATTACATGGACCTGATGTCTTATCAGCTTGGTCAATTTGCAATCAAAGGTTTATTGGATAAAACAGGATTGGATCCGAATGAAGTGGATCGCGTGATCCTCGGAAACGTGATCTCGAATGTGCGAACGGAAAACGTTGCGCGTGAATCCGCAGTAACGGCGGGCGTTCCCGTCAAAGCTCCGGCAAGCACAGTAAAGCAAGCATGCATCTCCGCGAACCAGGCGATTGCAACTGCTGTCGATAGCATTCAACTCGGACGTGCAGATGTGATCATCTCCGGTGGAACGGAAAATACTTCGGATACACCGATCGGTTACACAAAAGAAATGCGCAAAAAATTATTCGCTGCGCAAAAACTTAGCACGCCGATGGAATATGCAAAGTTTGCGACGACACTTCGTCCAACCGATTTCTTACCGGATCGTCCATCTGTTTCAGAATATATCACAGGCAGAACAATGGGTCAAGACTGCGAGATCCTCGCTCAAAAATTTGGTGTAAAAAGAGAAGAGCAGGATGAGTTTGCAGCAGCTTCACATCAGAATGCAGCAAAAGCGTTCGAGAGCGGAAATATGACAGACATAGTTCCCGTTCAACTTCCACCTAACTTCACTCCTATAACAAAAGACAACGGCGTTCGCGGCGATACAACGATTGAAAAGATCAGCAAATTAAAACCTGCGTTCGATAAATATGTCGGAACAATTACAGCGGCTAATGCTTCCTTCTTAACGGATGGCGCAACGGCTGTGTTATTGACATCCGAAGAAAAAGCAAAAGAACTCCATTTAAAGCCAAAAGCAGAAATTGTTGATTATGCATTTACCGGCGGCGATTTATATGAAGAATTATTGCTGGGGCCCGCATACGCGATCGCTCAAGTGTTGAAGCAAACAAATTTGACAATCGAAGACATCGATGTGTTCGAAATTCACGAAGCGTTTGCAGGACAAGTGCTCGCAAATTTAAACGCGCTGGCCTCTGCGGAATGGTGCAAGAAACAATTAGGGTTAGATAAACCGGTTGGAAGAATACCGAAAAATAAGATCAATCAATGGGGCGGAAGCTTATCGATCGGACACCCATTCGGCGCAACGGGCGGACGCTTACTGACCATGGCTGCAAACCGCTTGCAAAAAGAAGGCGGCAAGTATGCATTACTTGCAGCTTGCGCAGCAGGCGCGCACGGCCATGCGATGATCATTAAAAAATATGAATAATAATATCAACCCCTAAATCCCCTAAAGGGGACTTCCGAGTTCCCCCTTTAGGGGGTTAGGGGGGCAAAAACAACAAAACCATGTCAACACTCAAACGCGAAGACTATATCACGATCGAAAAAAATCCGAACGGGGTTTGCACAATCTGGATGGATCAGAAAAATGAAAAGATCAACAAGATCGGACCGGACCTGATCGGGCTCTTTGAAGAAGTATTTGCCGAGCTTGATACAGATGATTCCATAAAAGCATTTGTGCTGTCGAGCAAGAAAAAAGATTTTATCGCCGGTGCAGATATTGAAGCTTTTCAAAAAGTGGAAAAGCCGGGTGACTGGAAACCGATCGCACAGAAAGGACACCAGATCCTCAATAAAATCGAAGCTTCTAAAAAGCCAATCGTTGCAGCCATTCAGGGAAACTGTTTAGGCGCAGGATTGGAAATTGCGATGGCTTGCCAGGCTCGCATTTGCAGCGATGATAAATCGACAAAGATGGCATTGCCGGAAGTTAAACTGGGATTATTACCGGGTGGCGGCGGCACACAGCGATTGCCGCGATTAGTAGGATTGCAAGCTGCGCTCGATATGATGCTGACGGGAAAAAATGTTTTTCCATATCCCGCATACAAAATGGGATTGGTCGACAAAGTGGTGCACGTTTCCGCTTTACAAAACGCCGCACAAAAGATGGCGCTCGAATTAGTGGGCAAACCGATTAAGCGCGAAAGAAACGAATTCAATTTAAATACGGTGAAAGCAGGTTTCCCTGCGATCCAAAAAGTATTGACGAATATGGTGCTCGAAGCTCCGCTTGTCAACAAAATTGTGTTCGACCAGGCAAAGAAGATGGTCGACAAGCAAGCGCACGGCAATTATCCTGCTCCGTATAAAATTATGGAATGCGTAGAGATCGGCTGGAATCAAGGCATGCAAAAAGGACTGGAAGCGGAGATCGAAAAATTTGAAGAGCTCATCCTCTCTCCTGTTTCACGACAGCTCATCAATATTTTCTTTGCAATGACAGAGAAAAAGAAAAATCCATATGGCGAAGACAAAGTGAAGCATGTTCATCGATTAGGAATGATCGGTGCAGGCTTTATGGGCAGCGGTATTGCAGAAGTTTCGATCGACGGCGATATGCATGTATTGCTGAAAGATGTGAATCAAGACATGATCAACTCGGCGTACAAAACAATCTACGGCGACTACAATAAAAAAGTGTCGAAGAAAGCGATGACGAAGATCGAGCTGGAAGAAAAGATGGCAATGTTACAGGGAAGCTTGAATTATGAAGACCTCGACAACCAGGAAATTATTATTGAAGCCGTGTTCGAAGATCTCAATTTAAAGAAAAGAATTATTGCAGATGTAGAAGCGAATGCAAAAGAGAATACGATTTTTGCGAGCAACACTTCCGCTTTGCCTATCTCTGAAATAGCAGCAAATGCTAAGCATCCGGAGTTAGTAATAGGAATGCACTACTTTTCTCCTGTTCCGAAAATGCCGTTACTGGAAATTATCAAAACCGATAAAACGGCGGATTGGGTAATTGCCACTTGCTATGACGTCGGCGTTCGCCAGGGAAAAACAAATATTGTAGTGCACGACGGGCCGGGCTTTTATACTACGCGTATTTTGGCGCCGCTGATGAACGAAGCGCAGCTGTTGTTAGATGAAGGTGGCGATATTTTGCAGATCGATAAAGAGATGAATTTATTCGGGTATCCTGTCGGCCCTATTACATTGGCGGATGAAGTAGGCATCGATGTCGGCGCGCACATTATGAGCGGCGAGCTGATGCAGGATCTGTTAAAGACGCGTCCCGATTTCAAAATCAGCAAAACGCTTTTGGAAATATCCAAAGCAGGATACAAAGGCCGTAAGAATAAAAAAGGATTTTATCAATACGACGAGAAAGGAAAGAAAATGTATGGTAAAGTAGATGCAGACATCTACAGTTTCTACGGAGGTCCGGCTCGCAAAAAGTTTGACGCGAACGAAATTCAAATGCGCTGCGGAATGGCGATGGTAAACGAAGCGGCATTATGCCTGCAGGAAGGCATTATTGAAAATCCACTCGACGGCGACATCGGCGCCGTGTTCGGCTTGGGATTCCCTCCGTTCCGCGGCGGGCCATTCAGATATATGGATTCACTCGGTGCGCAAAAGACGGTCGACATCCTTCGTGATCTCGCAGCGAAATACGGCGCGCGTTTCGAACCGGCGCAGATCATTGTGGATTATGCGAATGCAGGAAAGAAGTTTTATTCTAAATAAAATTCAACGCAAGACACAGAGAGAGCGCAAAGACTACTTTGCGCTTTAAATTCTCTTCCTATCTTTATTCCATGAACAAAACTCGGCTCGAAGCCTTCAGCGATGGCGTCATCGCCATTATCATTACCATCATGGTGCTGGAATTAAAAGTGCCACATACTACGGAATGGAATGTTTTAAAAGAAATGATTCCTGTCTTCTTAAGCTATCTGATGAGCTTTATTTACATCGGAATTTATTGGGGAAATCATCATCACTTATTACACACAACGACGCATGTGAATGGCGCGGTTATGTGGGCGAATCTTCATCAATTATTTTGGCTATCGCTGGTTCCGTTCGGAACCGCGTGGATGGGTGAAAATAATTTTGCACGAAACCCGGTGATCTTGTATGCAATTTTACTGCTAGGTTGTGCCATTGCTTTTTATATTTTGCAACAAGTAATAATGAAGATGCATTTGTACAAAGAAGAAACTGAACACGGACTAAAAAAGGCAGAGTGGAAGGGTTATGTTTCTCTTGCCGCTTATATTGCTGCTATTCCCTTAGCATTTATCGATCCGCGTATTTCCTGCGGATTGTTTGTAATCGTGGCAATCGCCTGGTTTGTTCCTGAAAGAAATATTGAGAAGGCGTTGAATGAATAGGACTCGTCATTAGTCACCGGTCATTCGTCATTCGTCTTTGCCTAATGACAAATGACCAATGACGATTGACGATTTCGTTTTACTCCACCTTATTATACATCGTGCTTTCGCGCAGCGGCTGCAATGCACCGCTCCATGAAATTACCTGGTCGAGAACAGTATTCAACGTGTTTTCATGATGCGGATTCGGAGCAAACTCCGTATAATTTTTAAAATCTTCGCGTAGCGACAACATCACCTGCGCGCGCACATCGGCAACCTGCAACTCTCCCATCACCAAACGCAAACTCTCTACGGCACGAACCCCGCCGGCACTTCCGTATCCTACAAATCCTGCTGCTTTATTGTTCCATTCTTTATATAAAAAGTCGAGGGCATTTTTTAAAGCGCCCGGAATTCCGTGGTTGTATTCCGCCGTCACAAAAACAAATCCGTCGAACGAATCAATTTTTTGCGACCACTGCTTGGTGTGCTCGTGATGATAGATCCCTCTGGAAGGTGGCACGGATTCATCCAGCAGCGGCAACGGATATTCTTTTAAATCGATCAATTCAAAAATCGCATCGTCGCGCTTCTGGGCAATCGAATTCACCCACTGTGCTACTCCTTCGCCCACGCGGCCCGGTCGCGTACTCCCTAAAATTATTGCTATTCGTACCATTTGATTTTTTCCTAAAAACAAGAAAAGAGCTGCAATGTTTTCATTACAGCTCTTCCTTTCATACGTCTTACGGTAGTTGTTAACTGAATGCTTTCACGGCAGCATTCGTATCAGAATACTCCTGGAAGTTGGTCACCTTTCCGTTTTTAAACGTAAAGATCATGGCCCAATCGCTTGCAGAGATTCTGCCTGTTCTCTTGGAGCGACCTTCCATATACCCCAACGCGACTACTTTGTTACCTTGTTCAACGAACTCGCGAACTTCGAATTTGTCGAATTGCACTTCCTGGTCGAGCGTCATAAAAAAGCGTCCCACGGCTGCTTTTCCCTGACGAGCGCCGGCCCATGAAATGACATCCGTTGGTCCGGGAGTCAGCCATTTAACATCATCAGCCAGCATTTCCAGCAATGCGGGAATGTTCCCCGTGCTGAAATAACCGTAAGCTTGCTGAACTAGGGCGGTGTTGGTTAAAACTGCGGTTTCCATATGCGTGATTTTTGGTGAATAATATCTAAGTGCTTGAAAAGACGGATTTTAATTTATACAAAAGGAAGATTCATCGCTGACGAAGTTTTGCACCTCTTTTTGCACATCAATTTTAAAAAATGTGCTTAACTTTTAATCATTTGATTAAATTATTTGTTTAAATCAAAATAATAGTTTTAATTTTGTCGCAGCTATGGCAAAGAAGAGCACAATAACCAAGGATGTTTCTGCAGAAGAAAAAATTAAAGTGGCGGCGCGAAAATTGTTTACGCAAAAAGGATTTGCGGCTACTAAAACGCGTGATATTGCAGAAGAAGCGGGCATCAACCTCGCGCTCTTGAACTACTATTTTCGCAGTAAGCAAAAGCTGTTTGAGATTGTGATGCGTGAAAATGTAGTGCTGTTCATCGGCAGCATGATCGGCTCTATCCAAAACAACAAGCATCTCTCCTTTTATGAGAAGATCGAGCTGATGATCGATAAATATATCGATATGCTTTTAGCGAATCCCGATCTTCCCACTTTTATATTAAGCATCAGCCGCCATGGTCATTTCCCGGAAGAAGGCGACTCTATTTTTCAAAGCATGGAACAATTGCGCACGACTTTCATGAAAGACATCATTGAAAATATTCAGGCGGGGAAACTAAAACGAGTACATCCGCTGCATATCATCTCCAATATGATGTCGCTGATTGTTTTCCCTTTTGCAGCAGCTAATTTATTAAAAGCGCGCACCGGAATTTCAGATGCAGAATTTGAAAAGCTGATGCTGGAGCGAAAAAAATTGATCCCGGTTTGGCTGAAAGCGATGTTTGAAACAGGAGGAAATGATTCTAAAAAGAAAAAATTGAAAAAATGAAATCCAAGGTTCACGAACTCCAACATGTAAAAATGGAAATGGTGAGTAAAAGGGCTATTCCTTTATGGTTGATTTTACTGGCACTTTGCACGAATACCTTTGCGCAAGGTCAATTGACAATCGAAGATTGTTACAAACTCGCCGAGCAAAATTTTCCACTGGCAAAACAGATCGGACTGATCGAGCGCAGCAAGGAATATAGCATCGATAATATTTCGAAAGGAATTTATCCTCAATTTGTCGTTGTCGGTACAGCGACGTATCAATCCGCAGTTACGAAGATCGATATTTCCTCTCCATTACCTATCGCTGTAAATATTCCCACTGTATCCAAGGATCAATACCGTGTTTACGGTGAAGTCTCTCAATCGCTCACCGATTTTCCTATCAATAAATTGCAGAAGGAATTGAAATCATCCGAAGCATCCATCCAGGAAGAAAATATAACGGTAGAATTATACAAACTGAAGGAGCGAATTAACCAATTATTTTTTGGTGCGCTGATGATCGACGAACAACTCAAGCAAAGTGATTATTTGAAAGGCGATATCAAACGCGGCATCGATCAAACGCAAGCGGCCATCGATAACGGCACTGCTTTTCACAGCAGCCTGGATAAATTGAAAGCGGAAATGCTCAAGGTGGATCAGAAGGACATCGAATTGAACGCTTCGCGAAAAGCGTATACCGACATGCTCGGTTTGTTTATCGGAAAAGAGATCGACAGCACGACAACCTTAATAAAACCTCAATCTCCCCTTAGTCGCGATTCGATCGCGCGGCCGGAATTGCAGGTGTACGAACTGCAGCGCAAGGCTTCTCTCCTTCAACAAAAAATGATCGGTATTAAAAATATCCCAAAGCTGAATGTTTTCTTTCAAGGCGGAACGGGAAAACCCTCGCCGGTGAATTTATTGTCGACGAATTGGTCGCCGTACTACATTACCGGCGTTCGGCTCAACTGGGCTTTAAGCGGATTATATACGTATAAGAAAGAAAAGCTGCTGTCGGAAAACGACCGAAAGATTATCGACGTGCAACGAAACACTTTTTTATTCAACACGCATATTTCTGTCCGGCAACAAAACGCCGATATCGACAAATTTTTAAAATTGATTCAGGCTGACAATGATATTATCACGCTGCGCGAATCGGTGAAGAAGACTTCGGTCGTGCAGTTGGAGAACGGCGTGATCACGACGAATGATTATTTAAAAGAAGTGAATGAAGAAGACCAGGCGCGACAGAATCTCATCCTGCACTCGCTGCAACTATTAATGGTGCAGTACGCACAAAAAACAACTACAGGCAATTAACAACAAGGATATGAAACAACTTTTTTTAATGACGGCTTCCATCTTATTGCTTGCATCCTGCAATAATGATAAAAACAAACCCGATGCTTCCGGGGTATTTGAATCAGATGAAGTGATTGTATCGGCGGAACAGCCCGGTAAGATCATAGCGTTGAATGTTGAAGAAGGACAACCATTGAACCGCGGCATTATCGTCGGCCAGATCGACGTCTCCAACTATCAATATCAAAAGGAACAGATAAAGTCGACGATCCAATCGCTCTCTCAAAAAACAAATAATCCCGAACCGCAACTCCAACTGGTAAAAGATCAATTAGCTGTTCAGGAAACGAATTTAAAATATCTTTCCAGCGAGCGCGACCGCGTGGGAAGACTTTTAAAAGCTGATGCAGCAACGCAAAAACAGTTCGACGATATGAATGCAAAAGTGGAAGAAGTGCAAAAGCAAATAGCTGTGACAAAGCAACAACTAAAATTGTACGAGAACAATATTTCAACACAGAACCGCAGTATTTTAAGTGAACGCGCTCCGCTCGAAAAATCTGCAGAGCAAGTACAAAATCAGATCAACAAGGGACAAATCGTCAACCCGATCTTTGGAACTGTATTGATGAAATATGCGATGGAAGGCGAAATTGCGGCGCCCGGAAAGCCACTCTACAAAATTTCCAATCTCGATACACTGATGCTGCGCGCGTACATCACGGGTTCGCAATTATCATCCATCAAGCTCGGACAAAATGTGAAAGTAATGATCGATAACGGCGCGAAGGATTACAAAAATTATACAGGAACAATATCTTGGATCTCGGAAAAATCTGAATTCACACCGAAGACTATTCAAACAAAGGATGAGCGCGCGAACCTCGTCTATGCTATTAAAATAAGAGTGAAGAACGACGGTTATATCAAGCTCGGCATGTACGGCGAAGTTAAATTTCAATGATCACACTTAACAACATCACCAAAACATACAATAAAGGAACCATCACCGCGGTGAAGGATATTTCTTTTGAAGTCAAGAAGGGTGAATTATTCGGACTGATCGGCCCGGACGGCGCCGGTAAATCTACGCTTTTCAGAATATTGACGACACTCCTGCTTCCCGACAGCGGAACGGCTACGGTAAATGATTGGGATGTTGTAAAAGATTTTAAAATGATCCGCAACCATGTTGGTTACATGCCCGGAAAGTTCAGCTTATATCAGGATCTTTCGGTGGAAGAAAATCTGAATTTATTTGCTACTGTTTTCGACACAACCATTCAACAAAATTATCATCTCATCAAAGATATCTACGAACAGATCGAACCATTCAAAGATCGACGCGCGGGGAAATTATCCGGTGGAATGAAGCAAAAGCTCGCCCTGTGCTGCGCGCTCATTCATAAACCCATCGTTTTATTCCTGGATGAACCGACGACGGGCGTCGATGCGGT
>JADMIO011644082.1_pt1 | contig 16486 bp, 11 predicted proteins | sample 8958161 | NCBI WGS metagenome assembly JADMIO01 (sample SAMN16585339, study PRJNA669376) | soil metagenome | isolation source: Crop rotation soil | place: USA: Cullars Rotation, Alabama | collected 2011
CCGCATCAATACGTTTTAGCGAGGCGAGTTGAGTGCGCAAAAGAATTACTTCGCAATACGGAAATGAATGTTGTCGATGTCGCGCTGTCGTCGGGATTCTCATCGCAGAGTCACCTTTCCTATTGGTTCCAGCGTTATGTGGGTGTGTCGCCTGCCGCTTATAGAACTTGGAAGACTTGATAAATCGCGACGCCCGCCATTCGATGCCCATAGGCGACCGACACGATCCGATTGAGCCAGCCTATTTTTCCGACGCTGTTTCGTAGTAAGGCGTGGCGCGCATGTAGTACTCGGTGGGACTGACTTTGTCGCCGCGCCCGATTCGATCCAAAACTTCCTTCGGTCCATGGCGCATGCCGAGGTAGATCATTCCAATCAGCGCATCATCGTCGGTCTGCATCACAAGGCGGACATTGAGCGTGTCGTCCCGTCGGCTCGCAACGACTGCCAATCGCTCCCGCCCGAAAGAATTTTTCCGCGTAGCTTTTCACCTTCGAACCGCCCGCCGGCAATTTCGCCGATGCGCCTGTCATGACTCCCGAGCCCGGAATTTTCAAGCACCGAACACCTCGTCAGGATTCTGTTCATTCGAGTACGGTTTCTGAAATCCCCTCGTGCGGCAAAACGAGTATTGGAAAGGCACTAATTTTAAGGATGCAAAAAATACGGCACTTAAATTAGGACTGCCCCGTTTCTGTAGGCGCGGTCTATGACCGCGCGTATTCGGTGTTTCAAGCAACCTGCTGTCACAGACCGCGCCTACAGTCTCGGTCGTTACAGGCCACTAGGGGGACGGTTGATCTTTCCGGCGCAAGCCGAGATGGGGAGGCAGCATGAAAAGGATTCTTCTAACGGCGGGCTTGGTATGTTTTTTCCTGGCCGGCGCCAGCGCGTTTGCTCAATCAAGAATCAGCGGTACGGTCAGCGATCAAGCCGGCGCTCTGATTCCCGGCGTCACCGTGACTGCAACGAATACAGCAACCGGCGTCGTCACGACGGAAATCAGTAATGAAACCGGATCGTATAACTTTGCCAGCCTTCAGCCCGGATCGTACAAAGTGGTGGCAGAACTCCCCGGTTTTCAAACCGGGGCGTTTAACAATGTCACGCTGGGAACATCCGATCAGATTCGATTGAATTTCAAGCTGACCGTCGCATCGGTTGCCCAGTCGGTCGAGGTGAGCGTCGACGCGCAGGCACTGCTGACGGCGACCTCCTCATCTATCGGTGAAGCACTTTCGGAGAAGCGCGTCCAGGACCTTCCGATGGCTCGCGGCGACGTGCTCGACCTGGTCCGGATCATGCCCGGGATCAGAGTCGATCCGTTCGGCGACCAGTTCAACGCGATCAACGGACTTCCGAACAATACGATCAATACGTCGAGAGACGGCCTCAGTGTGACGGATTCACGCAACAACGTTCTCTCCGGAACCACAACGATGAATCCCGATCTCGTCGGCGAAGTCCGCGTTATTCTTTCGCCCGTCGATGCCGAATTGGGACGGGGCAATGGACAGGTTCAGGTCCTGACCAAGTCCGGCACGAATCAGTTTCGCGGAGCTGCGGTCTGGAACAATCGAAACACGGCGATGTCGGCCAATAGCTGGCTCAACAATAACAATCGGGATCCACTGAGCGGCAAGTGGAGTCCGACGCCGCTCGATTGGAGAAATACGAATCAGTACACGTTGAACTACGGAGGTCCGATCGTAAAGAACAAGACCTTCTTCTTCGCACTGTGGGATCAGAACATCAGCCGGACGCGCGCAATCGTTACAACGCCCGTCCTGACCGACGCCGCGCGGCAGGGCATCTTCCGGTACTTTGAAGGCTGGAATGGCGGGGATGCGCGCTTTTTGCCGCCGACCTTTCCGGCGAACTCGACACCGCCGGCAATCCACTGCTCGGCGGCGGAATCATTCCGCCAAAGAATCCCGATGGCAGCCCATACACCGGACAGCTGCGATGCTTCAGCGTGTTTGGAAACATAAAGCTCAATGGCAGTCCGTTCACACAGGCAGATTGCCCCGGAGGAAGTGCGATCATCGGCCCGGCGTGGGACTCGCTGCGGCCCGGCGCCGACCAGACGAAGTACATTGCGAAACTCATCGATGCGATGCCGCATGCAAACTATTTTTATCAGGGATCGGCAACCATCGACGGGTTGAACGTGGCGGGCTTCCGATGGACCCGCCACGCGAGCGGTCTCAGCGGCAGCAACGGCCAGAACTCAACCACCCCGGACCAGGTGGACCGCAAGCAGATCAATCTGAAGATCGATCACAATTTCAACGCGAAGCACCGGCTCAGCGGCGGCTGGACTCTTCAACATGATTCCAACGACGACAACCTGGCGGCATGGCCGGGCGGTTTCTTTGGTCAATCGCTGCGCAAACCGCAGGTGCTGACCGTGAGCCTCACATCGACATTGTCGGCATCTATCGTGAATGAAGCGCGCTACGGTATCAGTTACCAATCCAATCGGGTGAATCCTCCATGGTTGGTGAACAAGGACGCTGAGGCCTATCTGTTACAGGGAGGGAAGAACGCGACGACAGGCGAAACCTATCCGGTGGCGTTCACTCCAGGCGCTGGAAATTTCTCATTTGGAAATAACCTCATTAACAACAACTCAACATTTAGCGGCAGCAGTTCTCCGCTCTATGACTATGCGGATACGCTTAGCTATACGAAAGGGAAGCATGCATTCCGTATGGGCGTGGACCTTCGTTTCACCCGGTCGCTTGGCTACAGCGGAACTGTTCTCCCCACAGCCGCGGGTGGAGCAGGCGGAAATCCAACGCCGCTGGCGAACGCTCTTGCGGCCCTGCCGAACGAATTGGCAAATACGCGTACGAACGCAGCAAACATGCTGTATTTGCTGTCCGGATCTCTGGGCAGTGCCAGCACGCCTTATTGGATTCAGAGCCAGGACGATTCGAAGAAAGGAATCTGGAAGGACTACACGACCGCCCAGAAGAGAGAGCGCAATCTGATCCAAAACGAGTGGGCGGCATTCTTTAAAGATGATTGGAAAGTGAAACCAAGCCTGACCTTGAACCTCGGCGTGCGGTATGAGATCTACGGTTCGCCTTATGTCGACGGCGGCTATACCTCGTCTGTAATGGACCGCGGCGATGGGCTGTTTGGCGTCAACCGGACAGGTACCACGGGCAACCCGCTCAATAATTGGTTGCTGACCCCCGGCAATGTGTATCTGAGCGGATATGGTTCGAGCGTGAGCGGGGCCAATGCACTGCAATGTTCCAACACATCGGCGGCTCAGAATCCTCTTCTTCCGAAACCGAGTTGCGACCCAGCCAAACTGACGCAGTTGGAATACGTCGGGCCAGGTTCCGACAATCCCTCCAAGAGCGTCATTCACAAGGACTGGGGAAACGTCGGACCTGCCGTTGGCCTCGCATGGCAACTGCCATGGTTCGGAAAAGGAAAAACCACCATTCGCGCCGGAGTCAGTTTCACTTATGGCACCGCTTCGCGCAGCGCCGCCACGATTGAGAATGCGATCGCCAATGTTCCCGGTTCCGGCAGCACCGGCACGTTGAACGCCGCCGATTTTCCAACGCTGTCCAATGCCACTCGTGCACTCCAGCTTGGCGACCTGCCGTTGATCCAGCCGCTCGCACCGACCAGTCCGGCAAAGCCTGGCGGATCGATTCCAATTTACAACAGGGCGACAGCGCTCACGGCATATGACCCAAACTTCAAGACGCCTTACACCGAGAACCTCACACTTTCCGTAACTCGGAGTGTGACGAGAAACCTGACTGTGGACCTGCGCTATGACGGCACGCTGGGCAGGAGAAGGGCAGATAGCGCTGGTCTGCCCGCTGGTCTGAACGTGAATATACCCAACGTCTACTTCAACAAAGAACTGTTTGACGCTCTGGAAATCACACGCCAGGGCGGAGACGCGTTGCTCTTCGACCAGATGTTTGCCGGATTGAATTTCAATAACGGAGTAACCGGCTATGGCGCCGTCGGCACGACTGTCAATGGCGTCGTCCAGCACGGCTCGGCGCAAATGCGGAGAAGTTCGTTATTTCAAAACGACCTCGCTGTTGGGAACTATCAAAACGTTGCTGCCACGCTGAATACGCTCAGCACGACGGCCGTCGGCTATCAGGCTCTGCCCGCAGGCCTGACCAATGTCAGCGGAAGACTGCTGCGTAATGGTTGTGATCGAATCGCCAATGGCTTGTACAACCCCGCGCTTCCGGACTCAGCCACGAATATCGCAACGCGATGTTTCCCGGAAAACTACATCGTCGCGAATCCGCAGCTCAGTTCGGCCACTTACATTGGCGGCTTCGGCAAGTCCAACTTCCACTCCGGCCAGATTCAGATCGCGCTGCGGCCGACCGCAGGGCTGTCTCTTCATAGTACTTACATTTTTGCCAAGACTCTTGGCGTTGTGCCTGGCGGCTGGAACAATCCGCTGGATCGAAACGCGGACTACGCTCCTCCATATCAGGCTGTCCGGCATGACCTCCGCACCAACGGGACGTTTGAGTTGCCGGTCGGACCCGGCAAAATGCTTTTTGCCAAGAGTTCCGGCTGGCTGGGCCGTCTGGTCGAACACTGGCAGACAGGCTTCATTTTTAATATTTCGAGCGGCAATCCGCGAGTCCTCACCGGCGCACATATGCTGTATGCGACCGGCAATCAAAACCTGGACGCCGGACAAAACCGCGCCGATATTACTTCTGCGGACTTCGCCGGGCCTGTGACCGGAAAAATTCAATGGAACCCGCCCGGGAATAATGGCTTTTTCTATGGCAAAGATAAGTTTGTCACCGTTCAGGACCCGCAATGCCAGCTGCTGAATCATACGGACGCGAACGGTTTCAATCTCTTCGCGAACGGAAATTGCACGCTGCAGGCAATTGCCGCGGAGACTTCCGATGGCAAGGCTGGAAAGATTCTCATTCAGAATCCGCTTCCCGGCCATATGGGCAACGCGCCGTGGTCACTGGAAGCGCCGGCGAAATGGAAGTTCGATGCGAATTTGAGCAAGCGCTTCAGACTCACGGAAACGAAATCGCTCCAGTTCCGCCTGGATGCAATAAGCGTCCTCAACCATGCCGACGTGTCCGATCCGCAGGGAATCGCGGTGGGCAGTACGATTAACACGCCAGGCCTGATCTTCGGGCAGATTCTGAACAAGGGCGCAACCGGAGCCAACACTCCGCCGCGCAATTTCCAGTTCCAGCTTCGTCTGGACTTTTAGGAGGGCGAATGGGATATCGATGCAACGGCCGGCGCTGGCATGCCAACGGGTTCGGTTGCCATACACGACGAACTATGCAAACTCGACGGCCCGAAGCCCAAAGACGGGCGTCGGCCATTGCCCAACCTTGATGTGGTTCAAAGGCGAGAGTCACATGTCGGAAGTGTTCTCTTTCGGGAGCATCGACAAGACCGTCTCCGACCAGGTCTCCGCGTTCATCAAGAACCACCACTAACTTAGCTAGCTCGGCAGACAAGCCAACATCTCTTGGGGGGACGGACATGCACCGATTAATGCGAACGTGTTTGATGGCGTTTTGTGCGTTGAGTTGCGGGACGGTTTTTGGTCAGGCGGTCTCGACGGGGCAAATCAGCGGCCGGATCACCGATCGAAGCGGAGCGGTTCTGCCTGGTGTGGAAATCAGCGCAAAGCAGACCGACACTGGGCTGGCACGAACCAGTCTGACTAATGAAACGGGATCGTACACGCTGCCGAACCTTCCTTTGGGGCCCTATCAACTCGAGGCGGTGCTCCCCGGATTCCGGACCTTCGTACAGACTGGAATCACGCTGCAAGTCAATGCGAACGTTGTGATCGATGCTGTCATGGAAGTGGGCGAGGTGACTCAGACGATTGAAGTAGAGGCAAACGTCAGTATTCAAGTTGAGACGCGAAGCCTCGGCGTCGGTCAGTTGATCGAAAGCCAACGGATACTTGAACTGCCATTGGCCGCACGCGATGTGAATTCTCTGATCACCTTATCGGGCGCTGCGGTGCAAACCGGCACGTCTCCGACGTTCGGAATGTCGACAGGCATCAATGTCTCCGTTGCCGGCGGGCAGTCTTTCGGAGTGTCGTATTCACTGGACGGCGCGATGCATACCAATCCGTACGACGCCACGGGAATGCCCATACCATTCCCGGATGCACTCCAGGAGTTCCGAGTTCAAGCCAGCACGCAGGGAGCCGAGACCGGCAGAGCTTCGGGCGCGTCGGTCAATGCCATGACTCGAGCGGGCACAAATCAATTTCACGGCGATTTGTTCTGGTTCGTCCGCAATGCGTATTTCAATGCCAAGGATGCGGACGCGCTAGCCAAAGATCAGCTCAAACGCAACCAGTTCGGCGGCACCATCGGTGGTCCCATCGTCAAAAACAGGCTCTTCTTCTTTACAGGTTACCAGGCCACAAGAGTCCGGCAGACGCCATCGGCGACGCTCGCAATCGTGCCGACGAAGGCTTTGCTGAGTGGAGATTGGACCGAGTTCAATCGCTGCTACAACCCCGCCTGGAGAGATGCGGACTTTCGAGACAACTTCGTCGATCCAGCCCGATACAGCAACGCTGCAAAACTCATTGCCGCCAAGCTGCCCGCGCCGACGGGTAATTGTGGAGAGATTCGATACGGATCGCGCACCGAGAGAAACGACTGGCAGGACGTTACCCGCGTGGACTATCAGCAAAGCTCGAAGCACACCATCTTCGGACGCTATATGGCGACGAAGAATTTCAGACCGGCCGAGTTTGCCGGAGCGAACCTGCTATCGATGAATATTGCCGGCGAGGACGACTTCGCTCAGTCCGCAACGGTGGGCAGCACTTATGTCATCAACCCCGGCACCGTCAATTCTTTCCGGGTTGCGCTCAATCGTTTTGGGTTGCTGCATCAGGGTAACGAGTTCTTCACTAAGAAAGATGTTGGGATCATGAATACGTGGGACGATCCCGAGGTGCCGAAATACTTCAGTTTCACAGTTCAAGGCCTGTTCAATTTCGGTGCTGGAACCAACGCCAGGAAGACTCAGACCATGCAGCAAATCCAGGCAGGGAACGATCTGAGCCTTGTCCGCGGCACGCACCAGATCGGCGTGGGCGGGACGTGGGCGAAGGTCCGAAACGACTCGGTCGGGCACGTGAGGTCTCCCGGCAATTTCACAATCAACACACAGGTGACCGGAAACGCGATGGGCGACTTCCTCCTCGGAGAACTTTTCGAGATCCGCCAAAGCATGCCGAACCCGATTGCGACCTATCAGAACTACATCGGACTCTATGCGGCGGATACATGGCGCGCCGCCCCTCGGCTGACCTTGAATTACGGATTACGTTGGGAGCCATTCTTTCCCCAGGTTGCCATGGATGATCCATCGGATGGCTCTGTCCGGATCTACAGTTTCGATGCGGAACAATTCAAGCAAGGCACGAAGAGCACGGTCTTTCCGACTGCTCCAGCGGGATTCACCTATCCCGGCGATTCGGGCTTCATCGGCCGGCAAGCGATACAGACCGGTTGGAAGAATTTCTCACCCAAAGTAGGACTGGCTTGGGACCCGACGGGAAACGGCCGGACTTCGATCCGCGCCGGATACGGAATTGCCTACGATGTCGTGGCCCTGGCGCTGGGTCAGAATCAAGTCAACGTGTCACCCTGGTCGAACGACACCATTTACCGAAATACGAAGCTCGATGATCCCTGGCAGGGATTCGCCGGAGGGAACCCGTTTCCTTCCGACTGGAGAAAGGCCGCGAAGTTCTTCGAAGGATCGGTGTTCATCGCGACGCCGCCCGGCATCGCATCGACCTATGTGAATTCGTGGAACTTCGGCATCCAGCGCCAGATTGCTCGAGACTGGCTCGTCACAGCGAATTACCTGGGCAGCGAGACCACACATGCGTGGGGTGTCAAGGCGCTCAATCCGAGTATCTTTCTCACGCCCCAAACTCACCCCGCCCTTTTCACTGGTCCGAACACGTGTGTTCTGGAAGGCGTGACGTACACGCCATGCAATACCGTTAACAACGTAAACCAGCGCCGCGAACTCCGGATGTGGGCGGCCCAAAACAAGCCATCACTGCTCAATGATTCAAAGTTATTCACGTTTCTTGATGCGTTCGATGACGGGGGAACGGCTAGTTATCACGGCTTGCTGCTGTCCTCGCGCGGACGCGTGCGCGGGATCAATGTGAATGCGAACTACACATGGTCCCATTGCATCAGCGATGCGATCGCGGGCCTGGTTCCCAACCCGGGAGCGACTCCGCTGCGGGGCAGGGATCGGGGCGCGTGCGATTCGGATCGCCGGCATCTGTTCAATCTGACCGCGGTGGCCGATACTCCGCGCTTCGCCAATCCAACAATGCGCGCCATCGCTTCGGATTGGCGGTTATCGGTGATCAACCGGATCTCATCGGGAAATAACTTGACGATCAGTTCCGGTGTCGATTGGGGGCGCATTGGCCTGACGGCCCGAGCGGATCAGGTGCTCGGAGACGTTTATCAGGACACTTCGGCAAATCTGAACGCTCAGTTTTTGAACAAAACCGCATTCGCATCCCCCGCGGAAGGCTCGCTCGGCAACATGGGCCGGGCCAGCGTGCGCGGCGTGGGAACCTGGAGCCTGGACACGGCATTGTCGCGAACGTTCCGTGTTTCGGAAGCGCAACACTTCGAGGTTCGCGCTGAGGCGTTCAACGTCACCAACAGCGTCCGACCGAATAATCCTGTCGTGAATATCAATAACGCCAACTTCGGGAAGATCACAGGCGTGCAGCCGGCGCGAGTCATGCAGTTCGCGCTGAAGTACGTCTTCTAATAGCCACAAAAAGGCACAAGAATCACAAAGTGCTTTTGTCTTCTTAGGTCGAGGCGAGAAGAATAGATAGTAAAGGTGTAGGCCGGGTCCCTTCGCGGCTCGTTAAGGTGCGGGAAACTTCACGAGCACATACGTGATGTGCTTCCCTTTGGCGATGACGAAGTTGTGCGGAATCTTGGCTGGGATGTGAACCAAGTCACCTGGCGCGAGCGCATGCCGTTCCCCGCCCTCGATTCCGGTGCCTACGTACTCGCCGATGCCCCTGGCCGTGAGGTTGACCATTTTGCCGCCCAAGACCAACGTGCCCTCGCCGCTTTGCACAATGACGACATCGACCGTGTTGTCATGCTGCTCTGGGACTCCGTCGGCGTCCCGATAAAGCAGTCGGAAGCGGTGATCGCCGTAGTCGGCCAGCGTTTCCCGCGCGGAGTGATCCGGACCGACCTTCTTGGATAGCGCCTCGTCTCGTTGCTTGAGTTCTTCCTGCTTCCACATGGCGAACCCCACCGGGTCCGGAGCCAAGACAGGGACCACAAGCAACCCGGCGGCGAGGAAAAGGATGGCGGCCTTCATCGACGGAACTCCTTTGATGTAGTGGAACGTCTGTGTTGCCTGGCTAACGTCCGCGCTTCAGCCGCGGCGCGTTGAGAATGCCACGGCGCGCTGTCGGCTGCAAGCGCTTGTTAGCCGACTCGTGATTTCTGGATTCGTTACTTGAGTTCTATGAAGACCGCTCGCGGTGGACCCTGAGTGGCTTCCTCGGACGGAAGGTCAGTCCCCGCCGGGACAAATAGAACATCACCGACATTCCGCCGTGTGTCGCTTACCGCCGCACCCTCCGGAGATTGCCGAATGACACCACCCTTGAGGAATATGACAACGGCGTCTCGACTCTGCTGCCGCCTCGGGATCTGTTGACCCTGAATCCAAGTGACGTCCCACACGGCGACCCGCTCGTTCTCCAGTGCTTTCGTGGCTCCGTTCCGTGGAAAGCCTGATCCGGTCACAGCCGCCTCTGCCGGTCTCGGATCCGTTTTGAGTTCCACCATGATGGCCCGTCTCTCTTGGTCGCTGACACCCTCTTCAGCGTGAATCACGCCCTTCCGATTGAACCGGACACCCCCAAATTGAGCCGTAGCAACAGAAGACGTTCCGTCTCGTTGCGTGAGCTTCACTGTCCCTTCAACCAATGTGACTGAGAGATAGTCGACGGGGTGTTCATGAAGGACGGTCGCCTTGCCCTTTGGCCACGTCGCATCCCAGATGATGACGCGACTATTCTCCAGTACTTTTCTCGACCCCTCGCGCGGAAACCCCGGCGGGAAACCCTGCGCCTTGAAAGACGCTATGAGCGCCACGCTTGCCAGCGCGAAGAGGATGCCGCTCTTGAGAATTGTTCTGTTCATTCGATCTTGTCCGGCTAACTAGTATTAACCCGCGAGCCTCGCGGACGGTCTTTAGAAGATGAGTACGCTTTCGGAGTGACAGCCCGCGCTGTGAAGGGACACAAGCTGATAGTCGGCACGTGTTACTTCGGCCGCTTCTTGTTGCCCTGCGCGATCATCTGGATCGACATCAGCTGCACGTCTCGAATGCCCACGGCATAGAGCGTCTTCTTATCCGGGCCGCCGAAGGCCACGCTGATGAGGCCGCGCGGCTGCGGAATCACGCCGAGAATCTCGCCTTTGGGGCTGATGACGCCGATGCCGGCGATCGTCTTGGTCGGGTCCGAAGGATCGGTCATGCGCCCGCCGGTGCAGTAAATACGTCCGGCCCCGTCGATCGTGCTGCCGTCGCCACACGTCTCGGCAAATTGCCGTTCGTTGGTGAGGGAGCCATCGGGTTGAACATCGAAGGCGACGAGACCGCCGTTGTTTCCGCCGCCCCCGCGGCCGCCACCAGCCGGCGCCGCGCCCGCCCCTGGCGCTCCACCGCGAGCGCCGCCGGCGTTTCCACCGACGCGACCGGTGACGTACAGCGTCTTCTCATCGGGGCTCAGAATGATGCCGTTGCCGCCCACGGTGCCGTACCGGCCCATGATCACGCCTTTCGGGTTGGCGTAGAACACGCCGCCGGCCGTCATGTAGACGCCGCCCTTGCTGTCCGCCGACATGTCGTTGATGATGCCGGCGACGCAGTCCAACGGTTCGCCGTTGTACATGTTCGCGAAGAGTTTTCGCTGCGGCTTCAGCGTCCAGATGGCATTGCCCAACGCCCTCTCGCCAATGAAGACCTGACCTTTGTTGTTTGCGGCGATCGAGCCGCCCGTGTAGGTGTCCGTGTAGATGACCGACGCCTTGCCGTCCTTGTCGACTCTCACCACGTCGCTCTTGTCGTTTTGCGCGAGCCACACGCTGCCGTCATCGAATGCGACGATGCCGTCGGCGTTATTGCCCTTGTCTTCCCAGATCACCTTCCAATGTTGTCCCGCCGCGATGACGCCCGGGATCTCTGTCGAGGCGACATCCTGAAACGCGGGCGGGGCCGCTGGGGCGCCACCGCCGGCACGTCCGCCACCCGCCGCCCCGGGAGCGCCACCACCAGCGGCTGGAGCGCCGGGCGCTCCACCGCCGCCGCGCGCGGCAGCAGGTGCCGGCGCGTTCTTGCAGTTGGCGGCCAGGAACGCCGCCCGATTCGGGTCTGCGGGCCCCTGGACCCCGGGGGTTCGTTTCGGGTCCGCGGGCTGACCCTGTTGCGCCCCCAACGTCATCGCGCCAACGGACGCCAGAGCGACCGTTAGCAATAATCCTCTCCGTCTCATAACTCGAAGCATGATGAATGGTCTCCTGAAATCATGTTTAGTTCTGACCACCACGAGCTGCGCCTCGCGCGCCTCGCGCACCACCTGCTGGAGCAGCGTCAGGATAATGAACGCGGGCTTCCGCATCCATCTCCTGCTCCCAGCGCGTGATCATGGGGCGCAATCGATTTGCGATATCGGTGCGACGGAAGGTGAGATCGTTACGCTCACTGACATCCTGCCGCAGGTTAAAGACAAAGATATGGTTGCCGTCGACGACAAGCTTCCAATCGCCGCTGCGGACGGCTCTCATGCTGCGGTTGCCGACATCGGTCCGCCAGAAGAGAGTCCGTTCGACTTCGGGAGCGCGGCCTTCCAGAATCGGAAAGACATTGATGCCATCGTAATTCGCGGGCACTTTTCCGCCGCTGACAGCAACGATCGATGCGCTCAAGTCCATCGTGATCCCAACCTGATCCGAAACGCGTCCGGGCTGAATGTGCCCCGGCCACTTGATCAGCGCGGGGACGCGAATTCCGCCCTCCCACGTGGTCCACTTGCGATTGAACAACGGCCCACCATTCGAGAGCCACTCGCCGCCATTGTCATTCGTGAAAATCACGATCGTGTTGTTCGTGAGCCGGAGGCGTTCGATCGCCTGCAGAATTTTTCCGACGCCCTGATCGACGGCTTCCACCATCGCGACGTAATCGGCGCGGGTCGCAGTGTTGTCCTGCTGCGGCAACTGCTGCGCGCCGGTGCCCGGCGCGGGCGAAGGTTTTCCGGGTGGTTGATACGGCCAGTGCGGCGCATTGTAGGCAACGTCCACGAAGAACGGCTTGTTGGCAGCGGCACTCTGCTCGATGAATCGAATGGACCGGTCCGTAATGAGATCGGTCATGTACTCGCCGTCGAGCTGCGGATAGATGCTCGCGTCATTCTCCCAAAGGTCGCCCGCCATCGCGCCGCGGTTGTGGTGATAGAAATCGATGTGGCTTCCGAGAAAACCGAAAAAGTATTCGAAGCCGTGCGCCCGGGGACCGGTCTGCACTGTCGTGCCCAGATGCCATTTACCGACGAGGCCTGTCGCATAGCCACCGTTCTTCAGCAGTTGGGGAAGCGATTCGCCGGTGATCTTCAGAGGAGGCGTTGCACCGCCAACGACGTTATCAATGAGGTACCGCTGCTGATATCTGCCGTTGATGAAGCCCGCGCGTGTCGGACTGCAGAGAACTCCGTTCGCATAAAAGTCGGTCAGCCGGACGCCATCGCGGCCAAGGCTGTCGATGTTTGGAGTCTTCACGTCGGAAGCGCCGTAGCTGCTGAGATCGGCGTATCCCATATCGTCGCTCATGATGAGAACAATGTTCGGCCGCGCCGCAGCAGGGGTTTGCTGTTGCACCCACGCGAAAGCAGTCGCGCCGATCGCGCTGAGCGTCAGGATGAAGATCACGTTGCGCACGAAAGCGCGGCCTGTTTTTTTCATAATCATCTCTCTTTGACATTTCCAACCACGGCGGCTCGACCCGTTTCTACGCGTCGTAGACAACGACAGAGCTGATCTTCGAGCGATCGGCGGCAACCTGAAGAGCCTCGCGCGTCTTTTCACCCGGGAAGGTCTGGCCGACGAGCGATTTCGCATCGAACAGGCCCGACTCGATCAGCCTGACGAATCGCGGAATATCGCGAAGGGCCTGCACGCCGGCGAAATTCCCCGGCACATGCGTCTTGCTGCTGTTGGCCCAGCCCGCTGCCGGGAAGGAGACGGCAGCCCCCATCGGATGCCCGACGCTGCACGTCCGCAGGTATCCACCGCCTCGCAGCACGGTGTAGGCCTGCTGGAGCGCCTCGACGCCGGTCATGTCTGTTGGTGATTCGATTCCAGCCGGCAAGGGAAAGCGCGTGCCGCCGACCGCTTCGAGGACGTACATCGGCCCCGCCTGCCGCTGACCGACAAACGTCCGTCCGGCTGGCACAACGTCCGGCGTCAGGCCGCGAATTTTGGTCAGCAAGGCGTTGCCCTTGTCGACGTTCGGATCGATCACCGCGGTCGCGCCGAGCTTGAGCGCGAGATCGCGCCGGTACTTGATCGGATCGACGCCGATGATCGTCTTCGCGCCCTGAATGCGCGCGCCTTGAACGGCGCTCATTCCGACCGGGCCCAGGCCGAACACCGCGACGTCGGTGCCTGCTTCAACCGGAAATCGGCACATCGCGAGGCCGAGGCCGCAGGCGCTGACGCACGCGAGCAGCGACAATTCGGCCGCCGGCACGTTGGTCCAGACGGGAACGACGAATTCCTCCCACGTCACGAGAATCTCGGAGTATCCGCTCGGACCGTTCGCCATCCCCACCGGTGTCTTGTCAGCCATATCCGCTGACGGGATATTCGGCCGCCCGAGCATCGCGCAGATGTCGCCGCGGCCATTCAGGCAGTTCGCGCATTGACCGCAGTTCGGCGTAATCGACATCACCACCCGATCGCCGACCTGCACCCGCTTCACTTGCGATCCGACTTCGAGGACAACGCCGACGCCGCCGTGACCGGCGACGGTCGCGTTCATCACGGCGTTGGAGGTATTGAGCGCGGCGGTCGTCGTGTAGCAGGTCTGCGCGGCTTGATTGCGGATCACGACCTGCTGCGGATGAATCGGCCGCAGCGTCAGCGTCTCCATCGTCAGGCTGTTCTGGTGGCGGACGAACGCGCGGAATCTGGTGCCCGCCGTTTTTCCCGCAGCCTGGCGTTGGGCCTCAGCCGCAGCGACGACCGGCGAGTTCGGCGCCTGCGCCAGCAGCGGAGCTCCTCCCAAGAGCGCGGCTGCACCGCCGCCGGCCGCGGCGTGCCGCAGCATGTCACGGCGCGAGACGGGGAACTGAGCGGGTATCGAGACGTCGAAGTCGCGGCCATACGTGCTCATGACTGACCTCCTGTTAGTGGTTCTGTTTGATAAACGCGAGCACTTGATCCGACACGGTCTTGTCGATGCTGCCAATCGAGAAAACTTCGGACATGTGGCTCTCACCCTTGAACCACATCATCGTCGGACAGTGGCCCACGCCGTCCTTCGCTTTCGGGCCATCCAGCTTGCAGAGTTCGTCGTGAATTCTGACGGCGCCGGAAGGCATTCCTTTGCCGGCTTCTGCATCGATATCCCATTCACCCCAGGCGAGCGCGATTGCGGCGCGCGTTGAACGAAAACCGTCAAGGACTGTGAAGGTGGGGGCTGTGGGCGCGCCGGTGGCTCCGGCCGCAGCTTGGGGTGCACCTCCGCCTGCGCCTCGTGCCCCGCCGGCTCCGCGGCCACCGCCGGGCCCAGCGCCGCCAGGACCACCCGGTCCGCCCGGTCCGCCGCCGCGGCCACCTGCTGCCGGAGCAGGAGTTTGCGCGACGCGGGTGGAAACCCAGGCCTTTCCATCCCACCGCCACGGCGCAACGCCGGCGAGGTCTTGTCTCACCTTTGCCGCTGTTGCGCCTTGGTCCGGAAGAGAACTGCTGGGTCCACGAATTACGCCCGCTTGGATATTCGCGTTAGCGAGACACGTTGGTTTGTCGGCGTCCGATGTTGCAGCTGCAGCACCGGGAAATCCGCCACGTCCGCCTCCGCCCACGCCGCCAGGTAAGCCGATATTTGGATTGGCGCCCATAAAAATCGCGCCCTTTACACCAAGACCATAAAGATCAGGGCGTCCAATGTACTGCGCCAGAGGACCCGTGCCTGCCGAATGCGCCATGATGAACATGTCGTTCGGATTGCCTTTGTACTTCGCGACGTTCGTCTGAAGGTATTCGATGACCAGAGCGATGTTCTGACCGGCTGCGGTTCCGCCTCGCTGCATGGTTACGCCTACCATGCCGTTGTCTGCAGCCCACTTGCCGATGTTGTCGTAGAACATGTTGGACTCAACGGACTGCTGTTCGATCTTGTTGCCCGCGCCTCCAGGCACGAATATGAACACCGTGCGGTTCGAGCCGCCCTTCTCGGGCACGAAGATGTCTATAAGGTCCTTTGGTTGCGGGCCATAGGAAACGTCGCGCATTACCGTAACGTTGGGATACAGCTTCACCTTCGTGTTGGGCATTGCTGCGTCGACTGGCCAGTATGTGTTGTAGTCGTTCTTGCCGAATAGCGGCCGAAAAAGCTTTCCCGTGCAGCCCGGATCGACGACGCGCCCCATCTTGACGAGCTCTGCTTCAATTTCCGCCGGTACTTGCGCTTGTACCGTGGCCGCGATTGCAACCACGGCAACGATGACCAGTAGTGTTCGCTTCATGATTCCCCCTGCAGCGTTCGAATTCGCCTGAACTAGAAGCTTAGACAAATAGAGAGCCATTGAAGCTTCGTGGTGCAGACCCAGCGCCGAGACCCTGCTTCGTTAGGATGCGACCAAACTCTTGGGTGTCGGCGTTGATGTTTCCGAAAACGACTGTCATGGGCTCCACTTGAGTGAGATCGGGATGATTGAGCACATTGACCGCGTCGAATCGGATCTGGACAGACTTCGATTCCAAGGTTTACTTCACCGAGCAGGGCTGAGGATCCCAGCCGTTATTGGTATCGGGCAATTTTTTGTAGTTGGAACTTGTGATCAGCGGCCCTTGCAGATACTCGGGATCTTCGATGATCGTTGTGACGATCATGTACCGCGCGCCGTAAGTTTCAGGAGTAGGTTGGAAGTATTCCGTGATCGTGGCCTTGTCGCTGTAGGGGACTCCATTCTTGCGGAGGTACCCGGATTTTACGTTTGTGGTAACGACCTTCAGCCAACCGTTTTGATTCCCACCGCGCCCTCCGGCGAGAGGCGCAGCATTTGGTGGAGCTGCGGGTAAAGCGGGAGGTGCTCCAGGACCAGCGCCGGCTCCGGGTGGAGGAACTGGCGGTGCACCACCGGGAAAGCCTCCCG
>JADMIO010789820.1_pt1 | contig 16482 bp, 18 predicted proteins | sample 8958161 | NCBI WGS metagenome assembly JADMIO01 (sample SAMN16585339, study PRJNA669376) | soil metagenome | isolation source: Crop rotation soil | place: USA: Cullars Rotation, Alabama | collected 2011
CCGCCAGCCTCGTCGTCGTACCGCAGCCGGGCACCGGGCGCGCCCTGCTGGGTGTCGATGAGGTCGTCGACGGAGAAGCCGCACGCCAGCGCCGAGACGAGGACCGAGCCGGCGCTGGTGCCCACCAGGACGTCGGCCGCTGACGGCTCCCAGTCGAGGTGCTCGCGGACCGCCGCCAGGGCGCCGATCGTCCACGCCGCACCGAGCACGCCACCGGCGCCGAGGACCAGACCGCGCGTCGTCATCGCGAGGCCGCCAGGAGCTCGGCCAGCGCGTCCTCGAGGCAGGACGCGAGCACGTCGAGGTCCGGCATGGTGTCGCGGTCGGCGTTCAACCCGTAGAACACGCCCCCGTCGTACGACGTGAGCCCGATGCTCAGCGCCTGCGACCGGGCCAGCGGGAGGACCGGGTACATCGCCAGCAGCCGGGCACCGGCGGCGTAGAGCGGGAACTGCGGACCGGGAACGTTCGTCACGACCAGGTTGAACAACCGGCGGGTCATGATCGATGCCGTCCGGGCGCCCAGCGCGTGGATCGTGGCGGGGGCGAAACCGGTGAGCTGGACGAGGGCGTCCGCGCCGATCGCCGCACCGCTCTCCTTGTGGCCCCGCATCCCGAACGACACCTGGTGCAGCCGCATCACGGGCGAGCCCTCGCCGATGGGCAGGTCGACGAAGTACGACGAGACCCGGTTGCCGAGCTCGCCCTTGTCGACGTCGTTGCGCACGGAGACGGGCACCATCGCGCGGACGACGGTCGTCGCGGTGACCTTCTCGCCCCTCGTCATCAGCCAGGCCCGGAGCGCACCGCTCACCGTCGCGAGGACGACGTCGTTGACCGAGCCGCCGTGGGCCTTGCGGACCCGCTTGTAGTCGTCGAGGTCGGTGGCCGTCATCGAGAACCGGCGCTGCTCGCCGATCGTGGCGTTGAGCGGCAGGTCCGGCGCCTGACGGGCGAGCAGCCGCGCCTGCTGCAGCAGACCGCCGGCGACACCCGCCGCCTTGCCGGCGGTGGCCCGGACGTCGCCCAGCGCCACCTTCGCGGTGTCGAGGACCTGCGTGGGTCCGGTGACCATGTCGGCGACGGCACCGGCGACCAGGTCGACCAGACCGGGCTCCTTCTTCGGCTGCCAGTCGTCGTCGGGGACGTGGCGCGGCGTCGGCTCCACGTCGAGGATGACGGTGCCGAGGTCGATGGCGCTGACGCCGTCGACCATCGCCTGGTGCGTCTTGGTGATGATGCCGACGCGCCCCTCCTCCAGGCCCTCGACGAGGTAGATCTCCCAGAGCGGCCGGTTGCGGTCCAGCGACTTGCCCATGAGCCGCCCGACGAGGTCCTGGAGCTGGGCCGGCGTCCCCGGTCGAGGCAGGGCGCTGCGCCGCACGTGGTAGGCGAGGTCGAAGTCCTCGTCGTCCACCCACACCGGGTTCGCGATCCGGCCGGGGACCGCTTTCACCTTCTGGCGGAAGCGGGGCACCAGGCCGATCCGCTGCGCGATCAGCTCGACCAGCCGGTCGTAGTCGAAGCCGCCCTCGGGCGGCTCCAGGACCGACACGCTCCCGACGTGCATGGGCGTGCTCGGGGTCTCCATGGACAGGAAGGACACGTCCAGGGGGCTGAGCCGCTCCGTCACGTACGACAGGGAAGCACAGACGGTGCCGCGGACGCTGTCACCGCCGCGGTGGGGCGCTGCGCGGCCGCGGCCTCCGCAGGCGTCGCCAGCCGCGAGAAGGTGCTCCCGAGGACGAGCGTGACGGAGCGGGCCCGCGCCCGCGGCGCCGGCACGACCGTGGAGCCCGGGACCCAGGCGCTCGTCGTACGGGCCAGCAGGGACGCCCCTGGTCCGAACACGACCTGCGACGCCCCGTTCACGGCGGTGCGGTTGTTGGCCTGCCCGGTGACGTGGAAGCCCTGGGCCGCGAGCTGGTCCGCCACGTTCTTCGCCAGCAGCGCGCGGTTGGTGCCGTTCAGCACCGTCAGCGTCACCGCAGTGGGCGGGGGCAGGACCACCGCGACCGGGGCCTTGGTGGGCGCTGCGGTGGGCGCCGGGGTGCAGGTCGGCTTCGCGGTGAGCCGCGACGGCACCTGGCTGTCGTCCTTGCGGAGGTACCAGGCACCCGCTCCGCCGAGGCCCAGCAGCAGCACGACGGCGATGACCCGGCGGTTGCGCCGACGACGGCGCCCGTAGCTGCCGCCGTACCGGCGGTGGCGTGCCGGCATCAGGTCGCCGCCAGGGATCCTCACGCCGGAGAGCCTAAGGGGGTGTGAAAGTGTGCCCTTGTTCGCAACCCGTGAGAAAGGCCTGACCCCGTGGACTTCGAGCCCTCTCCCAAGGCGAAGGACTACCTGGAGCGCCTGCAGGCGTTCATGGACGAGAAGGTCTTCCCGGCGGAGCACGCCTACGAGGAGCACCGCCGGGCCGCGGGGCCCGGCGACCACACGGTCCCGCCCGTCGTCGAGGAGCTGAAGGTCGAGGCGCGCAGCCGCGGGCTGTGGAACCTGTTCCTCCCGGACGTGTCGGGCCTGTCGAACCTCGACTACGCGAGCCTCGCCGAGGTCACGGGCTGGTCGTCGCACATCGCTCCGGAGGCGATCAACTGCGACGCGCCGAACACCGGCAACATGGAAGTGCTGCACATGTTCGGCACGGCCGAGCAGAAGGCCAACTGGCTGCAGCCGCTGCTCGACGGCGAGATCCGCAGCGCGTTCGGCATGACCGAGCCCGACGTCGCGAGCTCGGACGCCACGAACATCTCGACCCGCATCGAGCGCGACGGCGACGACTACGTCATCAACGGTCGCAAGTGGTGGACGACCGGCATCAACGACCCGCGCTGCAAGATCATGATCGTGATGGGAAAGACCGACCCGAACGAGTCGGTCCACCGGCAGCAGTCGATGATCCTCGTGCCCAAGGACACCCCCGGCGTCGAGGTCGTCCGCGCCCTTCCCGTCTTCGGCTACCAGGACCAGCACGGCCACGGCGAGGTGCGCTTCACCGACGTGCGCGTGCCGGCGACCAACCTCATCGGCAACGAGGGCGACGGCTTCATGATCGCCCAGGCCCGGCTCGGTCCCGGCCGCATCCACCACTGCATGCGCTCGCTCGGCATCGCGGAGCGGGCCCTCAAGCTCATGTGCGAGCGGGCCGCCTCGCGCGTGGCCTTCGGCAAGGAGCTCGCCCGGCAGGGCGTCGTGCAGCAGCAGATCGCGGAGTCGCGCATGGAGATCGAGCAGGCCCGCCTGCTCACCCTCAAGACCGCCTGGCTCATCGACAAGGTGGGCGCCCGCGGCGCCCGGACCGAGATCGCCGCCATCAAGGTCATCGCCCCCCGCGTGACGCTCAACGTGCTCGATCGGGCCATCCAGGTCCACGGCGGTGGCGGGGTCTCCGACGACTTCCCGCTCGCCCGGATGTGGGCCGGCATGCGCACCCTCCGCCTGGCCGACGGCCCGGACGAGGTGCACGTCCGCACGGTGGCTCGGCAGGAGCTCGGCAAGTACTTGCAGCGCTGACCGCCCTCGTTTCCACAGCACCCTGGTGCTGTGGAAACGGCGGTGGTCTAGCCGCGGGCGAGGACGCGGACGCCGAAGGCCAGCAGCACGATGCCGGTGACGCGCTCCGTGCGACGCCGCCAGGCCTCGCGGCCGAGGACGTCCGAGAGCCGGCCGGCAGCGACCGCGACCACCGACAGCCAGAGCAGGCCCATGGCTGCGTGGATGCCGGCGAGCAGCAGGGACGTGCCGAGCACGCTCTGCCCGGGCGCGATGAACGTCGGCAGGACGGTGGCGTAGAAGACGCCGATCTTCGGGTTGAGCAGGTTGGTGACGAGCCCGTCGCGGAAGGCCCGGCGCGGCACCTCGGCCTCGACGGCGTGCTGGCTCCTGAAGGCGCCGACCCCGAGCCACAGCAGGTAGAGACCGCCGCCGTACCGGAGCACGTCGTACGCGACCGGCGAGGCCGACACGAGGGCGCTCACCCCGACGGCGGACAGGGTCGCCCAGGTCATGGTGCCGGTGCAGATCCCCAGGGTGCAGCGCACCGCAGCGCGCGGTCCCGAGCGCAGCGTGGTGCGGAGGACCAGCGCCGTGTCCGCACCGGGCGTGAGGGTGAGGACCAGAGCGACGAGGGACCAGGCGAGGATCACACGACCGCCGCGTCGATCTCGGGGCCGACGAGCCCGTAGACCTCGGTGTCGCGGCGCTCGCCGCGCAGGACGTACGACGAGCGGAGGCGGCCCTCGAGCTGGAACCCCAGGCGGCGGGCGAGGGCGCCGGACCTCGCGTTCTCCGGGTCGCAGTGCCACTCGACCCGTTCGACGCCCCACGAGCGGGCGAGCCGCAGCCCCTCGACGCACGCGGCCCGAACGGCGCCGGTGCCCTCGGCGTCGGCGACGGCCCAGCAGCCGAGCTCGATCTGGGCGGAGGCCTCGTCGTAGAAGAACAGGACGATGCCGCCGACGAGCGCCCCGTCGTGGAGGATGCCGGCAGCGAGCCGGCGACCGCCCTCGCCGCGGTCGTAGCGCCCCAGCCACTCCGCGGCGCCGGTCTCGACGGACGTGGGGTCCGGCCAAGGGAGGAACTCGCGCAACCGGTCGAGGTCGGCGGCGACGTGCGCTGCGAACGCGGCGGCGTCCGCCTCCGTCAGCGTGCGGAGGCGGACGTCGCCCGAGAGCCGGGTGGCGAGGGGGAGGTCAAGCAGTGGTGTCGTCCACGGCCGCGTCCGGGGCGTTCTTGCGCACGGACTCGATGCCGTTGAGGCAGGCCGCCTTGGTCTTGTAGGACTCGCTGGTCGCGATGACCTGCCCGTTCGTCGCCTTGAGGTTGAACCGGAACTGGCCGTTGCTCGTCTTCTTGATCTCGAACTTGCCAGGCATGTGCAGTTCCCCCTTGGGGTCAGGTGTGAGGTGATCCAACCCCTCCACGAGAGCCACGGCAATAGGGTCCCCTTCCATGGACCTCTTCGACCTCACCGGCAAGAAGGCGCTCGTCACCGGCGGCACCCGCGGCATCGGGCTCATGATCGCGCGCGGCCTCCTCGACGCCGGCGCCTCCGTCGTCATCAGCTCGCGCGGCGAGGAGGCGTGCGCCAAGGCCGTGGCCGAGCTGTCCGCGCACGGCACCGTGTCCGCCGTACCCGCAGACCTGCAGACCGTCGAGGAGTGCGACCGGCTCGCCGCGCAGGTCGACGAGCTCGACATCCTCGTGAACAACGCCGGCGCGACCTGGGGCGAGGCCCTGGAGAGCTTCCCGGAGAGCGCCTGGGACAAGGTGCTCAACCTCAACCTGAAGAGCCCGTTCTTCCTCACCAAGGCGCTGCTCGGGAAGCTCGAGGCGCGCGGCACGCACGACGACCCGTCGCGCGTCATCAACATCGGCAGCATCGACGGGCTGCACGTGAGCGCGATGCCCACGTACTCCTACGCCGCCAGCAAGTCCGGCATCCACCACCTGACGCGGATGCTCGCGCGCGACCTCGGGCCGCGGAACGTGACCGTCAACGCGGTCGCGCCGGGGCCGTTCGAGTCGAAGATGATGGCGGCGACGCTCGACGCGTTCGGCGACGCCATCGCGGCCGGGGCGCCTCTGCGGCGCATCGGCCGGCCGGACGACATGGCCGGGGTCGCCGTGTTCCTCGCCAGCCGGGCCGGGTCCTACGTGACCGGTGCGGTCATCCCGGTCGACGGGGGGATCGGGACGACCGTCTAGCCGTGCTTGCGGGCGAAGCAGCTGCGGCAGAGCAGCACCGCGGTGCCGATGAGCCGGTAGAGCTGCTCGGTGCGGCCGCAGTGGTCGCAGGTCGACTCGAAGGTGGGCTTCGGGCCGGTGAGGTCGATCGTCATGCTCAGTTCATCGGGACGCGACCCGTCCCGCCGCGCACCCGACGGCAGCCTCTTTCACTGCTCCGTTGAGCCCAACCCCGCCACTGCGTCCAGCAGCCGTGCCCGGAGCGCGGCCGCCTCGGTCGCGAACCCCCGCTGCGCTGCGACGTAGGCCGAACGGCCCGCCGTCGTCTCGACCGGCACCGCCGGGTAGCCCAGCGCCGCCAGGTCGTACGGGGACGCCCGCATGTCCAGCTCGCGGACGCGGCGGGCGAGGTCGAAGCAGTCCGCCACCAGCTCCGAGGCGATCCAGGGGCTGAGCTTGTAGGCCCACTTGTAGAGGTCCATGTTCGCGTGCAGGCAGCCCGGCTGCTCGAGCCGCACCTGGTCCTCCCGGGTCGGCTGCAGCACGTTGAGCGGCCGCGCCGCCGGTGTGAAGAACCGGAAGGCGTCGTGGTGCGTGCACGCGAGCGGCTGCGCCTCGACGACCGCGGCGGTGCCCTCCTCGCCGAGCCGCAGCGGCAGGGCGTGCCGCCGCTCGCTGCGGTAGACCATCGCCCACTCGTGCAGGCCGAAGCACCCGAAGACCGGCGCCCTCGACGCGGTGGCGGTGAGCAGCTCGCGCACGAAGGCGACCCGCTCCTGCGGTGCCGTCGCGAGCCACGGCTGCTCCCCCTCCCAGCCGTCGAGCTCCACGCCGGCCCCGGGGGACCAGCGGCGCAGCCGCGCCGGACGGTGCGAGTAGTAGCTGAACAGGAAGTCCTCGACCGGGTGCTTCTCCCCCGCCGCCGCCCGCGCGAGGTGCCCCGCCGTCCAGCCGTCGACGCGGGCCTCGTGCGCGGCCCTCCGCGGCTCCCACACCGCTCTCGGCAGGACGACGCGTGGCACACCGCCATTGTGCCGGTCTTGTCACCCGATCGGGTACTGCCCGCTGCGGGCCGGCAGGTCGACCTAGACCGCATGACAGACCACCAGGTCCAGGCACCTGGGGCCGCGCAGCACAAGTCGTTCCGCCTCACGCCGCGCGAGTTCCGCAGCGAGCAGGAGCCCGACGTCGTGCTGCCTGCCGTCGAGGCCCGCGGTCTGCTGTCCGCGGCCCGCGCGCAGGACGTCTCGCTCGGCGGGTGCTACTCGCCCGGTCCCGCCGGCATCCAGGTCTGGGACGGCCCCTGGAACGGCGTCGGCGGACGGGTCGGCACGGCCCAGCACCTCGGGTCCGTCGACTGGCAGTGGGACGCGCCCGCCGAGGGCTACGTGACCATCTTCCGGGTGCTGCTCACCGCCGCCGGCGCGCGCTGCGGGCTGACGACGCACGTGCTCCTCGACAGCATCCTGTCGCTCACCGGCCTGCGGCCGCTGCAGGCGGTGCTGCCGCTGCCGCGACAGCACCAGGACGCGCTTGACAGGGCTCACACCTGACGGTTGTTTCGCGGGCATGACGCTCGCTCTCGACTCAGGTCCCAGCACGCCCGCCCTGCCCGGTACGACGATCGGCGGTGCCCTCGACCACGCGGTAGCGACGTGGGGGTCGCGCGAGGCGCTGGTGTCGGTGGAGCAGGGCCTGCGCTACACCTACGCCGCGCTGTCGTCAGCCGTGGACGACCTGGCTCGCGGGCTGCAGGGGCGGGGGGTCGGCAAGGGCGACCGCGTCGGGATCTGGTCGCCGAACTGCGCGGAGTGGGTCCTCGTGCAGTACGCCACCGCGCGCCTCGGCGCAGTCCTGGTGACCATCAACCCGGCGTACCGCACGCACGAGCTCGCCTACGTGCTGGAGCAGGCCGGGGTGTCGCTGCTCATCGCCGCGCCGTCGTTCAAGACCAGCGACTACGTCTCGATGGCCGCGGAGGCGGCGCCGGACGTCCCCGCCGTCTTCTTCGGGACGCCGGAGTGGGACGCCCTGTCGGTCGACGGCGGGCCGCTCGAGGTGCCGACGCTGTCGCCGGACGAGCCGATCAACATCCAGTACACGTCGGGCACCACGGGCTTCCCCAAGGGCGCGACGCTGTCGCACGCGAACATCCTCGGCAACGGCTTCCTCGTCGGCGAGGGCTGCGGCTACACCCCGGAGGACCGGGTCTGCGTGCCGGTGCCCTTCTACCACTGCTTCGGCATGGTCATGGGCAACCTCGGGGCGCTCTCGCACGGCTCCTGCGTCGTCATCCCGGCACCGGCGTTCGACCCGGTCGCGACCCTGAACGCGGTGCAGCAGGAGCGCTGCACGTCGCTCTACGGCGTCCCGACCATGTTCATCGCGGAGCTGGGTCTGGACGACTTCACGTCGTACGACGTCTCCTCCCTGCGCACCGGGATCATGGCCGGGTCACCGTGCCCCGTGGAGGTGATGAAGCGCGTCGCGGACTTCATGCCGGAGGTGACCATCTGCTACGGCATGACCGAGACCTCGCCCGTGTCGACGCAGACGAAGGCCGACGACACCCTCGACCACCGCACCGCCACCGTCGGCCGCGTGCACCCGCACGTGACCGTGAAGGTCGTCGACCCCGAGACCGGCGAGACCGTGCAGCGCGGGGAGACCGGTGAGCTGTGCACGGCCGGCTACGGCGTGATGATCGGCTACTGGGACGACGAGGCGAAGACCGCCGAGGCCATCGACGCCGAGGGCTTCATGCACACCGGCGACCTGGCGGTCATGGACGCCGACGGGTACCTGTCCATCGTCGGGCGGTCGAAGGACATGGTCATCCGCGGTGGGGAGAACGTGTACCCGCGCGAGGTGGAGGAGTTCCTCTACACGCACCCCGACATCGTCGACGCCCAGGTCATCGGCGTCCCGGACCTGAAGTACGGCGAGGAGCTCTGCGCCTGGGTCCGCCTGCGCGAGGGGGCGACCCTGACCCAGGAGGACCTGAAGGCCTTCTGCTCGGGCAAGCTCGCCCACTACAAGGTGCCGCGGTACCTGCGGGTCTGCGACGAGTTCCCGATGACGGTCACCGGCAAGGTGCAGAAGTTCAAGATGCGCGAGACCTCGATCGTCGAGCTCGACCTCGGCGCGGCCGCCGAGGTCGTGACCGCCTGACCCCTCCCCCTGTGTCCTGCGCTCTGTCGCGACGTGGCGCGCTCGCCCTGCATGACGCTAGGAGCCGCCCGAGCTCGCGACCGGGCTCGAGCCCGAGCCGCTGACCGAGCTGGTGCCGGTCGACGGCGTGTCCGTGCTGGTCGTGGTCGTCGTGGCGGTGTCGGGCGTGGCGGTGTCGGGCGTGGTGGTGGCTGGCGCGGTGCTCGCGGTGGTGGCCGCGCTGCCCAGGCCCAGGGTGAGGGCGCCGGTCAGTCCGGCGGCCGTCAGGCCCGCTGCGGCTGTCACCGCCAGCACCTTGCGCTGCGCGCGCTCGCGGCTCTCGGTCGTCGCTCTCGTCGTCCCGTCCATGAGCTCCAGGCTCCCGGCCGGCCCTGGGAGGTTCCTGGGAGCCGCCTGCGGGTGTCGTGGGCGTCACACGAGCCCTGACTAGCGCTCCAACCTACGGATGCGTAACCTACGTATTGGTAACCTACCGATCCGTAAGGAGAGTGCCGTGGGACTGCTCGCCAGCGCCACCACCCCGTTCCTGCCGCAGGACTTCGCCACCCTGGTGAACCCGCTGTGGACCCGTGAGCTGCGGGCTCGCGTCCTCTCCGTCACGCCGGAGGCCGCCGGCGCCGCGACGATCGTGCTGAAGCCGAACCGCTGGTCCGGGCACACCGCCGGGCAGTACGTCGGCATCGGCGTCGAGATCGACGGCGTGCTCCAGTGGCGGACCTACTCCCTCACGTCGCCGAAGCGCGTGGCCATCACGGTGAAGGCGCTCGGGCTCGTCTCGTCCCGGCTCGTCCAGCTCAAGGCCGGCGACGTCGTCCGGATGCGCCCCGCCGAGGGCGACTTCGTGTGGGAGGACAAGGGCCCCGCCCTGTTCCTCACCGCGGGCTCCGGCGTCACGCCCGCCATGGGCATGATCCGCCAGCTGGCCAGCAACCTGCCGGACCTCACGCACCTGCACCTCGCGCCGTCGCGCGACGAGGTCATCTTCGGCAACGAGCTGCGCCGCCGCGGCCACACGTTCCTCGAGCACCACGACGACACCGACGGCGTCTTCGACCTCGACACCCTCGACGCCCGCGTCCCCGACTGGCGCGAGCGCGAGACCTGGGCCTGCGGGCCGGCCGGGCTGCTCGCGGCCATCGAGGCCAAGTGGGCTGCCGCCGGCGTCAGCGACAAGCTGCACGTCGAGCGGTTCACCCCGCCCGCGGTGGGCGGTGGCGAGTCCGGCACGGTGCGCTTCGCCCGTACCGGCGCGACGACAGAGACCGACCAGACCCTGCTGACCGCCGGCGAGGACGCCGGCGTGCTCATGCCGAGCGGCTGCCGCATGGGCATCTGCTACGGCTGCGTCATCCCGCTGCTCCAGGGCCAGGTGCGCGACACCCGCACCGGCGAGGTCCACGGCGAGCCCGGCGACCTCATCCAGACCTGCATCTCCACTCCCGCGGGCGACTGCTCGCTCGACGTCTAGGAGCCACTCATGCCTCTCCCCGCCCACCTCACCGACGCCGACATCGAGGCCATCGGCCGCGAGCTCGACGCGATCCGCGACGACGTGATCGCGCAGCGCGGCGACTCCGACCGCGCCTACATCAAGAAGGTCATCAAGGGGCACCGCGCCCTCGAGACCGCGGCCCGGGTGACCCTGCTCGGCTCGCTGTTCCCGCCGGCCTGGCTGGCCGGCACCACGATGCTCTCGGTCGCGAAGATCCTCGAGAACATGGAGCTCGGCCACAACATCCTGCACGGCCAGTGGGACTGGATGCGCGACCCGGAGATCCACTCCACGACGTGGGACTGGGACAACGTCACGCCCGCGGCGGACTGGAAGCACACCCACAACTACCTGCACCACACCTACACGAACATCATCGGCATGGACCGCGACCTCGGCTACCAGCTGCTGCGCATCTCCCCCGACCAGCGCTGGCTGAAGTACCACGTCGCGCAGGTGCCGATGAACATCGCGCTGATGTTCTTCTTCGAGTACGGCATCGCGCTGTACGAGATGGAGATCGGCAAGGCCTTCACGGGCAAGATGCCGAAGGAGGAGCTGCTCGGCTTCGGCAAGAAGGTCTGGAAGAAGATCAAGCCGCAGGTCGTGAAGGACTTCGTCGTGTGGCCGCTGCTGTCCGGCCCGTCGGCCGTGACGACGCTCGGCGCCAACCTCACCGCCAACATCGTCCGGAACGTCTGGACGCACTCGGTCATCTTCTGCGGCCACTTCCCGAACGACGTCCAGGAGTTCACGATCGAGGAGACGAAGGACGAGACCCGCGGCGGCTGGTACGTCCGGCAGCTGCTCGGCTCGGCCAACCTCGAGGGCGGCAAGACGTTCAACCTCATGACCGGCCAGCTCAGCTTCCAGATCGAGCACCACCTGTTCCCCGACCTGCCGAGCAACCGCTACGCCGAGATCGCGCCGCGCGTCCGGGAGATCTGCGAGAAGTACGACCTCCCCTACGTGAGCGGCCCCATGCCGAAGCAGCTCGCCCAGGTCTGGCTCAAGCTCGCCAAGATGTCGCTGCCCCCGAAGGAGCAGCCGGTGCACCCGAAGAAGCTCGTCACGAGCTCCAAGCCGGTCAAGACCGCCAAGGCTGCCTGACCTCCCTGCACGCCAGCGCCCGCCCGGGTCCCCGGGCGGGCGTCGGCGTTTCCCGAGCGGCCGCTGCGGCCACAATGGGCGGGTGAGCACACGACTGGCGTTCCTGCGGGCGGTCAACCTCGGCAAGCGGCGCGTCAGCATGCCGCGGCTCAAGGAGGTCCTGGTCGAGGCGGGCTACGACGACGCGTGGACCTACATCAACTCGGGCAACGCCGGCTTCTCCTCAGGCAAGGCGCGCGGGACGCTGGAGACGGAGCTCGAGAAGCTCTTCGAGGCCGAGTTCGGCTTCGAGTGCACGACGTTCGTCCGCACCCTGGCCGAGGTCGAGAAGGCGCTGGCCCTCGAACCCTTCACCGTCGGGTCAGGTGACACCTACTTCGTGACGTTCCTCAAGAAGGCGCCGACGGCCGCGCAGAAGAAGGGCCTCGAGGCGCTGTCCGGCGACTTCGACACGCTCGAGGTCCACGGCGCCGACGTGCACTGGCTCATGCACGGCAAGTCGAGCGACTCCCCGCTGACCCGCCGCGACTGGGAGAAGGTGCTCGGCCCGCTGTCGAGCACCAGCCGCAACACCACGATGCTCCGCAAGCTCGTCGCCAAGGCCGCCGGCTGAGGGCTCGCCCTCGCGCTCTCGGTCAACCACGCCCTCTGGGACCGTCAGGTTCCCGAGAGCGCAAGCACGACGCACGTCGTACGACGAACTCGCTTCCGCTCGAGCGGACGCGACGGGTCAGCGGATGTTGCCGACGCCGGCGATGAGCGGGAGGTCGAGCGGCGTGACCCAGCCCGGCGGCAGGTCGTTGACGGCGGCGACCGCGTGCAGCGCCCGCAGACCGGTCGACAGGCAGCCGGCCGTCGCAGCGTCGCGGCCGGAGCCGTCGGTGAAGCGGAACGCGGTCTCCTGGGTGATCGACGGGGTGCCCTCGATCTCGACGCGGTAGACGTCGTCGGCGCTGCCGCGGGGCCAGTCGGGGGCGGCGTCCGGACCGATGCGGTTGACGTGCTCGAGCTGGATGCGGGTCTCGCCATTGTAGACGCCGTTGATCGTGAAGTTGATGGCGGCGACCGTGCCCGGCTCGATGGTCCCCTTGATGCAGGGGATGGGCACGTCCGTCACCCACTTGTCCCAGGTGGTCGTGATCTCGTCGAGCTCGATGCCGACGGCGGCCGCCATCATCGGCACCGTGGCGCCCCAGGCCATGACGAGCAGCTCGGAGTGCTCGAGCAGGGGCGTGAACTCCGGCGGCATGCCGATGCCCATCTCGTTCTCGTAGTCGCCCTCGTAGTTCTGGTAGTCGACGAGCTCGAGCGCCCGGACGACCCGGACCTCCGAGCACAGGCCCATGAGCGTCATGGGGAACAGGTCGTTGGCGAAGCCGGGGTCGATGCCGGTCGTGAAGCACGACGAGCCGCCGGCGGCGCAGGCCTCCTCGACGGGTGTGATCCAGAACGGCGGGTTCTGCTTCATCGCCGGCCAGACCCACGGCGTCATGGCGGTCGAGCAGACGTCGATGCCCGCGCGCAGGAACGCGGTGATCACCCGGATGTTCTCGTCGGCGTAGGCGGCGGTCGGCCCGTAGTGCACGAGGGCGTCCGGGTTCAGCGCGACCAGCGCGTCGATGTCGTCCGTGGCCGTGATGCCGATCGGGCCGATGCCGGCGATCTCGCCCGCGTCGACGCCGACCTTCGACGGGTTGCTCACGCCCACCCCGACCAGCTCGTACGCCGGGTGCTTCACGACCTCGGCGAGGATCATCTTGCCGACGAAGCCGGTGCCCCACAGGACGATGCGCTTAGACATAGAACACGTTCTACCTAACCGCGACCGACGGCGTCCACTCCCGAGTACTCCTGCTCGGACAGCACGCAGATGCGGGCCATCAGCTCGTCGGTCCACTCGCGCAGCTGCTCGGCGGTCGGGTCCTGGGGGATCGCGGGCATGGGCGAGCCGAAGCGCACCTTGATGTGCTTGGGGCGCGGGACGCGCTGCCCGGGCGGTGCGATGTCGAAGGTGCCGACCGTCGCGCAGGGGATGACGGGGACGCCGGTCTCGGCGGCCATCCGCGCGACCCCGGTGCGGCCGCGGTTGAGGCGGCCGTCGCGGGTGCGGGTGCCCTCGGGGAAGACGCCGACGAGGCGGCCCTCGCGGAGCAGCCGGGTGGCGGTCAGCAGCGCGCCCTGCGAGGCGTGCGCACCGGCCCGGTCGATGGGCACCTGGCCCGTGGCGCTGAAGAAGTAGGCCTGCGCCCGGCCGCGCAGCCCCTTGCGGGTGAAGTACTCCAGCTTGGCGAGGAACGAGATCCGCCGGGTGCGCACGACGAGCGGCAGGAACAGCCAGTCCATGTACGACGTGTGGTTGCAGGCGAGCAGCGCCGGACCCCGCTTCGGGACGTTGGCGATCCCCTCGATCGTGGGCCGGAACGCGACCGTGAGGATCGGCGTCAGCACCACCTTCATCACCCAGTACAGGTAGCCGGAGCGCACGATCGGCGCTTCCTCGGCGGTCCGGGTCTCGGCAGCGGTCTCGGAACGGGGCTCGGTCATCGTCCGACCAGTGTTTCACGCGCCCACCGTGAACCGTGGTTCACAGGTGTGGGAGGGTTGCCGCAACCGAGTCGAAGGAGCCCCATGTCTGACGCCGTCCTGACCGAGCGCCGTGGCCACGTGCTGCTCGTCACCATCAACCGCGAGGACGCCCGCAACGCCATCAACCTCGCCGTGTCCGACGGCGTCGGCGAGGCCATCGAGACCGCCGAGAACGACCCGGAGATCCGTGCGGTCGTCATCACGGGAGCCGGGACCAAGTCCTTCTCCGCGGGTGCGGACCTCAAGAGCATCATGCGCGGCGAGCCGATCGTCGCCCCGGAGCGCGCGCACTGGGGCTTCGCCGGGATCGTGCAGCACGCCACGTCCAAGCCCGTCATCGCCGCGGTCAACGGCACGGCGCTGGGCGGCGGCACCGAGATCGCCCTGTCGTGCGACCTCGTCGTGGCCTGCGAGAGCGCCAGCTTCGGGCTGCCCGAGGTGAAGCGCGGCCTCTACGCGGCGGCCGGCGGCGTGTTCCGCCTGCCCCGCCAGATCCCGCACAAGATCGCGATGGAGCTCATCTTCACGGGTGACCCGATCAGCGCCACGGACGCCGCGACGTGGGGCCTCGTGAACAAGGTCGTGCCGGACGGCACCGTGGTCGAGGCGGCGCTGGAGCTGGCCGACCGGATCGCGGCCAACGCGCCGCTGGCCGTGCAGGCGAGCAAGCGGATCGCGTACGGCGGCAGCGACGAGTCCGGCGACTGGGCCAAGAACCTCAGCGAGATGGGCGTCTTCGGCAGCGAGGACGCCATGGAGGGCCCGACCGCCTTCGCGGAGAAGCGCGCTCCCGTCTGGAAGGCCCGCTAGGGGGTCGGGAGGACCAGCTTCGTCCTGCGCGCCTGGGCGTAGAGGATCGCGTTGAGCAGCTGCTCGTCGACGCGGTCGTACGACGTGAAGTCCAGCGTGCCCGACAGGGCGGCGCCGACCGAGCTCGACGTGTTGACGTCGAACGGCACGGCGCCCTTCACGGCGGTGAACGGCGCGAGGTTGGGCTTGCTCTTCAGCGAGGGCAGGAACGCCTCGTGCATCGGCACCGCGAGCCGGTCGAACAGGCTGATCGGCTTGACGCCGAAGACCTGCTCGATCGTGCGCAGGGCCGCCGGCATGGAGCCCCACTGGTGGTTCGGTCCGGGCTGCGCCCAGGGACTCGCCACGGTGAGGTAGTCGCGCAGCGGTGAGACGTGGTCGCCCGCGACCTGCGTGTCGTCCTCGGTCTGCATGACCGCCGTCGACTTCCAGAACGGCGACCTCGACAGCGACTCGACGAGCAGCCCGAGGGCGTAGTCGTTGTCGGCGACCATCGACTGCGGCGTGGGGTTGCCGACGGTCGTGGCGAGGGTGTGGTTCTGCGGCAGGCTCATGTAGATGAAGCTCGGCATGATGTCCTTGCCGGTCTTCTTGTAGACGTCCACCCAGTGCTTGAGCGTGAACGGCGTGGCGAGCTTCCGGCCGTCGCAGTCGTTCGTGGCGAACCCGGCGGGGGCGCTGCCGACCGAGAACGCCGGTGACGGGCCGTCCGGCGCCTGCCCGTCGCGCAGCGTGAGCACGCGGCAGGTGTCGGAGTAGGAGATGTCGCCGTCCTTCCAGCCGGGCGCCTTGTAGGCGTCCATGTTGCCGCTGGCGACGGCGGTCGACTCCCCGTAGATGGCCATCGAGAGCCTGCCCGGGTGGTCGCTGGGGGGCGTCGCGCCGGCCCGCTTGAAGGCCTCGAAGAGGTAGCCGCCCTCGGGGTCGTCGAGCTCGTCCTCGGCGGTCGAGATCGCCGAGCCCTGGGTCCCCGGCAGGCCGGCCCGCAGAGGGTCCCCGTTGCCGTGGTTGCCGCGCAGGCCCTCGTCGTAGTCGGCCTGCCAGGTCTTCTCGTTGTGGTCGGTGGCGACGGCGCCCGAGGTCCACGAGTGACCGGTGACCGACACCTCCGCGTCGGAGAAGAAGTTGTCGCCCAGGCTGTACGGCGTCGCGAGCGCGTGGTGGTTCGGCGTCACGGCCTGCCCGTAGAGCGTGTACGACGGGTCGACGCGGTAGCCGTTGTCCGACGACGGGAGGTCGCCGAAGTACTGGTCGAAGGTCTTGTTCTCCGTGACCACGAAGACGACGTGCTTGATCGGCGACGCCTTGCCCTTCGGCGGGCAGAGGACCTGGGACACCCGGAAGCCGCGACCGCTGGCGCACGGGCTGGCGTTCACGTCACCGAAGCCGTTGTTGCTCCGGACCGCCGCCGTCCAGGCGTTCGCGGTCTTCGCCGAGACCGGCAGGTCGACCGCGTTGAGGGTCCCCTGCGACTGGCTGCCGTTGAAGAAGACGCTGCCGTTGTAGCCGGGCCCGGGGCCGATGCCCTTGGCGTTCGTGACCCACAGGCGGTATTTCGACGCCGTACCGGTGACGGCGAGAGCCGACGGGTACCAGCCCGTCGGGATGTACATGGGCTGGGAAAG
>JADMIO011411939.1_pt1 | contig 16482 bp, 18 predicted proteins | sample 8958161 | NCBI WGS metagenome assembly JADMIO01 (sample SAMN16585339, study PRJNA669376) | soil metagenome | isolation source: Crop rotation soil | place: USA: Cullars Rotation, Alabama | collected 2011
GGGCCGATTGCGTTTGCCGGGCTTTGGGAGACCTGGATCGGCCCCAACGGCGAAGAAATGGAGAGCGCCGCCATTATCACCACGGCGGCCAACGCCACCATGGCCACCGTGCATCACCGCGCGCCGGTCATCGTGCCGCCGGAGCAATTCGATTTCTGGCTCGACTGCAAAAACGTCGACGAAAACATGGCGGCGGCGTTGTTTGCGCCTGCACCAGAGGGCCTGATGGAGGTTTATGAGATTTCGCCTGAGGTGAACCGCGTGGCCAACGATTCCTCATCGCTGCTGGAGCGGTATAAGGCCGACGACGTGCCGCCACCCGCCGAGACATCGAAACCCGCTTCGAGGCGGCGCCCTCTCGCAGATACCGGCCAAGGCTCCCTGTTTTGATCGGATCGGGAGACGGTATAATGCGGCCATGCGGGCCGCGGTCCCGTTTCCGCCGCGTTGTGGCGGTTGATTGACACGGCAGGCAAGCGGCCAGGGAGAGGCCAGATGAGGATCGCGTTGACGACATTGGTGCTGCTGGCCGTCGCCGTCCCGGCATTGGCCCAGTCGCCGGGTGCGCAGCCGCAACAATCGGCAGCGCAGGGTGGCCCCGGCGGGCGGGTTCATGGAATGGCAAACACGTCTGGAAACTCGCCGCGTAACGCCGCCGAGCAGGAGCGGAATGCCCGCGCTGTCGAAAAAGCCTACAACGAGACGATCAAGACCATTCCAAACGGAAAGCCGGCCGACCCCTGGGGCAAGATGCGCTGAGCGGCGCGCCTATAGCACCTTGCCTGGATTGAGAATGCCCTTCGGATCGAGCGTGCGCTTGAGCGTCTTCATCAGGTCGTAGGCGACCGGATCCTTGATCTTCGGCAGATAGTCACGCTTGACGATGCCGACGCCATGCTCTGCCGAGACTGATCCGCCATACTTCAGCACGATCTTGTAGATCACGTCATTCATATCGTCCCACCGCTTCAAATATTCGGCTTTGTCGGCGCCGACCGGCTGGGTGATGTTGTAGTGGATGTTGCCGTCGCCGACGTGGCCGAACGGCATCGGCCGGCAGCCGGGAATGAGCTTGCGCGCCGCGGCGTTGCCTTCCTCGATGAACGCCGGAATGTTGGCGACTGGCACCGACACGTCGTGCTTGATCGAGCCACCCTCGCGCCCTTGCATCTCGCCGAACAATTCGCGGATGCGCCAGAACGCCTTGGCCTGCTCGACGCTTTCGCAGATGGTGGCGTCGAGCACCAACCCTTTTTCCAGGCCGGCCGCCAGAATCTGTTCCATCGATTCGCGCAGGCCCTCGCGACGCTGCGACGACAGTTCGATCAGCACCGAATAGGGCGATGTCGTCGCCAGCGGATCGCGGGTGCCGGACGAATGCTTGAGCACGATATCGATGCCTTCGCGCGCCATGATCTCGAAGCTGGTCACGCCGCCGGCGGTGATCTCTGTCGCGAGCCCGAGCAGATCGACCGCGGCCTGCACCGACGGGATCGCTGCCCAGGCGGTTTCGACCGAGCGCGGGCGCGGCACCAAACGGAGCGCCGCCGCGGTGATGACGCCGAGCGTGCCTTCAGCGCCGATGAAGAGGTCGCGCAGGTCGTAGCCGGTGTTGTCCTTCTTGAGCTTGTTGAGGTTGTTCATGATACGACCGTCGGCCAGCACCACTTCGAGCCCGAGCGCGTGCGAGCGCGCAATGCCATGGGCCAGAGCCGCGGTGCCGCCCGCGTTGGTCGAAAGATTGCCGCCGATGGTGCAGCTTCCCTCCGATGGCAGGAGTTGCGGGTAGAGGCGGTCGACGTTGGCGGCTGCTTCTCGCGTCTTTTGCAGCGTGCAGCCGGCCTCGACGATGATTGTATTGGAGACCGGATCGATTTCGCGGACTTTGTCCATGCGGTTGAGCGACAGCACAATCTCGCCGTTATGCGGGATTTGCCCGCCGACCAGCCCAGTGTTGCCGCCCTGCGGCACGATGGCGATCGAGGTTTCGTTGGCGATCTTGAGCAGTTCGGAAACCTCCTGTGTCGAGCCGGGCCGCAACACGACGGGTGTGTGCCCGGTCCACAATGCGCGGAATTCGACGAGGTAAGGCGCCTGCTTGTCCTTGTCGGTGATGGCGTTCTTTTCGCCGACCACTGCGATCAGCCGCGCGAGCGTCTGCGAAGACACGGCGGTGACAGGCTTGTGCATTTCGTTCATTGACGGAACTCCTTACTGACCTTCCCTTGGCGCTGCGGCGCGCGACAACCGGTCATTGATAGCTTCACCGAGACCCTCCTGCGGCACCGACATCACCGCGATGGTGGCGACGTCCGCTTGATCGAGCGTGCGCAGGTCCGAAAACAGATTGGTCGCGGCTTCGACCAGATCTCCGTTCGGCGAAAGGTTCAGCACAATCGCGGCGTCCTGGGTGCCCGGCGGGAGCCTGGAGCCGAACGCGAGAAGTGCCTCGCCGGGATTGACCTGGACGGCATCCAACCGGAGCCGCGCGCGCGGCGCGTAATGGGACTCAAGCATGCCGGGTGCGAGCGGCGCTTCGGTGTCGAAAGCTCCCACTGGCGGATCGTCGAGCGGGCCCTCAAGCATCGCTTCGATCTGCTCGCGTGGCAGACCGCCCGGGCGCAGCAGCACGGGCCGGTCCAGGCAGCCGACGATGGTGGATTCGACGCCGACTGCGGTCGGCCCGCCATCCAGAATGAAATCGATCCGGCCGCCGAGGTCGTGCATGACGTGTTGCGCGGTGGTAGGCGAGACATGGCCGGAGCGATTGGCGGACGGCGCGACAATCGGACGTCCGAGCCGGCCCAGAATGCCGAGCGCGACCGGATGCTGCGGCACCCGCACCGCAATGCTGTCCAGTCCCGCGGTGGCAAGATCGGCGACCGGGCAGCCGGCACGCTTCTTCAGCACCAGGGTGAGCGGTCCGGGCCAGAATGCCGCTGCGAGCTTTTCGGCTGCGGCGTCAAACACCGCGAGCCGCCGAGCCGCTGCAATATCGAACACGTGCGCGATCAGCGGATTGAACGACGGCCGCCCTTTCGCTGCGTAGAGCCGCGCGACGGCTGCACCGTTGGTGGCGTCGGCGCCAAGGCCATAAACCGTCTCGGTCGGAAACGCGACCAAGCCGCCACCGGCGAGGCAACGTGCGGCGTCGGCGATGGCGACGAATTCGGCGGGCAGCATGCGAGTGTCGATCGGGCCGGTCATTTCTTCCGCTTCTTTTTGGTTTTCGTGGCGCCGTGCCGCGCCGTCCCAGACCTTTTTTTCGCATCGACCTTGATCCAGTCGAGGTTGCGCTCGGCTTCGAGGTTCTGCAACCGTTCGAACAGCCGTGCCATTGCGGCGCCGTCGCAAGCCTTGGTCAGCAGCAGGAACTTGTCGCGCATCTCGGTACGGTGGAGCGGCTGCTCCGGCGTGCCCTTGAAGCTGTCGACGTGACGGGTCATGGGTGGACGGTCTTTGACATTGACAGTGACGGTCGAAGCGATCGTGTGACCATGCCGGGCCTCGTCGGCCACAGAAATCGTGACTTTCGAGGCCAGCGCGCGGATGGCCGGATCGTTGAACGATTTCATATTGAACGACGCGGGGTCGCGCGGGTTCCGGTAATGCGCCAACGCCACGCAGAACGGCAGCGAATACTGCGCCATCATCAGGTCGGCAGGCTGCGGGATGTTGTTGACGGTCGCCATCTTCTGGTTGCCGGCGATGTGGATGGACGTGACGTCACCGCCATCGTAGCTGAATTCGCGACGCAGATCTTCGATCGCCTGCACCGAGGTGTGCGAGGTGATGTGGACGGGAAATCGCTTGAGCATGATGCGCAGCGTCGCCCATTCGTCGCCGAGCCCGCGGGTCAGCGCCGCCACATCATTCTCACCGCAATAGACGTTGAGAAAGCCGAACGGTCCCTCCAGCACGCTCTGCGGACCGGTGAAGCCATCCTCCGCAAGGCTTGCTGCCAGCACGCCGCTTTCGGCGGCGCGGCCGAGATGCAGCCGCTTCACCATGGCGCCAGTACCGGCGCGCGCGAACTCCAACAGTCCGCAGGACAGCGAGCCGGCAATGCCCAGCGCGTTGGTCATTGTTGCAACGTCGAATTTCAACAAGCGTCCGGTCGCTACCGCCCCGCCGAACGGTCCGGTCGTGCCGGGTGCATGGAACCCGCGCGTTTCGTTGTTGTGCTTGGTGGCGCGGCCGATGCGGATCATCACCTCGGCGCCGGCCACGAACGCGGCGATCAGCTCGCGCCCGCCGATGCCGCGCTCCTGGGCGACCGCCAGCGCTGGCATCGCCATGGTCGCGCCCGGGTGAACACCGGTGTTCGGCCAGGTCAGATTGTCCATTTCGAAGGCATGCGCCATCGCGCCGTTGGCGAACGCCGCCATCGGCGCTTGCAACCGCGCACCGCCAGGCGCCAGCACGCGGGCCTTGCCGCCTGAGCCACGCCGCTCGGCGTAGCCGACGATGGTCCGGCTCCACGGCAGATGAGCGCCGAAGGCGATCGCCGCGATGGTGTCGGCGATCGCATCCTTGGCGCGCTGGATGACTGCGTCGGGCAAGTCCTCGTAGCGCAGCGAGGAGGCGTATTTCGCCAGCTCCGATGTTTCGCCAGCCATCAATTTCCCACAGTTCGCCGGTGAGGATCAGGTTCCGCCTGTGCTCTATAGCGAAAAACCGCCCGTGCTTGCGAGGGGATAAGCCCGCCGCTATAAGACCGGCCTTCTAGGTCGGAGTGTAGCGCAGCCTGGTAGCGCACTTCGTTCGGGACGAAGGGGTCGCAGGTTCAAATCCTGCCACTCCGACCAGAATTTCCGAACTTCCCGAAGTTCGCCGCCAATGATTCCGCCAATGAATGGGTGCAATGTGGTGGGCATCAGGACGCAACGACGTTAGCTCATACAAAGCGCTTGGAAATTGGTGTCGAGTTGCTTCGGCCGGCCCCTGCAGCAGCGCTGATGAGATGCAATGCCGGTATTTGATGCCACGCTTGTGCGGACATGCCTCGGGCACATGCGATGGCCGTGGTCATCGTAGATGCGGCCCAACAGGAGAGCTTCCGACCTCGTCCGCGACCGCTCGTGGGTGGTCAGTCCGCATCTTTGAGTCCAAATGCCGCAGACCAGCAGACCGAAATCTCCCACTGAATTGCGGATTGGTACTTCCCTATTCGTTCTTTTCTGACGCGCTCAGGTCTCAGCTACATCCGGGATCCCTCCGGCCGTTTGTGTGGCGCATACTGTGAATAATGCAATCTAGCCCTGCAACTTTTCGTTGAGTCCACCCAATCGCTATGGAACCATCGGTCCTTTCTAAGGAGGGCCATTATGAGAGCCGCTTTTGCTGCTTTCCTAGTTTCTTTGATGGTCACGAAAGTGTTCGCGGCCGACGTGCCTGGAACGCTCAAAGCCGATTTCTCGGTCTCTCTATCGGGTAGTGCTCAGTACAACATTCCTATCGTGGTTCCAGAAGGCACCTCCGGTATGACGCCGAAGGTCGTGCTTTCGTACGACAGCAATTCAGGCGCGGGGAATGTTGCGATGGGCTGGTCGATGACCGGCTTGTCGTCGTTTTGCCGAAGACTGGCCCATAAAAAAACCGGCTAAACAGTGGCGAAACTCCGCGCCGCCAAGGCCGATCAGGCTGCCAAGGGTGTCGATAAGCGCGCCGGTGCCAAAGGCAGCGTCGGGTTTCGATTGTTCATGATTGCACGACGATGCGAGCGCGTAGGCGCCCTTGCGAAACTGATGCCCGTTACCCGTCGTGCCGGTGATCTGCACGGGGCGATTACGGCGGTCAGCGGAGCGTGTAGACATTACCAACCGATACAGAACGGGAAGCTTAGAAAAGCAGAAAGTTACAAGTGAATGAGCTTGGGGGCTGGCCTGCTTCGACCCTAGTGGCCGATTTTGATTTTTCGCAAGGTTCTGATCCGCAGCGGTGCATAGCCTGCCATCTCGGGCTTAACCGGGGGGCGGTCATGCCCAGGTACCGAATTTATGAGATGTTGCCCAGCAATTCGAGCGCGTGGCTGGCGGAGGTCGTCACGTGTGAAACCGATGCCCAAGCCATCGAGCGCGCCAGATGTCATGCGAAGGACGGCCACGATGCTTAGCTTTGGGAGGGCCGCCGGAGAGTAATGAGCACCAAAAGCGATTAGCGCCCTCCCGGTACTCGCCTGTTTCGGCCAACATTTCAGATACGCAGTGGCCTAATTTCATTCTAGAACAATTTCAGATCGAGTAAAATGGTTGCCGGGGCGCGCGACAGGCTGCTCATTGGCTCGCCGCCTCCAGTCATCTCGCGCAGGCTGAGCGCAAGTCTAACTCGTTTGAATGTGCGGCCGCTATGCGAAGACTTCGTCAATCGCGTGAGGCAAGATCTTCCATGATCTCGAGCTGGATTTGCTGAATCTCAGCAAGCGGCTCCCACTGCCGATTGATGAGGTGGTCAAGCTTTTCGTGAAGATGCCGGATTTCCAACTCGGCCTTCAGGTTGATCCGATAATCGTTTTCGGAGCGCAGGCGATCCTTCGCTTCCTGCCGCTTCTGACTCATCATAATGATTGGCCCCTGTAACGCGGCAATGCAGGAAAGAACGAGATTAAGCAGGATGAATGGGTAAGGGCGCGAACGCGCTGTGTACAGCCCAGATATTGATTGCGATCCACACCAGCAGAAACGCCATAAAGCCCAAGATGAAATTCGAACTACCGCCGAAATCGGCAACGAAGTCGGCGATTTGTTCGCCTCTCGTTCGCTTGCCAGCCCACGCGGTTTCAGTATTCCGGGCGATGATTTCTTCGCGCCCAAGACTCTCGACCACTTGGCGTTCTAATGCCGGGATCTCGCCACGCTCGTGCTCAAGAAGCTCTTCAACGTAGCGTGATCGTTGCTCGGTGAGATGCTTTCGACAAATCAGATGATCCGCGGCAAGCTTCGGATGCGATGCCAAAAGGCGCGTCGCAAGGGAGGGACGAATCACGCCAAAGGCGATCGAATCGCGCGTCGTCTGGCCGCAAATCGCGCAAGGTCTCTGTACGCCCCGGTTGGACCGCGTGGCTCTCGTCACGGGCGGGGCGTTCATGGCGGGTTGCCTTACACCGACGACGCGCCGTTAGAAGCTAGCGCCTGCGTTCAGCACCACTGCGATCGCGGGATTGCGGAGGGGTTTGGCCGCCGTCGCACGCGCCAAGGTCAGGAGTTGGTCACGAGTTGTCACCTCGCAAATGCCGTCCGCGCGGTCACCGCAGACAGCTTTGCGGGTCGCGTCGTTCGCGTCCAGCTCCTCGATGCCTACGATGGAGTAAATGCCTGGCGTCAACCGGCGGCCAATCCAGTAGACATAGCGCTTGTTCTGTTCGTCAGAAGATTGAATGACAAAGTCGCTGTCGGACAGGGGCTCTGCGACGAAGCGCTTGGCGTCGCGCGCTTGTCCGTAAGCGCGAATGTATTGCCCGTTTTTCCATTGATAGACCGAACTGTGGACGTTGCCGGCTTTATTGTCCGCGAAGTCTTCGTACAGATTCACGATGAAGTGCATTCCAAGCAATGGCTTTGCATCGGTGATCAATGGCGTCTGCGACTCGACGCAGGCGGAGAGCGTTAGCGCAGCGATGATGGCTGTCACAATTCGAAAAAATTTGCGTGACATTATTTTGCTCCTACGAGTTGAAACGCAGCCATTCTGCGCAATTGACCAGGGCGCGCTTTGATCTGTCTCAACGATTTACGACGAATGCAAAAACCGGTCGAGCCGGTCTGGTCAAACACCCCAGGCCGCGGTTTCACAAAAGTGAGCGGTTGCTGGTTCGTTTGATGAAAATCAAAGTGTACGCGCTGCGTTCAAGTAGCGTAGTCCACGTAAAGTTGGAGCCCGGACGATCTTGAAACGCTTCGCTGCGTCCGAATGCGTGCTTCTATCATTCGCACTGATGATCGGTTCATCAATCGGCCAAGCTGGACCGATGGAAAGGCGGGGTGAAGAAATTGCGCGCGGCCTATGCAGCCAATGTCACGCTATTGGCAGGACTGGTGAAAGTTCAAAATTGGCCGCGCCGCGCTTTCGATCGCTCGATAGCAGGACGAGCCTGAGCAAGCTTTCACTGCGAATCCAGCAGGGTTTGCTGACCGGCCACGAAGATATGCCCATGTTCCGATTTGATCGCGACGACGCAGATGCGGTTGTGGCCTACATTCGCTCGGTCCGGGCACCGTAACAGCGCCTAACGGCCGTCGCCGAATCGTTGCGGCAGATCAAGGTTCTGATCGCGTCTGCGACTAGGATGTTGCTGCATAGCAGGATCATGTCGTGTCAACCGCGCCGCTACTAACCGAGACGATCGACCGGGCGCAACTGCTGCTGCAGGCCGCTGGCAGCTGGACCGCCGCAACTGCGCCGTCGATCGAACTGCTGGAAGCGCGCGCCCTGACACAGATCCGCGGGATGCATTCGGCGCGGGTAGACATTGGTGAGATCGAAAATCTCGACACGTACGGGGCGTGGCTGATCGAACGCCTGCTGCGCCGGTGCAAAGCTGCAGGTTTAAGTGCTGTGCTCATGGAGCCGCCCGAGCGTTTTCGCGCGCTGTTTGCCGCAGTACATGACGCGACCGGCGCGCCGCCGACCAGCGGCAAGCGCGTTCACCCCTGGCTTCAAAGTCTGGAAATCATTGGCCGCGCGTTTCCACGGTTGGGCACTGACGTGGTGGCGTTCGCCGAGATGCTGGGAGCGTTGGCTGGCGCCCTAGTGCGTGTGCTTCTACATCCGCAGCGTTTCCGGCTTACGTCGGCGATCCACCATCTCGATCGCGTCGGTTGGCAGGCGATGCCAATCATGTTGCTGATCTCGTTTCTTATTGGCGCGATCATCGCCCAGCAAGGCATCTTTCATTTCCGCAAGTTTGGCGCCGACGTCTATGTCGTCGATCTGGTCGGCATCCTGGTGCTTCGCGAGATCGGTGTTCTGCTGATCGCCATCATGGTGGCCGGTCGGTCTGGCAGCTCCTACACCGCGGAACTCGGCGCCATGAAGATGCGCGAAGAGGTCGATGCGCTGCGGACCATGGGTCTCGATCCTGTTGAGGTGCTGATGGTGCCGCGCGTGCTGGCCCTGGTGGTTGCGCTGCCGATTCTTGTGTTCGTCGGATCGCTGGCGGCACTTTACGGTGGTGGCCTCATTGCCTGGCTCTACGGCGGCATGAGCCCGGACATTTACGTGGCGCGGCTACAAGAGGCGGTGTCAGTCACTCATTTCAAGGTCGGCATCATCAAGGCCCCATTCATGGCGCTGGTGATTGGCGTCGTCGCGTGCAGTGAAGGGCTGCGCGTCAAAGGCAGCGCTGAATCCCTTGGTCTTCAGACCACGACGGCAGTGGTGAAGTCGATCTTCCTGGTCATCGTGCTCGATGGAGTCTTTGCCGTGTTCTTCGCTTCGATTGGGATGTGATCGTGGAAACTTCCTTATCTCCCGCTGCTATCAGCCTTCGCGACCTGGTGGTTGGGTTTGGAGCACAAACGGTGCTCGATCATTTGTCTCTTGATGTCCGCCGTGGCGAGATCATTGGGTTGGTCGGTGCTTCCGGAGGTGGCAAGTCGGTTCTCTTGCGAACCATCATTGGCCTCCTCCCTAAACGAAGCGGTACTATCGATGTCTTGGGTATCGATTTCGACCGATCGCGAGAGGAGCACCTCCGCGACATCGGTCGCCGCTGGGGTGTTCTGTTCCAGCAGGGAGCGTTGTTTTCTTCTCTTACTGTTCTGCAGAACGTTCAATTCCCGATGCGCGAGCACCTGCATGTATCTCCCGAACTGCAGAACGAGGTCGCTATGGCCAAACTCGAAATGGTTGGTCTGCGCTCCGTTGATGCCAACAAGTTCCCCTCCGAGTTGTCCGGTGGAATGACCAAGCGCGTGGCACTGGCACGCGCGCTCGCGCTCGATCCGGAGATCGTATTCCTGGACGAACCGACGTCCGGGCTTGATCCCATTTCGGCGGGCGAGTTCGACAGCCTGATCAAGGCCTTGCAGCAGACGCTCGGCCTCACCGTGTTCATGGTGACGCACGATCTCGATAGCCTCTTTACCGTGTGCACTCGCGTTGCCGCGCTGGCCCAAGGCCGCATTGTGGCCGTTGGTCCAATGTCCGAAGTGCTCACGTCGCCGCACCCTTGGGTGCAGGCCTATTTTCGTGGCGCGCGCGGACAAACACGCGCGGCCGCCAGCCGACAACGGAGTTGATCGATGGAAACAACCGCCAAGTATCGGCTTATGGGCGCGTTCACGCTTGCCGCGTGCGTTGGCGTGTTCGTCTTCGTCTACTGGCTCAACCATGGCGGCGGACTGGGCGAACGAACAGTCTATCAGATCCGGTTTGCCGGACCGGTGCCCGGTTTGCGTCCTGGAGCCGCGGTGCAGTTTAACGGTATCCGTGTCGGCGAGGTCACTGATCTGCGTCTCAACGCGGCCGAGCCGCAGCAAGTCATGGTTTCCATAGCGATCGAGAGCGCCACGCCGGTACGTGCCGATACCCAGGTCAGTCTCGACTTCCAGGGCTTAATGGGCGTCACCTCGGTAGCGCTCAAGGGCGGTTCTGCGGTCGCCCCGAGATTGACTGGTGCGGCAGGGGTGCCGCTGCTGTTGGTGGCGGACGCTAGTGCGGGCGCCGATCTGACCACTACAGCTCGCGAAGCTCTGCGGAAGCTCGACGGCATACTCGGCGACAACTCCGACGCGTTGCGCGGAACGATTTCCAATCTAAATACTTTCACGGGCGCGCTGGCCAACAACTCCGGCCGTATCGACGGCATTGTGGCTGGGCTTGAACGCTTGACCAGAGGTGACGCGGGCAAGCCCTCGGCGCAGTCGTTCGACCTCACGGCGCCTACCGCGTTTCCTCCGGCCTCAAAGGCCATGACTGGGATGCTGGCGGTCGTCGAGCCGGGCGCTGTCGTCGTGCTGGACAGCCAGAAGGTCGTGCAACGCTCCGCGTCAGGCGCTCGCAGCCCGATCGCAGGGCCCACGCAGTGGACCGACGCCTTGCCGAAGCTCGTGCAAGCGAGGATCATTCAAGCCTTAGAGAACGCCACATCGCCCGAAACCGTTGGCCGTTCGATAGACGCTGTAACCGCGGACCGGCAATTGCTGATGGATATCAGGAGCTTCGAATTGGTCGACGGAGAACCGCCGATGGCTGCGGTCGAGATCGCGGCCAGGATCGTGGGCGACGGCGGTCGTGTCCTTGGCGCGCGGAGCTTCAGTGCCCGTTCGCCGGCTTCATCCTCTGAAGGCCGTGCGGCTGCCGCCGCGCTCGATCAGGCGTTCGGCAAGGTCGCGACCGACTTGGCGCTATGGGCCCGAAGCGTCAACTGACTTGCCCTGAGGGCTTGCTCTACATTCCGCAGTTGTTTGCACTAGATCAAGGTCTTGGCCAGCCGCTTCCGGCATCTTCGTCAATAGAGCCACGGAGGAAAGACATGCCGACCGTATCAGCCGCACCGGCGCCCTGGTCCTACGCCAGTATTATGGTGCCGATGGACCTCGAACCTCGCGCTCAGGAGCGGGCCAAGCTTGCAACCGATCTGGCGGACCGCTTTTCGAGCCGACTGATTGGAATTGCCGCGGAGCCGATCCAGGCTCCACTCTATTTCGAGGCGCCGGTGGCGGGTGTCGCCGGCATCATTGAGATTGAGGAGCGTCGCAGTGTGGAAGATCTGGCGAAAGCGGAGTCGCTCTTTCGGCATGCCGCCGGCACGCGCAATCAGATCGAATGGCGGCAGGCGCTGGCGTTCCCTCGCGAATACGTGGTCGAGCAGGCAGGGCCGCAGACCTGATTGTGACCGCAAGGTCTTGCAGTAACGATGGCCTGAGACCGATGAGTGTAGACGGCGGCGACCTTGTTATGGACGCTGGCCGACCCGTGCTGTTCGTGCCACCGGGAGTCGATTTTCTGTCCGCCAAACGCATCGTCATTGCCTGGAAGGACACACGAGAAGCAAGACGAGCGGTATGGGACAGTATGCCGTTCCTCAAGCGCGCTGCGGAGGTGTCGATCGTCGTCATCGATAGCGAGGACGGTAGCGCGCGGGACGTTGCTACGTATCTCGGATGCCACGGCGTCGCCGCCACTACGACCACGCGTCCCGAAAGCGAGATTGCGGTTGCGGTGAAGATTGTTCACATCGCCCAGCAGGAGGGGGCTGACCTGATCGTCTGTGGCGCTTACGGTCACAGCCGCGCACGTGAATGGGCGTTCGGTGGCGTCACGCGCGATCTACTGGAGGGCTCGCCGCTGTTTCCTGATGGCCCACTGATCGCGTGACTGCGGGGGTGCTGCGATGATCGCCGCGATGTCCGCTTCTGTCGTGCTGGTCGTCGCAACCATCCTGATGCTGTATGAAACCCTGCGACTGACGTCCAATAATCTGTCGGACCTGCCGCTGCCGCCACGGCCGCGCATCATCGTCGTTGTTTTGGCCGTGTTTCTGGGTCACACCGGAGCGGTCTGGACCTATGCGCTGGCGTACTGGTTGTTCGCTGTTCACCTACAGATCAACAGCTTTTCCGGACTCCCAGTCGAAGATTTTTCAGACTGTCTCTATTTTTCCGTCGTGACATATACAACGCTAGGATTTGGCGACCACGTCCCTGTGTCACATGCGCGGCTGATCGCTGGGGTCGAAGGACTCAACGGCCTGCTTCTAATCGGCTGGTCGGCATCGTTCACTTATCTCGCTATGGAACGGTACTGGCCACTGCACGAGCGGCGAAAAAGAGTCGCTCGCCGCTGACCTTTGACCCAGGTCAAGGCCTCGGATTCCTGATTGAGGCAAGGTGCCTGAACGCGCGACGCGACCAGCCGGCGCGCAACAGGGCCGCATTCATGACATCGATTGCATCTGAAAAATCCATGACTTTCGGCGAATCCAGCAGCGTCATCGTCTTCGGAGTGCTGTCGTTCTTTTCTCTAGTCGTTGCCGCCAAAGCGTATACTCCGGAATATGCTTTTCACGCCTATCTATTCTGTGCGGCCAGCCTCGCGTCGGTGGTCGCTATCCTCAACCGCTATTTTGACCGGCCGGCCACAGCCGAGCCGCGCTTCATCGGAGACAAGCCCAACTACAATTATGGTCCGATCAAGTTTGCCACTGTGGCGGCAGTGGTCTGGGGCATTGCCGGCTTCACTGTTGGTTTGCTGGCCGCCTCTCAGCTTGCCTTTCCGACGCTAAATTTTGACTTGCCGTGGTTGTCGTTCGGCCGCATCCGGCCCTTGCACACGTCCGCGGTAATCTTCGCGTTCGGGGGCAATGTTCTGATCGCTACCTCGTTCTACGTCGTGCAGAGAACCTGCCGCGCGCGGCTCGTTGGCGACCTTGCGCCTTGGTTTGTGGTGCTCGGCTACAATTTTTTCATCGTCATCGCCGGCACCGGCTACCTGCTTGGCATCACCCAGTCGAAGGAATACGCCGAACCCGAATGGTACGCGGACCTGTTCCTCACCGTAGTCTGGGTGGTCTATCTGCTGGTCTGTCTCGGCACGATCATGCGGCGCACCGAGCCCCATATCTATGTCGCCAACTGGTTCTATTTGGGCTTCATCGTCACCATCGCCGTGCTGCATCTCGTTAACAATGCAGCGATCCCGGTGTCGGTGTTCTCACCCAAATCATATATCGTGTGGTCCGGCGTGCAGGATGCCATGGTGCAGTGGTGGTACGGCCACAACGCGGTCGGCTTCTTCTTGACCGCGGGCTTCCTCGGCATCGTGTACTACTTCATTCCCAAGCGCGCAGAGCGACCAGTCTACAGCTATCGGCTGTCGATCATCCACTTCTGGGCTTTGATCTTCCTGTACATCTGGGCCGGTCCACATCACCTGCACTACACCGCGCTGCCCGACTGGACGCAGACTCTCGGCATGACGTTTTCGATCATGCTGTGGATGCCGTCATGGGGCGGCATGATCAACGGTCTGATGACCCTGTCAGGCGCGTGGGACAAGCTTCGCACCGATCCGGTCCTGCGCATGATGGTGGTGTCGCTGGCGTTCTACGGCATGGCGACCTTTGAAGGGCCGCTGATGTCGATCAAGTCCGTTAACTCGCTTTCGCATTACACCGATTGGACGATTGGCCACGTCCATTCCGGCGCGCTCGGCTGGGTCGCCTACATCTCGTTCGGCGCGATCTATTGCCTTGTGCCGTGGCTGTGGAACAAGGAGCGTCTCTATTCACTCAAGCTGGTCAATTGGCATTTTTGGATCTCGACGATTGGCATCGTCTTCTACATTTCCGCAATGTGGGTATCGGGCATCCTGCAAGGCCTGATGTGGCGCGCGTACACCAAACTCGGATTCCTTGAATACTCGTTTATCGAGACGGTCGAGGCGATGCACCCCTTCTACGTCATCCGCGCGCTCGGCGGTCTGCTGTTCATCGTCGGTGCGGGGATCATGGCCTGGAATATCTGGCGGACAGTCAACGAACCGGCGGCCAAGACTGGTGCAATGCCGTACCTGCAAGCGGCGGAGTAGGACATGTCGCTCTGGACCAAGCATCAACTGTTCGAGAAGAACTCCATCGCACTCCTAATCGGCGTTCTGATCGTCATCTCGATTGGCGGCATCGTCGAGATCACACCTTTGTTCTATCTCAAGAGCACCATAGAGAAAGTTAGCGGTATGCGGCCCTACACGCCGCTCGAGTTGGCCGGCCGCAACATTTACGTCCGCGAGGGTTGCTACAACTGTCATTCGCAGATGATCCGGCCGCTGCGCGACGAAGTGGAGCGTTACGGACATTATTCGCTTGCCGCCGAGAGCATGTACGATCGGCCGTTCCAGTGGGGCTCGAAGCGCACCGGTCCGGACCTAGCTCGCGTAGGCGGAAAGTATTCGGACGACTGGCATCGCGCCCATCTCGATGCGCCGAAGTCAGTGGTGCCCGGTTCGATCATGCCGGCCTACCCCTGGCTGGCAAAGACTGAGCTCGACTTCGGCTCGATCGGGGACGACCTCAAGGTGCAGGTGGCACTGGGCGTGTCGTATTCCAGCGACATGATCGCCGCCGCCAAGACGGATGTGCGGACGCAGGCGGCGAACGACCCCGAGGAGTTGGAAGCGTTGGTCAAACGCTATCCGAACGCACAAGCTCGCGACTTTGATGGAAACCCCGGCCGCGTGACCGAGGCGGATGCGCTGATCGCCTATCTGCAAATGCTTGGCACGCTGGTTGATTTCAAGCTCTACGACAACAAAGCCAACATCCGCTGAGACTATATATGTCACCAACCTATAAGGCTTTGGCCGAGTTCGCGCAGACCTACGGCCTCATCTATTTCGTCTCGGTGTTCTGCGGCGTCGTACTGTGGGCTCTATGGCCTTCGCGCAAGCAGCGCTTCGAAGAAGCCGCCCGTGTGCCGCTGCGTGAGGATTGACTAATGGTCGAGCAAACACGACGTGAATTCGATGAGTTGACCGGTACGCCCACCACCGGCCACGTCTGGGACGACATCCGCGAGCTGAACACGCCGCTGCCGCGTTGGTGGCTATGGCTTTTCTATGCAACCATTGTCTGGTCGGTTGGATACTGGCTGATCTATCCGTCCTGGCCGCTTATCTCGAGTTACACCCAAGGAGTTTTTGGCTGGCAATCGCGGCAAGCGATTGTCAGCGACATGGCCGGCTTGAAAGCTATTCGCGGGCCGATGACGGACCGTCTGGCCGCTGCATCGCTACAGGAGATCGTCAACGACCCGTTGTTGCTCGAATTCGCGCGGGCGCAAGCAAAACCGATCTTCAACGAAAATTGCGCTCCGTGTCACGGCGCCGGGGGTGGCGGGCGCAAGGGCTACCCAAACCTGAACGATGACGACTGGCTCTGGGGCGGCAAGCTCGACCAAGTGGCGGAGACTATCCGCTACGGCGTGCGCGCCGTAGATAGCAAGAACAGGCTCGGCAGCATGCCGGCATTCGGGCGCGATGGCATTCTCAAACGTGAACAGATCGAGGCTGCTGCGGAATACGTACGCTCGCTGGCCGGCCTGCCGGTTGGATCGAAGGCTAACCTAGCGCTCGGCAAGAACGTGTTCGCCGAAACCTGTGCGGCCTGTCACGGTCCCGATGGTAAGGGTAAGCGCGACGTCGGCGCGCCCAACCTCACAGATGCGATTTGGCTCTACGGGGCCGATCTGGACACGATCGTTGATGGGCTTTGGAATGGTCGCAAAGGGATGATGCCAGCGTGGGCTCACCGGCTCGACGATAATACCATCAAGGCGCTGAGCGTCCATGTGCACACCCTTGGCGGCGGCGAAAAGTAGCTGCCGCTGCTCCGATGCTTTGCTCGAGTCGACGAGACTACCCGCTTGATCTGCATCAAGGGTAAGTGTTCGGGGGCATGCCAAGATGCATCCATTGGAGCACCGCACTCATCCGCTCGGACGCTGAAATTTCATGCAAGCCGTAGCCCATCCAGGATCACGCGAG
>JADMIO010970595.1_pt1 | contig 16481 bp, 15 predicted proteins | sample 8958161 | NCBI WGS metagenome assembly JADMIO01 (sample SAMN16585339, study PRJNA669376) | soil metagenome | isolation source: Crop rotation soil | place: USA: Cullars Rotation, Alabama | collected 2011
CCAATCTTCACCTCTGTGTAACCAAATTTTGCTTCCGGCACGGAGTAAACAATATCACAAACGGTAGCCAATCCACAGCCCCCGGCAATGGCAGACCCTTCTACGCAAGCAATCACCACCTTATCCAGGGTATAGATTTTCTTGAATAGTTTCATCAGGTGCGTGGAATCGGCCAGGTTCTCCTTATAAGAATTGCTTTGAAGCTTTTTCAGGTAATCCAAATCGGCCCCGGCACTAAATACCTCGCCATTAGCATTCAGGATAATCACTTTTACTTCCTTATCCTTTTCTGCCTTCGTAAATGCGTCTTTCAGCTCACCCACCATTTCATAGTTCAGGGCGTTCCTTTTATCGGGACGGTTGAGCGTAATAGTGGCTACACGTTGCTCGGCGGAGTATTTAACCAATGGTTCCATACAACAATGTTACTTCATCTTATTTATAATCCAAATCGGGTTCCTTGTCGAAGCTATTAATTACAAGGAAATAGCGCTTATTTCCAACATAATAGCTCAACACGGCTTTGCCTTCATATCCCGCAGGCAACTTCCCGGTTTCAGGCTCATAGACTTCCCTATCCCCATATTTGGGGCGATGGGTTTCTTTAGCAGAACAACGAATGTAAGTGGGGTTAGAAGATTTCGCCTTTGCAGAATCACCTGCATAATAGCCAAAGTCGACTGGCATTAGTTTAAGCCGGTAGCCATTTACCCAAAGTGAATCCGGAACCACCGTTTTTAAATCAATCTCCTTGTCCTTAAAGTTGATGCTAAACCGGTAATTATAACCCGTACCACTACCCGGTAAACCGCCCACCCAATGTTGCTGTGATGCTTGAGTTATTTCGCCCGGGTTCTGGCCCGCACAAGTGCTTAAGCCCACAGCGGCTAGAACAAATAGGGCTATTATTTTCATTGAGATTGATTGTTATAAATTGTTGTAAATCAATTATCTAAATTCACTCAAGAGTCTATTTAATAATGGCATCCGGTAAGTGCTCAAATTTTTCAACCACAGCAAAGTAGCGCTTCTTATTGTAGTAATAGCTAAGTACTGTTTTACCTTTATAAGCAGTCGGTGGGGAGACTTTTTTCAGCTCAAAAGCACCTAATTGGTTCTCCGGTGCCCGGTGAATTTCTTCTGCTTCATATTTACCGGTAAAGGGTATCGTTTTTAATACTTCATCATTACCGGCGGCATCTATCAAATCAGGGGGTGTTTCTTCCAGTTTCAGGCGGTATCCATTCACCCAAAGTGAATCAATCTTTATTTTGATAGTGGTATCAGCAATATTTTTATCGAGGAATGCGATTTCAAAAAGGTACTCCATCTCCCATCCATTACCTAAATCTGCCCCTATTATATGTTGTTGTGTGGCTACAGCTATTTTAGTAGCGGGCTGGCCAATAGCAGCGTTAGCGGCAAAAGCAACAAGTATAAATACTATTAAATGTTTCATAGACTAATTTTAATGTAAAATCTTGTAAACCAATTCTTTAAGTAGCTCGCCCTCACCCATCGCTACTGAGTTCAATCCTTTTGATTTCAGGTCATATTCATGAAGCATGCCAATAACTGATTCAAGCTTGGTAGGTGGGTAATTTCGGGTCGCAGCCTTATATTCATTCATAAAAAAAGGGTGCACCCCCAGCTCGGCTGCAATTTCCTTGTCCGGCAAATGCTGCAAATGGTAAATCATATAAAGCTTATCGAAATAGTTGTACAGGGAGCCCAGGGTAAGCACAAAGGGGTTAGCCCGGCTATTGGAGGCAAAATAGTTAACGATGCGGTTGGCTTTTAGCACATCCTTCATGCCCAGGGCCTTGTTCAGTTCAAAGGAATTATAATCCTTACTGATGCCTATATTCTTTTCAATATCTGCCTCATCTATCTCCTTGTCTTTCGGTATGTTCAGCATTAACTTTTCCAGCTCATTTACCAGCCGGCTTAAATCATTGCCCACATACTCCACCAACAGGGCCGCTCCCTTTGGGGAAATGGTATAATCCTCTTCCTTCAAATGCTGGTGCACCCAGGCCGGTATTTTATCGTCATACATCTTTTTGCTTTCCATCAGCACACCGTGTTCGGCAATGGCCTTGGAAAACTTCGTACGCTTATCCAGCTTATCCTGCTTGGCAGCTAGTACCAGTATGGTAGACTTCAGGGGTTTCTCCACATAGCTCAACAGGTCATCCCAGTTTTTAATATGCTGGGCCTCCTTTACAATCACTACCTGGTAGTTACCCATCATAGGATATCCTCGGGCAATATTGCTAATTTGCTTGGCATTGGTATCCTTACCGTACACCACTGTTTGGTTGAAGCCTTTTTCACCTTCAGTCAGCACCTTGTGTTCAATGTAACTCGTAATCTTATCTATAAAATAAGGCTCCTCACCTACCAGGAAATAGATAGGGCGGTATATCTTCTTCTTTAAATCGCTGAGTATTTCTTTGTAATCCTGTGAAGGCATTGTTAATAGAATGGCTAAAATTTCAAATGCTTCACCGTGTGGCCGTTATTAATCAGCTGCTTCAGCGAATCAATGCCTACCTGCAAATGCACATCGGCAAACTGTGAAGTAACCGATACATCGCTCTTCTCGGTTTTTACCCCTTCGGGTACCATGGGCTGGTCGCTGACTAACAGCAAAGCCCCCGAAGGAATTTTATTGGCAAAAGCAGTAATAAAAATGGTGGCCGTTTCCATATCAATGGCCATAGCGCGAATGTCGCGCAAGTAATCTTTAAATTTTTCATCATGCTCCCACACCCTGCGGTTAGTGCTGTAAACGGTGCCCGTCCAGTAATCCAATCCTTTATCACGTATAGTCGTAGAGATGGCTTTTTGCAAAGCAAAGGCCGGTAATGCCGGCACCTCAGGCGGGAAATAATCTGTAGAGGTTCCTTCACCGCGTATAGCGGCAATGGGCAATACTAAATCACCCAATTTATTTTTCTTTTTCAACCCACCACATTTGCCCAACAACAACACAGCCTTGGGATGAATGGCACTTAATAAATCCATAATAGTGGCGGCATTTGGGCTGCCCATACCAAAATTAATAATTGAAATACCATCTGCTGTGGCGCTGGGCATGTTCCTATCAAGGCCATAAACTTCCACATTGTTCCACTTGGCAAACAGGTGTACATAATTGCTGAAGTTGACAAGGATAATATACTTTCCAAAACTCTCCAACGGTAAGCCTGTATACCTCGGAAGCCAGTTTTCAACTATTTCTTCTTTAGTTTTCATATGCCTTCAAAGGTAAATAAAAAGCCCCGTGATTTTATTGAGGGGTATATATACCAAAAGCCTGTCCCCTTTCAGGAACAAGCCTCCGCTAGAATAATCCTATTCAGGTTTCAATATGGCTTCCTTCATGATGCAGGATTTCCCTCGCATGCTCCACTTCATCTTCTTTACCCTGTGCTATTACCAGGAATTTACCTTCCTTCAGGTGTTTTTCATATTTCAGGGCTTCATCATCTTTAAAACCCAGCATTGCCATTACTGAAACTATTGTTCCTCCAATAATACCCACGTCAAAGCCCGCCAGCGCGCCTACCAATGCACCGGCACCAAATACCACACCCAACCCCGGAATAGCTACAATACCCACACCGGTAAGCACACCCAGTATTGGGCCCAATACGGCGCCAATACCTACACCCAACATTTTAACAGGCATTTTTGAATGGACGTGTAAGTGATTGTCAATAATTTCCGCTTGCCCCAAAATGGATACTTGCTTAACCGGGAAACCATTTTTTTTCAATTCAAGAATGGCGTTTAATGCGTCATCATGAGATTCGTAAACTCCAATGCTTGCTTTCATAAAAGTTAGTTTAAACTATATTAAAAACAAAAATCTTTATCCTAAAAGTCTCTATTATCGCATCAAATATCCCGCCGTAATTGTCGTTTTAGCATCAATATTTTACTTTTAAACCCTGATGCGCTACCTTATTTACTGCCTGATTTTCCTATTCCTCCTTCCCCTCATCACTTTTGCCCAGCAGCCGGTGGGTGTTCGTATAACCGGGCGTATTATTTTCGAGGATGCTACCAACCAGTACACGCGGGTTAAAATTTACAATAAGCGCACCATTACCTATGTCGTTCCCAAAGAAACGGGCACTTTTGAACTGGTAGGCTATAAACAGGATACGTTTATTTTCGTTTGCCAAAACTACACAACCTACTACTTGAGCTATAAGGATTCGGCCAGGCAGATGAGCTACGAAACTGATGTAACCCTTCACCGCCTTGAAATGAACATTTCAGGCGTGACCATTACTCCGGATAAATCTTTTGAACAAATACAGGAGGCCATTGATAACCTGGGCGTGGAAAACACTAACACCTACAAAAGCGTTTCGGCTTATCCCAACACCATTTCGGCCCTTTACGAGTTGTTTTCAAAAACAGAAAAAGCCAAACGCACTGTTGCCAAATTAATGAATGACGATGAGCGGCGGCAGGCCATGCGCGACCTGCTAAAACTCTGTATCAAAAGCGACATGATTGATTTATCCTTTTCCGAAATGGATGCTTTTATTGATTTCTGCGGTTACACAGATGATTACCTGCAGCAGGTTTCGCTTTATGATTTGCTGAGCGATATTAAACTACGCTATAAGTATTACCGCAGGCAATAATAAACCGGCAGATTCTTCCGTTCGTCGACTGAAATAGGGACAATAAAAAACTTTTTATATATTGGCTATCAGAATTGACCAAATGCTTGAACTATTTTTTCAAAGTGTTAGCAAGCGTGTTGCGCTAACCCCCGAGGAGGAGGATATATGCCGCGAATTTTTTGTTGCCAAAAAAATACGCAAGAGGCAATTTATTTTACGCCCGGGGGAGGTGTGCGATACAACCATATTTGTGGAAAAAGGTTTGCTGCGCAGCTATACCGTGGATGAGCGGGGGCATGAATACATCCTGCAGTTTGCCCCGGAGGGCTGGTGGATTGGCGATTTATACAGCTTTACTTCCGGTGAAGCTTCCATTTATAACATTGAAGCAGTAGAAGATACAGAAATACAACAGCTTGGCAAAGAGGATGAAGAAGAAATGATTGCCAGAATTCCAAAGCTGGAACGTTTTTTCCGTATTAAATTTTTGAATGCCTGTGCCGCCCTGCAAAGAAGAATGACACTTAACATTAGTGAAAACACTGCAGGTAAATATGCAGCCCTTGTTCGCTCATACCCTGATATTGTGCAGCGCGTGCCCCAGCACATGATTGCCAGCTACCTGGGTGTTAGCCCTGAAGCTCTTAGCCGTGTGCGAAAACAAACCGTTTAGAATGGGGTTATCCACATTTGATAATAATCAACATTATTTATTGATTTATATCAATGACAAATGGCATCTCCCTTCGTTAACTTTACAAATGGTTTCAAAGCCCTTCGGGCAAGGTTGCATAGCCGGTTACCTACTCACAGCAGGCCGCTTCAAACCCTTCAACGGTGCTAAAAATACCGGCTGATTTAAGCAAACCCTAAAGCCTGCTTATGCGTCCCGCTCCTCCAAACTGGCGGGACGCTTTTTTTTGCATTCTCTACTCATACTTTTCAAACTGCCACCTAACCGTTCTATAGCTCCTCTAAATACCCTGATTTCCCCCTCTGATTTTTCTATTCACAAAGACCGCAAGCAGCACTTCATTTTTTGTCAGGAGCGATTTCAGCATAAAATGACTATTGGCACAAATATCTAACCCATGAATATGCTTCTAACCCTTACTCTAACAGATTAAATTTTATGTCCAACGGGTCTATTCTTTACCGCCGTTTTAAACCATAAAAGTCTTAAAGACTACTATCACTTGGAATTTATCCGTACTGTTCACAAATCGGGCGCTTACTTTTTCCAGGTTGTATATTTACAACATACCTACAAGGTAGTAAGAATGAGAAGGCCATTAGTAATGCTGAAAAAATCAGGATGCAAACTCCATGAACCATTTAAACTTTTTACTCTGTGATTTATGGAGCTTGTCAAAAATTGAACTCCGAATTTTTAGCGGTAAAAAGGGAACAACTTAATTTGTCTTTCTTTAGATAAAAATAGCTAAATTTTAAAAATAACGCAATAAATGAGTAAACAATAGACCAATAAATAGACCAAATCGCATCTATTTATTCCATTAATACAAAATAGAAACCATTCATCTGTAGCCTTCTGCATCCCGATAACTATCGGGAGCTGCCGAAGTGTTAAGAATAATTTGCACATTAGCACACTACGCTATGCTCTCCCTTTCTCTTCAATTCAACTCCTACCCTTTCCGCCTGAAAAAACAAGAAGGCAAAGAGTTGATTTTTGATGTGGTGCGAAAGCGGTTTATTGCGCTCACACCTGAAGAGTGGGTGCGGCAGCATATCATCCATTACCTGTTGGAGGAAAGAAAGCTCTCCCGTTCCTTGCTGGCAGTAGAGAAACAACTGGTACTGAACGGCCTTAGCAAGCGTACTGATATTGTGGTTTACAATAACAAAGGGCAAGCGCAAATGATTGTGGAGTGTAAAGCACCAGAGGTGAAAATAACGCAGGCCGTGTGCAACCAGGCGGCCCGCTACAACCTTACCCTACGGGTTAAATACCTGCTGATGACGAATGGTACTACGCACTATTGCTGCGCCGTAGATTGGGAAAATGAGCGGGTAGAATTTTTAAGCGAATGGCCCGAGTTGTAGAAGAATGTTAGTCACAAACTTATCTCTTAAAACCCCGAACCTGACACTTACTTGTACTTATCCAAAATCTTAGTTTGCCAATCATTCCATTGCCCGGCAGCGTACTGCTGGCGGATCAATGGCTTAAACTGGGCCTCTGAAAAGAACCCATCGAGTACGGTGAGGCAAGGGCCACTTAAACGGCCATTCGGATTGAGGGCAGCGTTCATAAGATTGCGGACAACTGTGGCATCGCAGTAATTTAGCACCTTCAAACTGTTAGCGGCACCGGTGCGCGTACGGAATTCGTAGGAATCGGAAGTGTAAGCAATCAGTTCTTTGAGGTAGGAAAGTTGGTCGCTGCCGGTATTTCTACTTGCCTGCAGCTCCAGCCATTTAATGCGGAAGGCATTGTTAATGCCATACACGTTCTTTGTTTTCTCAAAATAAGCATTGGCATTGCTGGGGTTAGCTTCCACCAGTTTAGTTAACGCCGATTGGGAAATGTTGTAGGAAGAATCATCCAGCGCTTTTTCAAAGTATGGCAGGAAGGCAGGGCTCATCGTGGGGGCATTATTCAATGCAGCCTGGCGCACGGTTACATCCTTATCGCTGAAGCCATCAAACATTACCTGTCGGGAAGCCGCGTTGTCATCTTTTGCCAGCTGGGAAAGAACTTCAGCGCGAATGGCCTGGTAAGAATTGGCGCGGTAAGCCTTGATTAAAGCATCGCGTTTCTTATCCAGTGAAGAATCACGAAGGCCAACAAGGGCATCGTAGCGGTCAATCATTAATGAAGCGCCTGAAAGCTGGTTCAGTAATTCAGGTACGTTCTTTTTAAAGGTGGCTGATTTAATTACCCAACTGCCCGGGTCAAATAAGGCAAAGGAGAATTGCTTGCCGGCCTGCAGAGGAATAATAAATGTTTCGGATTGCTTTTGCACCCAAACGGTTGTGCTCTCTTTAGTGCCATCGGTGTAATAAGCTTCCAGCACCACGGGCATTTTAAACAGGCCAACCAGTTCATCCAGCTTCTGGGTTTGCTGAACAGTTAGTTGAAGTGCCGGGCGATTATTCACCGTTGCCAATTGCTCTGTGATGTTGTATGCTGGTTCGCCGCCGCGGTAAATCCACTCGTCGAAGAACCATTTCAGGTCAATGCCCAGTACGTCCTTAAATGATTGTTCGAAGTTGTAAGTCACCACGTTTTGATAACCGTTCTTTGAAAGATAATTCTGAATCACTTTGCGAAAAGCCTCTTCGCCCACGTAATGCCTCAGCATATCCAACACGGCCGAGCCTTTAGGGTACACCCTTGAACTACCAGCATCGCTATGGCGAACCGGGTTGCGGTCAGTTTTGGAAGCCTCAATAGCGGCATTCTGCTCGCCGCGGCGCTGCCATTCGTAGTTTTCTTCGCCAAGCTGCCTGAAGAAATAAAGCTTGGGAAAGAAGGTGGCAAAACTTTCCTGCAGCCAGGTATCGTTCCAGTCTTCGCAGGTAATCAGGTCGCCAAACCATTGGTGGGTCATCTCATGGCAATTCACGCCGTTGTAGTTCCTGTCAAGGTAGCCACGGGCATCAGCGGCATAAAAGTCGCCATAGATGGTAGCAGTAGTGTTTTCCATGGCGCCGTACATGAAGTCCTGCACCATTACGTTGGCATAGCTTTCCCATGGGAACTTGGTGCCGGTGGCATCCTCCAGGAAATCCATCATCTGGGTGGTTTGCTTGTAGGTGTAGTCGAAGCGGTCTTCCCACTCAGGGTAATACCAGTTGGAAATGGGCACCCCTGATTTGGAGTAGGAAGTTTTCACGGCATACTTGTCAATGGCCAGCATAAGCAGGTAGCCGGCCATAGGATGTTGCATGCGGTAATGCCAGGTGCGGGTAGTGCCATCTTTGTTAACCACAGGTTTCGTTAGTGGTTGGTTGGGTTCGCTGGTTTTCTTGCCGTTCAACAGGGTACCATTGCTCAGTACGTTGTAGTCCTTATCAAAAGTGGTAATGGTTTCTGTAATGTACTTGTCATTGGGGCAATCGTACATCGGAATCCAGTAACGGTTGTCGGTGCCTTCGCCCTGTGTCCAGAGTTGTTTGCGGCTCATATTATTCGGGTCGTTCCAGCCGATAAAATAAATACCCTTGCGGGGTGTAGCTTCATAGGTGATGGTGAGTGAATCATTTTTCTCCCATTGAAGCGCAGGAGAAAAGAAAACAGTAACACCCGTTTCGCTGGTTTTAAATTTGGTGCTTTTACCATCCACCATGCAGGATTGAATCGTGATTCCAGGTCCATCGAAGAAAAGGGTATCCACTGTTTTACGAAGGGGAGTGAAATAGTGAGTGACTTTGCCTTTCACCTTTCCGGCTGCAGGCTCAAAGCTTACTTCCAGCTTCAAGCGGGTAATGTCAATAGGGTGGTCGCGGTATTGCGCCTTCGGGTCAGCCTGGTGGCAGTCAAAAGCTGATTGCGCGAAGCCATCACTAATTAAGACTGAAAGGAAAAACGCAAGCACACTTTTAACAATTGTAAACTTTGAAAATTTCATGTAAGATGATTGTAAGTTATGACGGAAAATGAAGAGCAATGTTTACTTGGCTTTACCCTGGATAATATAGCCGATACGAATGGTAACAAAGTTGTTGAATAAACCCTGGTTGCGCTGCTTGCTGGTTTCAGAGCTACCCATTTGAAGGATGGAATAGCTATAACGTGCATTAATAATCCAGTTACCGGCAAAGCGGTAAGAGCCCCCGGCAATTACATTATAATCAAAGTCTCTGAGCGTTCTGATAGATGTAGCAGCATTGTAAGGATTGGAATTGATGATTACCTCTTTCGAGTTCACAAGCCTTCCAATACTTGCACCTGCGCTTAACGTAAAACGGTCGCGACCTTTGGTATCATCGTGGTAATTAAGCATAACAGGCACGTCCACGTAATCCAGTTTAAGGAAATACTGGCGGGGAAAGCCTTCAATCACCTTTGAGGCGCTCCCCTTTTGGTTATAGAGAATTTCAAGAGAGGCAGCAAAGCGGTCAGATAGTGGAACAAAAACGGTAGGCCCAATGTTTAATCCAAGCTTGTTAAACCCTACAAAATTATCCCCATCCACCTGCGAACCATTAATACCCACGTAAAAGCCCCCGTAAAACTGGGCAGACGCAGGCAAGGCACCGAACAGAACCAAGACAATAAAAATGATTTTTTTCATTATGCGTTAATTACGTTTCAAACCTACATTAAGCATCTTAATTCACAAAGATTTACGAAGAAAATCATTGATTAAAAGCAAGAACGTATTTTTCCGTGATTTATGATAACCCTGCATATTCCACGTTTATCCACATGCTAACATTCATCTCTCTGTGAATAGGCTGAATCCCTTATCCTGCGTATCTTTGGAGCAGATTAATCAACTATGTTTAAATACAACCAACATTCATTACAAAAGATAGAATCACTGGTAAAGGAAGCCGGCTACATAGTTCGTTATGAGAAAGGTAGTTTTAAATCAGGCTACTGCCTGCTGCAGGACAAAAAGGTTATCGTAATTAATAAGTATTATGATATCGAGTCCCGCATCAACTCCTTCATCGAAATCATTCCCCTTCTTGAATTTGATGAATCCCTCTTTGATGAAAAGGATTTGAAGTTTTTCGAGTCACTTAAAGAAGCAAAGGTTCAGGCTTGACAATAACCTTTCTTGGCACCGGCACCTCGCAGGGCATTCCTGTTATTAGTTGCGAATGCAGGGTGTGCTCCTCCACCAATCCAAAAGATAAACGGTTGCGTGCATCCGTAATGGTTGAAGTTGACCACAAAGTTTTCGTGGTGGATTCTGGTCCGGATTTCCGACAGCAAATGCTTCGCGAAAATGTTAAACGCCTGGATGCCTTAATCTTTACCCATGGACATAAAGACCATACCGCCGGAATGGATGATATCCGTGCCTTCAATTTTACCATGAAGAAAGCAGTGGATATATATGCCACTGTGCAGGTACAGGAAACCATTCAGCGTGAGTTCTCCTACATCTTTAGCGGTTTGGATTATCCCGGCATCCCTCAATTGAAATTTTATACCATTGATAAAAACCCGTTTGTGATTGATGGCGTAAAAATCATCCCCATTGAAGTAATGCATTATAAACTACCGGTACTGGGGTTCCGCTTTGGAGATTTTACTTATATCACCGATGCCAATTTTATAGCCGACGAAGAGAAGGAAAAAATCATCGGCTCTAAAGTTTTAGTGTTAAATGCACTACGGCGCGAAGAGCATATCTCTCACTTCACCTTAGACGAAGCCATGGCCATGGCCAAAGAACTGAAAGCGGAGAAAACTTATTTCACCCACATCAGCCACCAGATGGGCCTGCATGACGAAGTAAACAAAGAACTACCGGCCAGTATTGAACTGGCCTACGATGGACTTAAGATTCAGCTTTGATTCTGTATTAAAACGTTGCAGTAAACAACAAATCCAAATCAGTGAACTTGATTTTGAAATGCTCACTAAGGTGAAGGTTGGTTAATGAACCTTTGTAAATATAAACGCCATGCCTTGTATTCGGATTAGTATAAAGCAGCCGTTCAAAACCACCAAGCTGGCTGGCCTCCAGCAATGATGGGGTTAATACATTACTGATAGCCGTGCTGGCGGTGCGCGGTACCCTGGCAGGGATATTCGGCACGCAGTAATGAATCACGTCATACTTCTTAAAGAAAGGCTTGTTGTGGTCCGTTATCTCCGAGGTTTCAAAGCAGCCGCCCTGGTCAATACTTACGTCAATTATAACCGAACCCGCCTTCATGTTTTGTACCATGTCCTCTGTTACCACAATTGGTGTTCTGCCCGATTTGCTATGAATAGCCCCAATAGCCACATCGGCGTGATGCAACACCTTCGTTAGTATGTCCTGGCGCAGGATGGAGGTATAAACCCGCATACCAATATTGCTCTGCAAACGCTTTAGCTTGTATATCGAGTTATCGAAAACCTTCACTTCAGCGCCCAACCCAATAGCTGTGCGGGCTGCATACTCCCCAACTGTTCCTGCGCCCAATATCACTACGCTGGCTGGCGGAATGCCTGTAATACCACCCAGCAATACGCCCTTGCCCTGGTTTAAATTACTGAGGTACTCGGCGGCAATCAGCACTGAAGTATTGCCTGCTATTTCACTCATAGAGCGAACAATAGGAAACGTATGTGAATTATCTTTAATGTATTCGAATGCCAGAGCCGTCACTTTTTTGGCCATTAACTGCTGAATAACTTCTGCGCTAAGAGTAGGCAGGTGAATGGGTGAAATTAATGTTTGATGCATGTGCATCATCTTAATTTCGTCTGGTGAAGGAGGTGATGCTTTAATAAGAATATCAGCTTTGAAAACTTCTTCCACGCTGTAAGCTATTTCCGCACCAGCTTCGGAATAATCCGTATCAAAAAGATGTGCCCCCTCGCCTGCCTTAGTTTCCACTACCACACGGTGCCCGCTATCTACCAGTATACTAACTGATTCAGGCGTTAAGGATATGCGGTTTTCCTGGAACCTTCTTTCTTTCGGAATGCCTATGTACAAAGAGTTTCCTCTCTTCCCTACTTCCATCACAGCCTCTTTCGGGGTGGGCGAAAACAGTTTGGAGAATCCTTCGGTCAGTTTTACTTTTCTTTCTTCACTCATGCCCCGGTAATTTTTATTTTTCTTTCTACTCCTTTAGGGTTATCAATAAATACTTTAACTGTTTCATCCGGCAACACCTGCTCGGCCATTTCAGGCCACTCAATCAAACAATAGTTACCGCTGTTCAGGTAATCCAATAGGCCAATATTCATTAGTTCATCTGCATTTTTCAACCGGTAAAGGTCGAAGTGGTAAACCGGCCGTTCCCCTGCGTACTCATTCACAATGGCAAAGGTTGGGCTTACCACTTTGTTTTTTACCCCAAGCACTTTACAAATACTCTGAATAAAGGTTGTTTTACCCGCCCCCATTTCCCCGTAAATTGCAAAAATTAATTTGCTTTTGCAATAGTCCAGTAACTCTTTTGCGGCCACATCCCAATCGCTCAAATCCTTTACGTAAAGCACCTTCTCCATTACGGCCACAATTTAGCTGTTTTCATGTGTCAGATTCCGGAAATTACCCCTCGCTATTAACAACCAAAAGGGGATATTTTTACACTTCATTAATATTCTGAATATCACTTCCGTTGCGGGTCAAGAATAATCTTCTCCGGTTCCTTCGATTCAATTTTCATTGAATCTGATAGTACTTTAAAGGTAGTGCGGCGGTTTTTCTGGTGCTCTTCCTCCGTGCACTTCACCCCGTTGCCACACTTATTGGTCAATTGGGTTTCGCCATAGCCACGGGCGGATAAGCGGAGGCTATCTATCCCTTTGCTAACCAGGTAGCTAACTACTGATTGCGCGCGTTTTTGTGAGAGTGTAAGGTTAAACTTATCATTACCCCTTGAATCAGTATGCGAGCCAAACTCCACCTTCACATCCGGGTTCTCTTTGAGCAATGTAACCAGCGTATCCAGCACCAGGGCGGCATCTGGCCGTATATTCCATTTGTTGTAGTCGTAATAAATGTTGCTAATGTTCACCTGCACTTCCTTATATATCTTATCTAACACCAGGCGAACATGTGCCCTCACGGTATCTTTTTCTACCAGTGAAAAACCAAACGAACTAACTACTTCTGATTTGTTAAAATAATCAGTGTGGGTAGCTGTTACTTTGTATTTTTTCTCCGGATTAATCAGCACCTGGAAATTTCCTTTCGCATCCGTTTTAAGCATTCTCGGAGACGAAGCAGAATCCTGTGATGTAATGCTCACATCCGTATTGGCCATGCCAACAAAATCAACAATTTTACTGTTAGGGTCCTTCGGGTTCTCAAATACTTTTTCCAGCACACTGCCATTCAGCACAAACACTTTAAGCTTGGGCAGGGTAAAGCGGTAGATATCATCGTTCCCCTTTCCACCCGGGCGCGAGGAGGTAAACAGCCCCATGCTTCTTACTTTACTGGTCAATTCCGGGGGCACCTTTTGCCACAGCAACCCAAAATCATCAGCCGGTGAGTTAATGGGCGGCTTCATATTCTGCGGGTTGGCCCATTGTTTCCCGTTTTTGGTAGCCACAAAAATATCAAGTGCGCCCATGCCTGGCTGCCCATTGGAAGAGAAATACAATTTGCCCTCATTCACACAGGGGAACACCTCATCGCCGGTAGTATTTATTTGCGGCCCAAGGTTTACCGGTTCGTTCCAGCCATCCACTGTTTTGCTGCATACGTATAAATCCTTTCCGCCAAACCCGCCTTCTGCGTCACTGGAAAAGTACAATTCCTTTCCATCAGCCGTTAAAAAGGGTTGCGAAACATTTACAGTATCCGAGAAGAAATTAAGCTGTACCGGTTCGCTCCAATCAGGCGTTGTCACACGCGAAGTATAAAATATTTTGCAGTAATCGCTGGTGATGGCATCACTACCGCAGCGGGTAAAGTAACACTCTGTAAAATTACTGTTAAAGCAAGCAGCCCCTTCATTGTATTTGGAATTAATCAGGGCATTAAACGGGGCAGGGGATTTATACCCCCCATTGCCATCGGGCTGCGCCACAAACAGGTCACTGAATTTTTCACCCGTCCAACCGTAGGTTTCGCTGCCGCTGGCATCTGTTCTGTCGCTGGTAAACACCAACGAGTTATCCGCATATATCACAGGCGCATAATCAAATGCCGGCGAGTTAATGCTTTCCAGGTTGGTTACTTCGTAAGGCGCCGGGTGCTGTTGCCAGTCAAGGGCCTGCTGCGTAGCCTTCAGTTGCTTTTTCGCATCTTCATTAAAGGGTACTTCTTCTATGTAGGATTTAAACTGCTCAATAGCTTCATCGTACTTACCATTAGCTTTCAGCATCAGGGCATAATCGTAAATGGCAATCGGGTCGTAGCTATGGTCAATGGCAATTTTATACCATTTCTGGGCGTCAATCGTTTGGTTGCTGTAGCGGTAGCATTCCCCAATCAGGAAACTTTTCTTGGCCTGGCCTTCCATGGTTTCATCGGCATCATATTCCTGCTTCAGCTTATCGGCCGCTAAGGTGTATTTCTTTTCAATATACAGGGTTTCGCCATCTTTCACTACGTGAACCAGGAAACATCCTTGTAAAAAAGCTATGGTAAGCAAAAGGACCCAATACGCCCTTGCCCCCATCCCTGCATGCAACCTTCTCATCAATAACATCATAAATTACACTACAAAATTAACGAAATTATGCGGTTCATTATTTTTCTAATTGCCTATTAACAGAATTAATAGAAGCAAAACAGTCTATTTCTCCGTCTATTATTTTCTCGTTTTCCCTTATTTCAAGCTAAATTCACTATTTTTATCTAAAGAAAGACAAAATATTTTCGGCCTTCCCTTGCAATTGCAAATTACAAATTACGAATTGGGCCACTCTGTTCATCAGTAATTTGAAATTTGTCATTCATCTACCAAAGATATTATATTAAGACGGGAACGCTGCGAGTTGTGAACAACACGGGTAATTAATAGACCCATTTTACTTCAGTTAGAACAACTGCTGAATACAAAACAGTGTTTAGTAGAACACCCGTTTAAATTTATGAACAGCGAAATTTGAAATTAGTGCGTGGTGCAACGTGTATAATAATTGGTTGAGAGGTGATAAGGAGATTTTGAATAGAAAAAATAGAACGGGAAAATTGGGGTGTTTAGAGAGGTTAGATGGTGGTTAGATAATTGTCTGAACCCTGAGCAAAAAGGATTAAAGCCTGCCCGAACGATGTTCGGTCGGGCGGGGATTTTCATGAATAATTAGGTATTAAAATTTCAAGTTAATCCCAGCCCGTACCGAAAAGGTACGTTCGGGCGGGCTTAAATCAAGTGAATCAAGGTTCAGGCAAATACCCTACTTTTATAACATGAAATCCCTCATCACCCTTCTATGCCTTATCGCTTTATCCAATGCGGGTTTTGCACAAAATGTATATCATCCAATTCCTTTAGACAGTACTGAGTGGAGAATTGATGAATATTTTCATGGCCCTGGCAATTGCATTCAAACCGGCCCATGCGGTGTCAGTAGATATTGGACCACTACTAAAAAGGTAACTATTGATAGTTTTAAGTATTCCTTAGTTTATTGGGAAGTAAAAGATACATATACTAATGGTAATTCAACTTATGGATATAGTGTAATTGCAGGGGTAAGAAATGATAGTATCAATAAAAGATTATACTTGCGCTTTACAGATGCTTGGGGACAGCCAATCACATCCTATGAACAATTATTTTACGATTTTAACTTGAAGCCAGGTGATACCATGCCTCCAATGTATGTAAATGGTTACCACAAAGGCCTGATTGTAAATTCCATGGACTCAGTTCTAATTAATAATGAATATCATAAGGTTTATAATTACATTAGTAACAAAGGATTTTTAGCTAAAATAATTGAGGGAATTGGAACCTCAGTTGGATTTATGAATGAATACTTTACCGAATTTTCAAATGATTCATTAGGCAGACAAACTTTAGTTTGCGTTAAATCATTCGGTAAAACAATTTATCTTGATACAACCTACTCCCCTGCGTCATCTTGTGAAATAAATATTGCTACAACTGTAAATTCATTAAATCCAATATCAGTTAAGGCAACCCTTTATCCAAATCCAGCCAATGAGTATTTAACAGTGAGCAATGGGCAGTTAACAGAGAGCAGTTGCATTATCATGATTT
>JADMIO010980272.1_pt1 | contig 16478 bp, 10 predicted proteins | sample 8958161 | NCBI WGS metagenome assembly JADMIO01 (sample SAMN16585339, study PRJNA669376) | soil metagenome | isolation source: Crop rotation soil | place: USA: Cullars Rotation, Alabama | collected 2011
AGAATCGTTTCAGCTGCTGAACTGGATCGTTACCGTGCTGAATGTCGCGGACCGCCAGGTTTCCCAGGCCGAAGGTTCCACCCATTCCGAGTTCGCGAAGGACCTGTTCCTCTGGCGCCTCTTGGGCAAAAACCGGTACCGCGCTCAAAGCTCCCACCAAAATCCAGACTCCCAATCTCATAGACTCTCCTCTCATCACATCCGAAATCAGAAATTCCAACGGATACCCAACCGCGCAATCCGTGGATTTACGGTCGTCGCCGCCTGTCCGTAACTTGGCCCCCTCAGGTTGCTCCTGTTGATGTTGAACAAGGGGGCGATGCCCACACAGTCGTTGCCACTGCGAGCATGCAAAACAGCGCAAACCCGATCGCTCTCGCGCCCGTCGACATACGTCTCCTCGTTTTTTTAGAGCACGGCTTGTTGAACGCAATGTACGACTGTCGTGGAGGGCAGGCAAGGTAATAATCCATGCACCCCTGTTCGGGGTGCGGTTGTGTAATGAGATTTCAACCCAGGGATGCCTCGCATTCGCTCGGCATCCCTGGCTAATTTCCAGGCACACCTGCCGGTGTGCAAAAAGCGCAGCCGGGCGATTTGCGTTCGCGCCGCCCGGTGTGCAAAAAGCGCAGCCCGGCGATCTGCGTTCGCGCCGCCCGGTGTGCAAAAAGCGCAGCCCGGCGATCTGCGTTCGCGCCGCCCGGTGTGCAAAAAGCGCAGCCCGGCAGGGCTGCTGGGACATTAGCCCCGGGTTGAGCGCAGCGACACCCGGGGTTCAAGGACTCACCCCCGAATCGCACCTCGGAGAGGTGCGAGGAAACAGACTCATGGTATAAGCGCTAACCGTGAAATCACGCTTTCACGCACTCTTCTTACTTCTCTTTCTACTCTCCGGCGCCTGCGGACTTATCTACGAAATCGTCTGGACACGACTCTTCACAATCGTCATCGGCAACACTGTCTTTTCGGTTAGCGCGGTACTTACAGCATTCATGGCGGGCCTTGCTCTTGGCAGCAAACTCAGCGGACACATCCTCGATCGCAGACCGATACCGCTGGTTCGGACCTATGCGCTGCTCGAAGGCGGCATCGGTGTCTACAACATCCTTCTTCCATTTCTTCTCAAAGCTGCAGATCCGCTGTTCGGTGCTCTGTACGCGTCCGCGTACCGATCGCCTGTCGAGTTAGGCCTTATTCGCCTGGCGATCTCATTCGCTCTGTTAATTGTGCCGGCAACATTGATGGGCGCAACGCTGCCCATCCTCATTCGACTCTTTGTTGAAAACATCGAGCGCGTTGGAGACCATACAGGACGCGTCTACGCCGCGAACACGTTCGGTGGCGCGCTCGGAGCGGCGGGCGCGGGATTCATTCTTATTCCCCGGCTGGGTGTAACATTCGCGCTCTATTCCGCTGCTGTTCTGAATCTCGCCATCGCCGTTGTTGCTTTCACAGTACCTGGCACGCGCTCAACGCCACAGCCGGCAGCCCGGCGATTCACAGGCCCCAACATTATTCTGGCGGCCATGTTTTTGTCCGGTGCCGCAGCGTTAATAGATGAAGTCGGCTGGACGCGTGTCCTTGGGCTCGTGACCGGACCGACAACCTATGCCTTCACGCTGATGTTGTGCGCGACGATCACAGGGCTCGCCATCGGCGCTGTCATCGGCTCGCAACTGACGAAGCGGCACGCCGGACAAATAACTTCCCTCGCGTGGATCGAGATCTTCGTCGCCTTCGCATCGCTTGCGCTGGTTCCCGCATTCGGTCGATTACCACTTTGGATAGGCACCCTCGTGAAACGATATTCCGACTCTTTCACGACAGTGCAGACGCTCGAGTTCCTGATCTTCTTTGGCTTGATGCTCATCCCGACTGGGCTGCTGGGAATGACATTTCCGATCGCCGCAAAGCTTTATGCCAAGTCGGATGCGCTGTTGGGCACGGAAGTGAGTTCGATCTACTCGTTCAATACAGTCGGCGGCATCGTCGGATCACTCGCCGCAGGATTCGTGCTCATCCCGAGAATCGGTTCTCAAAACACCTTGCTGGCGGCTTCGGCGCTTAGCGCGACAGCGGCCGTCCTCCTGGCAGCAACGAGCGGCAGACGAACGCTCCCGGCACTCTGCGCTCTGCTCATTGTTCCCGCAATATTCCTCATTCCGCGATGGAAGCCGGAGTTGATGTCATCGGGCGTTTACAAATACGCGCCGTACTACGCCTCAAATATCGATCTGGAGACCGTGCTCACCAGTGGGGACTTGCTTTATTTCAAAGAAGGCGCGACCACAACCGTGTCCGTCAGGAAATTTCGCGGAAACACGTCATTGGCAATCGACGGCAAAGTCGATGCTACGGACGCGGGCGACATGCTGACTCAAAAACTGCTGGCACACATCCCGCTGCTGTTGAGCAAGGCCGCGAGAAACGTCGCGATCATCGGGCTGGGAAGCGGGGTCACGGCAGGTGCGGCGTTACAGTATCCGATCGAAAGACTCGATGTCGTCGAAATCTCTCCCGAAGTCGTTGACGCTTCGCGGTTCTTTTTGCACGTCAGCCACAATCCGCTGAACGATCCCCGCACCGAACTGATCGTTGGCGATGGCCGGAATCATCTTCGCTACGCGCCGCGGAACTACGACGTCATCATCTCCGAGCCTTCCAATCCGTGGATGTCTGGAATGGCGTCGCTGTTCAGCCGCGAGTTTTTTCACGAAGCCCGGTTGAAACTCACGCCTTTCGGTATTCATTGCCAGTGGTTTCACGGCTACAACACGTCGCTCGACGATCTGCGGACGATTGTCGCCACATTTCGCGCCGAGTTTCCCCACGCCATGTTGTGGACTCTAACCGAATACGATTTTCTGCTTCTCGGTTCTACTTCGCCGCTCGAGATCGATATGGACGTCTTGCAGCACAACTTCGAACGCGTTGCCAAGGATCTTCATGAGGTCAACGTGCAGGATCTCTACAGCATCGTCTCGCTGGCGTCGCTCCGCGACGAGGAGCTCGACGCATTCGCGCGAGGCGCCGTCCTGAATACCGATACGTCTCCCGTCCTGGAGTTTCGCGCCCCGCGTTTCATTTACGCGAATACCGCCGATGAAAATCTGCGAGCCATCCTGGCGGTGCCGCACTTGCACAAACAAAGCGGAGGCGTGACGGCAGAAAATCACCGACACAAAGGCGAGATGCTTCTCGCGGCCGAAGCCTACCCGGAGGCGGTGCAAGAGCTCCAGACAGCGATTGCCATTAACGGTAAGGATACTGAGGCGCAGATGGCGCTTGCGGACTTTTACTTCAAGCAGGACGGTTATTCCAAAGCAATCGAATTGCTCGACGACCTGCTCAAAGCCGAACCCAACCGGATCGATGCGCTCGAGAAGATCGCCGACGCGCTAGCGAATCAAGGTAGTCCGAGGCTGCCGGAGATTTCCGATCGACTGCTTTTGTTAAAGCCGGACAGTTCGATCGGGCTTTACCATCGTGCCACGATACGGCTGTATCAGGGACGCCTCGACGAGGCAATCCAGGTGGCGAAGCATGCCCTGAACGCTGATCCCCACAACACTCGCGCGCGCAATCTGCTAGCGATCGCCTACGGCCAAACCTACCAGCCCCAGCTTGCGGAGGCCGAGTTCCAGCACGCGCTGCAGGACGCTCCGGATGACTGGGTCTCTCACAACAACTACGGCTTGTTCCTCCTCGAGCGCAACCGTTCAAGCGAAGCCGAGGCGCAGTTCCGGCGCGCTATCGTGTTGAATCCGGAAAATGTGCAGGCATTTGTTGGTGTCGGAGAAGCGTTGCGCCAGGCGGGAAATAAACGCTCAGCTGAATCCTGGTATCGCAAGGCTTTGCGGTTGGATCCGAATCAGCCTGTTGCCCGGCAGTACGTCGAAACGAAGTAGTTCAGAAAGAAATTCAGGACGGAGGAAAAATTCCGTAATGCGAATTTTTCCTCCGTCCTGAATTTCTTTCTGAACTACTTTGGCTGCCGTGAAGCGGTATACGCCGCGATGTTCAGCATGTCATCCGCTGTCAGCTTGGCGACTACGGGTTTCATGAGATCGGACCAGACGCCCTTTCGCGTGTTCGTCTGCATGTCGTGCAGTTGGCGAACAATGTAACTCGGCGAGCGGCCGGCCAGGCCGGGAACGGGTCCGAGTCCTTCCAGGTTGGAGCCATGACACACGGCGCATTGCGTCGTCTTGCCGGCGCCCGTCATCACAAGAGCCTCGCCTTTCTTGAGGCTGCCTGTCGGAACGTAAGCAATAAATCCCGAGCGCGGATTCCGCAGCGATTCCGTGTCTTCGGTCTTCTCCGGCACCTCGATGATGCGCCCGCCGATCGGCTCCTTGCCCGCTTCCGCGCCTTCGAGCGCCAGAAACATTCCGCCGGCGATGCGTGTTTTTGGAACCGTGTCGGCTTCGACAACGCGGATCCATGGAGTCCACTTCATCGCTGCGAAGTATGTCGCGGCTGCCTTGATTTCGTCATCCGTCATCGCTTTCGCGAAGGCGATCATGCGATTCGTGTTGCCCTTGCGTGCATCGGCGCTCTTGCGCGAATCGTTTTTGAAATCGAGCATCGTCTGCACGAAGTAGCTGTACGGCAAACCCGACACGCCGGCGTTCTCGGGACGGCCTTTACCGTTCGGGTAATGACAAAGGCTGCACGCATTGATTTGCCGCTCTCTGCTGCCGTGCGCCACGATGTCCGGCATCGACGGGTGATCGCCCGGATACCAGTCGGCGGGGCCGAAGCCATCGCGAATTTGAGCCAGAGTGAACGACATTGTGCTGCCGGGAAGCTGGTGCTGGGTCGTGTCCGGAGCCGGAGGCTGGCCACCACCGCCTCCTCCGCCACGCCCGCCCGCAGGCGGCGCCGGATTGGCGGCGGCCGGCCCCGGCGGCGAATCGAAACCATACGCCCACGGCGAGAGCGTCGCCGTCTGCTGTTGAGCGACATAAATTCCAGCCGCCAGAACGAAGGCCAAGGCAACTGTCACCGAGACGAGCTTCCTCATAAACTGTCCTCCCCTTGTTTGCGCGGGATTATATTGGCTTTCGTCTCGCAAGAAAAGCTCGCCCGGAAACAGCAAATCGTGTGAAGGTAGCGGCACGGGAAGCGGATGCTCTGATCAATTCTCAATTCCCAATTCTCATCCGATGGGAACGATCTGCTCTTTGTCTGGTTCCCCTCGGATGAGAATTGGGAATTGAGAATTGATCAGAGCACCCGTTCCCTATCCAGAAAGGAGAAACGGTGGACCGCAGATCCTTCTTTACAACGGCCGGCCTGCTTCTTATTTCAGGGAAGTCCGCAGGGTCCCAGACCTCGCGCCGCCAGGTAACCATCGGCGGACGCCGCGCGAAGGTGGTCGACATCCACGCCCACTGCGCGATTCCCGGCGCGATGGAGATGCTGGGCCAGACGACCCCTTCGAACCTTCCTCTCGTCATCGGCACCGACCGGTTGCGCGAAATGGATCAGCAGGGCATCGATGTGGAGGTTCTCAGCATCAATCCCTTCTGGTACGGCGCCAATCGCGATGTCGCCACTCGATTGATTCAAATGCAGAACGAAAAGCTCGCGGAGTTTTGCACAGCGCACGCGGACCGTTTTGCCGGTCTTGCATCGGTCGCGCTGCAGCATCCGGATCTTGCGGCCCAGCAGCTGGAGTACGGCGTGCGAAAGCTGGGATTGCGCGGCGGTTCCGTGGGAGACATCGTCGCAGGCGAGGAATTGGCGTCTGCGAAATTCGATCCATTCTGGGCGAAAGCAGAAGAGCTCGACGCTGCGATCTTTGTTCACCCGCAAGGCATTCCGGAGCTTCGATCACGACTCCAGGGTAATGGCGTGCTTACAAATGTGATCGCCAATCCGCTCGGGACGACCATCGCGCTTTCCCACCTGATCTTCGAAGGCACGCTCGACCGCTTTCCGAAACTCAAGATCTGCGCGGCTCACGGCGGCGGCTATCTTCCGTCCTATGCAGACCGGTCCGATCATGGCTGCGTCACGTTTCCCGAACAATGCAACAAAAAGCTGAAGAAACAACCGACCGAATACCTGAAGCAAATGTATTTCGACTCGTTGATCTTCACCGGAGAAGCCCTGCGACACCTCGTGAGCGTCGCCGGCGTCAGCCAGGTGATGCTCGGAACGGATTATCCATATCCGTGGACGAAGACATCCGTCGATCACATTCTCAGCACACCGGGTTTGAACGATGACGCGAAGATTGCCATCCTCGGCGGAAACGCGATGAAGCTGTTCGGAATCCGCACGTGATGCTGAACGAAATCCAGTATGTCTTGCGGACGCTGCGCCAGAATCCGGGTTTCGCGCTGACCGCGATCCTTTCAATCGCGCTCGCCGTGGGCGCAAATTCGACGATTTTCAGCTGCGCGAACGGCGCGCTCCTGCGGCCGTTGCCAGTTCCGAATCCGTCGCAGGTCCTGACGTTGAGGTCAGTGCCGCTTTCGGTGAGTTCCCTTCCGGTCCGCGGGTACAGCCAATCCAGAATGTCCTATCCAGACTTTAGGGACTACAGGCGCGGTACTCGATCGTTCGATGGTCTCGTCGCCTATTCTGAAATCGTTGTTGCCTTCGCGGACACGGCCAACGCCCAACCCGAGTTCAAACTGGGCTATGAAGTCAGCGGCGACTTCTTCAAGATTCTCAAAATCGAACCGCAACTCGGCCGCGGCTTCGGCGACGACGAAGCCGAGAATCCCGGCAGCGATCCGGTCATCGTACTCTCGCACGATCTGTGGCGGAACGAGTTCGGGCAGGACACATCCGTCATCGGGCGCCGCGTGCTCCTGAATAGCGCAGCGTTCACAGTGATCGGTGTCGCTCCTGAATCATTCACGGGAATGGATCAGTTTCTACGGCCCGACTTTTTCGTTCCCGTGGCGACGGGTTCGAAATTGGCTGCATCTGGCGAGCAACAACAGAGCGATCGCAGCCTCCGGAGATTCATCATCAAAGGCCGATTGAAATCGGGCATCTCGATGCGCGCTGCGGCAAGCGAGGCATCGGCGATCGCCCGATCGCTCGAAGATTTGTATCCGGCCACGAATCGCGGATTGAATGCCACGGTCAACACCGAACGCGAGTTCCAACTGATCAGCTGGCCGATTCTCGGCTCTCTCGCCGGCGCGCTGTTCATTATGGCTTTCGTCATCTTACTGATTGCGTGCGCAAACGTGGCGAATCTCATGCTCGGACGCGGTCGTTCCCGCGCGAGAGAAATCGCAGTGAGACTTGCCGTCGGAGCGAGTCGTGGAAGACTGATACGCCTTCTTCTGATTGAAAGCCTTCTGATCGCCGTGGCAAGCGGACCGCTGGCGCTCGTCGCCGCCCAATTCACAAGCGGAATATTTTCGTCGATCGATCTTCCATCCGATTTTCCGATTCACCTCGACTTTCACGTCGATCAGCGCGTGCTCTGGTTCACAACGATCGTTTCCGTCCTCAGCGCGCTGCTGTTCGGTCTGGTTCCGGCCATTCACGCCACGAAGCTCGATCTGGCATCTGTGATGAAAGCCGGAGAACTCGACAGTTCTCGCGGCCGTTTGTTGGGCAGGCGGGCGCTCGTGGTCGTTCAGATTGCGGGTTGCATGGTCCTGTTGATGCTGGCCGCGGCAGGCCGCCGCAATTTCAGTGAAGTTCTCGCAGGCAATCCGGGCTTTCGCCGGGACCATCGCATCACGATGAGATTCAACCCGGCCGTGACCGGATATACAGCAGATCAAGCGCAGCGGTTCTACGAAAGGCTCGTGCAGAAAGCGACCGAGGTTACCGGAGTAAAGTCAGCGGCGCTGACATCGGGATTGCCGTTGACGAACGATCGCGAGAATGAATACGTCGTTCCCGAGGGCTACCAGTTTCCTGCAGGCAGCGAAGGTGTGGAAGTGCTCGGATATGTCGTGGACCATCATTTCTTCGACACGTTCGGAGTACCTCTGATCGCAGGCCGCGCCTTTCGCGCAACCGATGATGCTGCTGCGCCACGCGTGGCTATAGTGAACGACGCGTTTGCCAGACAATATCTCGGCCCGAACCCGCTCGGCAAAAAGCTGCGGCTCGGTGAGCGGAACGGGCCGGCGCTCGAAGTGGTCGGCGTGGCGATCACCGGCAAGACTTTTGTACTGGTCGAGCCGCCGGTTCAGGCCATCTATTTGCCGCTCGCGCAGAATCCTCGCCCTTGGATGACGCTGATTGCCGAAACTACCGGAGATCCCGCCCGCCTGGCGGGACCGCTGAAAAACATGGTGCGCTCCATCGATCCGAACATCGCCGTCTTTCGCGTACGCACGATGGATGATATTTTCGAGCACAGCTCGGTTGCAACAATCCGTATGGTTGGCCGGATCTACGATTTCGCTGCCGCCTCAGGCCTGCTTCTGGCGATCGTTGGTCTTTATGCGGTCGTCAATTATCAAGTCGCGCGCCGCACCCGCGAAATCGGCATTCGCATGGCCCTCGGCGCCAACCGGCCCCAGGTCATCAACATTTTTCTGTCGCAGGCGCTGATGATGAGTCTGGCTGGTGTCTTGATCGGTGTCGTGATGGGTTTATTTGCGAGCCGTCTCAGTGAGAGCGCTCTGGGCGCCTCCGCACTCGATCCCTTGCTTATTCTCGCCGTTTGCGCCGCACTTCTGCTGACGACGACCGCCGCCGCGCTGATCCCCGCTCGCAACGCCGCTCGCGTGGATCCGCAACAAACATTGCGGCAAAATTAACAGCCGCTACTTCGCCATCGCAAACACGATCAAGCAGCCCCAGCCGATCAAGAAACACAGGCCTCCCAATGGCGTTATGGCGCCGAGCACTCCTACGCCCGTGAGCGCAAGCATATAAAGACTGCCTGAGAACAACAGGACACCCGCGGCGAAGAACCAGCCCGCGATATCCAGCAAGCGGCCGCCGCCGTGCCCGATCGCGGCAGCGACGATCAATATCGCGAATGCGTGATACATCTGGTAACGCACACCCGTTTCGAATACCGCAAGCATCTCCGGCGAAAGCCGCGCTCGCAGCGCATGAGCGCCAAAGGCTCCGAATGCGACGCCAAGAAAACCGAATATCGCTCCGACCAACAAGAAGGTTCGATCCATGGAGGTAATGATACCTGTAGCGGCGGCAGAATCTAACCGACTGCCACCCCGATAGGGGTGGTCGGACTCGTAGGTGGCCTGACCAGTGGTTACGCTCGCGTTGCTCGCTAACCACTGGCTAATTTCCTACCACCCCTATCGGGGTGAGGCGGCAGAATCTAGCCGACTGCCACCCCGATAGGGGTGCTCGGACATTAGCCAGGGGTTAGCCGCGAAGCGGTGCAACCCCTGGTCGCTTTGGCCCGCACTTCCCGGCACCCCGATGGGGTGCCGGGACTCGTAGGTGACCTGACCAGTGGTTACGCTCGCGTTGCTCGCTCACCACTGGCTAATTTCCTACCACCCCTATCGGGGTGAGGCGGCAGAATCTAGCTCGGACATTAGCCAGGGGTAAGCCGCGAAGCGGTGCAACCCCTGGTCGCTCTCACAGTTCACAACCGCGGGGGGCCGCCTTCCCCCGGCTCCAATTGGATTCAATTGCCGAGGAATATATACTTTCGCCCGCGACTGTACGGGGTTTTCGCAAGGGAGGAACATTTTGCGGAGTGTAGTTCGTTGGTTGTCGGCAGGATTGATCGCGGTTCTCGGCGTTTCGCCGTTGTTGGCGCATCACGAAATTCTGGCGAAGTTTGACTCGACCAAGCCGCGGACGCTGACGGGCGTCGTCACAAAGGTGGATTGGACAAATCCGCATGTTCACGTTCTCGTGAATGTGCCGGACGGCGGACGCCTTGTGAACTGGGCGGTTGAACTCGAAACTCCACTCGATCTCGAGCGCAGCGGCTGGAACAGGAATTCGTTGAAGCCTGGCGACGCCGTCACCGTGCAGGGTATTCGCGCACGCGATGGCAGCATGCAGGTGTGGGGTAATTCGATCACACTCATGGGTAGCGGCCGGAAGGTGCTCGCGATGTCGGCAGACGGTCTCGCGGCCTTGAAGCCTTCGCCGAACAGCCCGGCGGCCAAGGCCGTACCACGATGGCCGGACGGCAAGCCACGATTGGGCCCGGCGCCGGGCGAGAGCGGGTATTGGGCCAAGCCGAGTTCCACATCGTTGATGGAAACCGGCGTTAATGTCGAGGCGGACGCCGCCGGCCTGCTGAAGAACGTCAAAGACATCGACAAGGTCGCGCCGTTTCAGAAATGGGCGCGCGACCTCTACGAATACCGCCAGCGCAATTTTCTTAAAGACGATCCGATGTACCTTTACTGCAAGCCTCCGGGAGCGCTGCGCCAATTCCAAATGCCCTACGGAAACCAGTTTTTGGAAGACAGAACGTTTGGCCGCATTTTTCTGATGGGTGGAGGCGGCAATCACGATTGGCATTTCATTTACACCGATGGCCGTCCGCAATCCGGCGAGCTTCGAGGCAATGATACGAATCCTCTCTACTACGGAAATGCTCGAGGCCGATGGGAAGGCGACACGCTCGTCGTCGATACCAAGGGCCTGAACGAAAAATTCTGGATCAGCAATGGCGGGCTTCCCCACACCGAGCAGCTTCATCTGACCGAGCGATTCACGCGCATCGACACGAACACTTTGAAGTACGAAGTGACGATCGACGATCCCGGCGCTTATACGCGGACGTGGTCTGCGAACTGGACATTGCAGTGGGTCGCCGGCGAAGACCTCCCCGCTGTTTACTGTCAGGATAATCGGCCCTGATTCATTGACGAGGTTCTCATGCGATATCGTTTCATTCTTTGTGCGTGTTCGGCGCTGACGCTTCTGCTGAGCGTCACGACGCTTTCATCGGGTCAGGGACAAGGCCGGGGCGGCCAGGGCCGTGGTGGACAGGGTGGTCGAGGGCAACAGCCCGCGGCGCGCCCGGCCCCGCGCTTCGCGGACGGTCAAATCAATCTGGGACAGGTGTCGGGAGAGCCGGCCGGACTCTGGGATGCCGGGCCCACGAACATTCCGCTCGCAAGACCCGATACAGCCACGGACTTTGGACTCTTTGCAGCCGATGCGCGAGAACCGGCAGATCCGTTCATGGCCGCGAAGCCGAAGCTGAGCCAGATTCCGTTTCAGCCGTGGGCGCGGGCGCTGTTCGATTATCGCGTGCAGATTCGCAACGAGCCCTACGTGCGATGCAAACCGTCCGCCGGTGCGCGCCAGGTGGCAACGGCGTATGGAACGCAGTTTGTCGATGACCGTGAGTCGAAGCGCTTTTATATCTTCGAGACCGGCGGCGCCCACAGTTTCAGGACGATCTTCATGGATGGCCGCCCGCACCCTGCAAACCCGACGCCCAGCGATCGCGGGCATTCTGTCGGACACTGGGAAGGCGACACGCTCGTGATAGATACGGTCGGCTTCAGCGAGCGCGTCTGGGTCGACAACCTCGGATTGCCGACAACCGAGCAGCTTCACATGATCGAGAAATTCACACGCACAGACTTCAATACGATCAAGTACGAAGTGACTGTGGACGATCCCGGCGCCTACACACGTCCATGGAACAGCGGCTTCTATCTGCGGTTCACGCCAGGCGAGAGCTTCGAGTTCGTCTGCCAGGATAACAATCAGGCCCCGGAGTTGATTGTGGGAGACGGCACGTTCAAGATTCAATCGCCTCCGTATGTGCCATAAGGTGTCCTCGCACGCCTTCAGCGTGCGGCATTAAACAATGGTTGAACCGTGGGTGTCGCCTTGCTCCACCCACGGCTAATTTCCCACCAGCCCTGCCGGGCTGGGCTCTCGCACGCCGGCAGGCGTGGACGGAAATCAGCCAGGGGTGAACGAGCGGCAGCGAGTCACCCCTGGTTGTATTGGCAGATGAAAACCGCACCCCGGCAGGGGTGCGAGGGCTCGTACGCTAATCCGCCTCCATCACCAGAAACATCAACCTTCCGTCCCGCTCGACCTGGAGCACGAGGGGAACCTCCGGTTTCACATCGTCTAGAGCGTCACGCAGCGTCTCGACGGTGGCCACGCGCTTGCCGTTGACGGCGTGAATCACGTCGCCCTGCTGGGGTTGATCTCCAAAATATCGCGACGTGCCTTCGACGGCGGCCACCAGGATGCCGTCGTCGAAGCGAAGGCCGGTGAGGATCTTCCGCACTTTCTCGTCGAGAGTGAGGCCGAGGATCGCAAGCTTGCCGACCAGACTGGTATCCGGCGAAACCAGATCGGCAAAGCGCTCGGGGTCGGTTTGATTTTCGGTGACGTCGACCTCCATCTTCATCTTTTTCCCATCGCGCATGATTTCGAGCTTCAGGGTATTGCCGATCACGTACTGGTACAGTTCCAGGTAGAGATCGCGGACGTTGCGAATCGGTTTGTCGCCGAGGCTCAGCACGACATCGCCCACCTGCAACCCGCTTTTGTCGGCCGGACCATCCGGCATCACGTCCTCCACGAGGACACCATTGTCCGGATCCAGATTGAATGTCGTGGCCAGCGGCGGCGTGATCGTTCGCGCAAAGACGCCGATCTGCCCGCGATGGACGTGCCCGTCTTTCATCAATGACGTGTAGGCATATCGGATCACATTGCTCGGTATCGCGAAGCCGATGCCTTCACTGCCTCCGGACTGCGAGAAAATAAATGTATTCATACCGACGACGCGTCCATTCGTGTCCACCAGCGGGCCGCCGCTGTTTCCCGGGTTGATCGGCGCATCGGTCTGAACGAAGATCCTCGGATCGTCCTCGTCCAACTGGCGCGCAGACGCACTGACGATGCCCATGCTGACGGAGTTGTCCATGCCAAGCGGGCTGCCGAACGCGAGCACGAGTTCACCCTGCTTCAATTCCGTCGAATCGCCGAATGGCAACGCCCTGAGGCCCGTGGCGTCGATTTTCAAGAGAGCGAGATCCAGCAAGCGATCCTTGCCGACCAGCTTTGCATCGAACACCGCATTCCTCACGCTGTGCGTGCCGTTCACTTTCACGTGGATCACGCGTGTTCCCTCCACCACGTGGGCGTTCGTCATGATGTACCCGTCTTCGGACATCACGATTCCGGAGCCGGTGCTGCGCTGCTTCGACAACACGTTTGCTCCTTGTTGTTCGTCAGGCTGAAACCCATATCCCGTGCCTGTGATTTGAACGACGGAAGGCGAAATTGCGGCGGACAGTTCCTGCAGCGAACCGCTGAACTGTTTGAGTGAAGGCTGGCTGCGTTGGGCGGAAGCAAACCCGGCAGCGAAAATCAAAAGCATCGCAGCGGGGAGGCCGGCGAATACGGGTTTCATCATAGTCTCTCCTCAGTTGGCCGTGCTGGCGGCTAGCCTGGGACTGGCATTTTCGATTTCGATGTGATTATGCGAAAGCGTTTGGCCCATCGCGCGGTCAAGCATGACGAGAGCTTTCGTGTAGTTGACCCTTGCCTGAATTTCATTCGTCTGAGCAATCGCCAGATTCGTCTGGTCCTGCAGGACGATGAATAACGTGGAAACGCCGAGATCGAACTTCTGCTGCTCCGCGTCCAGCGTCTGCTGAGCGAGGTCGAGCGCTTTTTGAGCGGACTCGATGTGGGCGCGATTCATTTCGACCTGGTTCATCGCGTTCCTCACTTCCAATGCAATCTGCTGAGCGACGGCGTCGATCTGCGATGTCGCCATCGTCTTCGAACCGACTGCACGGTCGTGATCGGCTCTTAGCGCCTTGTTGGACAACGGGACCTGGAGATTGAAGCCGAACGAGTAGGTGTTGTAGTTGAATCCAAACAGCTGGCCGAAGGCATCGCCGAGTCCGCCGGGAATGATGCCGACCACCGTGTTCCCACCCAGCGTGGATTTCAGCCTTTGAACGCCGCCGAGTCCGTTCTGAACGTAGGCGGCATTGATATCCAACACCGGCAGGAGTTGGTTCTTCGTGAAGTCGACATCGACCTCCGCATTCTTCAGTGCAAGCTGCGCCTGTTTCAATTCGGGACGGTTCTCCAATGCGATCTGAATGGCCTGGGCTACGGGCATGACGTCCGAGGCCGCGGGCCGGCGAAGCGTCTCGACCGGGCTGAGCTTAGCCACGACAAGTCCCGGATCGGCTCTGTTCGTGATGATCTTCTTGAGCGTGTCTTCGCCCTGACGCGACGTGTACGTCGAAACAACAAGCGCATCCTCCATCGTGGCCACCTGCGATTCGGCGCGTACAACGTCCAGCTGCGCGGCCGTTCCGACTTCCACTTCCGTTTTTGTGTTATCAAGCGTCTTCTGGGCCAGCGCAACGGACTGCTGTTTCACTTTGATGTCTTCGATCGAGAAAACGTAGTCCCAGTAAGCGTTCTGCGCGAGTACGACCAGATCCATCATCTGTTGATCGAACTGCTGCTCCGAAATCCGGTGATTGTTCCGCGCGATGCGAATCAAATGATCGGCGGGCAGACGTCCCCAGTTCTGCAGGAGATGCTGCGTGACGGAATACCTCACCTGTCCCACCCAGCTTGGGTTGTACAGAGCGAACGAGTTGTTCGTCGAGCTGCGGTTCATGATGATGTCGACGCCGTAGCTGGTGCCGCTCATCAGCGTTTGCCCGAAGCCGACGTCATAGCTCTGAGTCAACTGGGCCAATGATGCCGCGCCGTTCAGCTGTGACGTGCTCTGCGTCGTGCTGCGCTGGCCGTTCGCGGAAATGTGGACGGTCGGATCGAAGGGACGGAAATACGTCTCGATGAGGAATTCAGCGATTTGGGGCGGCAGCCGGTCGACGTTGACGTTGAGATTGTTCGCCAGCATGTACTGAATCACGTCGCTGAGCGTCAGGGCCACCGTGCTGCTCTGGAAGAGCGAAGGATTTGCCTGCGCCACAGGAACGGAGAGCCGTGTCGCATTCGGTCGATATCGATTGAGAAATGAGGAGACCCAGTCCGGACCTGCGCCGAATGCCGGCATGGTCGATAGCAACAAGACCACAGTGAAAACTCTTCGGAATCGTTTCATTGATTACTCCTTGATACACGGAACCAAATTGTCGGGATGCCTTGGGACGGATGGACTAGGAAAGAACCGACGGTGGCGCTCGCGAAAGGATTCGCTGGTCGTTACTCGTGGCGTTTACTTCAGAACGCAGTGGGTGCGTATTCGTTTCCGCCATGATCAGCGGCGCTGCCGCGTAGACGCGGGACACAACGAATGGGTGTTCGACCGATCGCGTTTTAGAAGGATGCGGCGAAGGCATCCACTTCGCAGTGGGCTGCGATTTGCCGCCGGCAGCGAATGCGCCGGCCCACGAGGACGTATGTTCGGCGATCGTTACGACGGTGAATCCTGCATAGAGAAACAGGAACGCCGCAATGACCAACCTCTTCACGCTCGACCTCCGCACACTCCGCCTACTCGATCTAATTTACGTCAGGAAGCGGCGGCAGGAATCGCGCGAGCGTGCATTTAACAATTTCTTACAATTCTTACCAGCGCCGGGTGAGGGGAATCATGACGAAAACTTTCGCTGTGAGCACCCTCATCCGGCGCTTCGCGCCACCTTCTCCCGGGAGAAGGACTCACTCCGGTATTTTTCCTTAGCGACTGGCCTTTTGCGCCTCGACCAGCACGCTGCCGTCGATCAACGACGCCAGTTCGCGCTTCGACCTCGGTTGCCTTTTCTGTATTGCGGCGAGCCAGGACTCCACTTCATTCAACGAGGATTCGAGTCCGGTGGGAATTGCGGAGGGAAATTTGAACCTCGGCCACACCGCCGAAACAATTCGATCTTGAAGCCCGATTCGCGGCGCGAGCGACGGGATCAGTTCAGAGGGACTTCTGCGGAGGCGCGCGGAAGCGTCGATAACCGCGCGCAGGAAACGCGTCATGGCGAGACGGCGGGCGGGATCAGCCAGGACGTCTGCTCTCGTGTTGAGATTGAACAGCTCGCGGTACACGGATGCGTCTTCGAGCATGATCGCATCCTTGCCGAGCGCTTCCAGCGAATTCTGCGCGTGGGGCTCCCAGATCGAAACCGCATCCACGCGGCCGCTTTTCAATGCCTCCGGCATTTCCTGGCCTTCAAGATTCACCGGCTGCACATCCGACTCGCTCAGGGCCGCCGTACGCAACATGCCCGCAAGGTAATACTGCGACGACGTGTTCACAGTCGCGGCGACTTTCTTCCCCCGCAGGTCCGCGACGCGACGAATACCGGCCGACCGGCGCGCAACGATACGGTAGCGGCACTCGGCAAGCGTCACAATAATGCGAATCCGCGGTTCGTTCACGGAATTCAACAGCGCCTGCGTCTCCGATCCGGTTGCCGCGTCCGCCGCAGCGCTGGCGAGTTGAGCCATGGCGTTCCGTCCATTCGGCGCATCAATGATTTGGACTCCGGAACGTTCCGCTGCCACGAAGACGGGAAACGATTCGATCGTGGTCACGTTGACTGCAATTTTCAGGACGGGATCGGCGGGAC
>JADMIO010879516.1_pt1 | contig 16477 bp, 13 predicted proteins | sample 8958161 | NCBI WGS metagenome assembly JADMIO01 (sample SAMN16585339, study PRJNA669376) | soil metagenome | isolation source: Crop rotation soil | place: USA: Cullars Rotation, Alabama | collected 2011
CGCGACAACTTGTCCACGTGGAATTCTAAGCTTAGGATCCCAATGTGCTGGAAAGAGGCCGTCCACCCGCACTTCCTCGACGAAGCCGTGCAGGCGGTTTCGCGCGCTGAGCCCGGCGATGGCCTCGTCGGCGTCCGCGACGGGACGTGAGCCGCGACGGCCCTCGGGCTGATGCTTCGCGAGCAGGCGCTCGACCTCGCCCGCCGACACGCGGTGATGCCCGCCTTCCGTGCGCGTGGTCCGGACGAGTCCGGAATGGACCCATCGCTTCAGCGTCGAATAGCCGACGCCCAGCCGATCCGCGGCCGCCCTCACCGTGAGTAGCGTCATATCGGCTCAATAATACACACATATCGGCTCATATTGATCCATCGCGATTGCTAGTGTCCTGACCGCGAAGATTGTGAAATAAATGGCGCGGCCCAGTCGTACTCGTCTACAAGGAGGCGAGCATGCCACTGGGACGCCCGAAGGTTGCGCTGATTCTGACGGACGACGAACGCGTGCGATTGGACTCGTTGGCGCATCGGTCTCGCACGGCGCCGCACCTGGCGCGGCGCGCGCGGATCATTCTCGCGTGCGCGGAGGGGCACGACAACAAGGTTGTCGCGAAACGCCTGCGAATGTCGCCGGTCACGGTGTGCAAATGGCGTGGCCGGTATGTTCGCGAGCGACTGGACGGGCTGTATGACGAGCCGCGCCCAGGGACACCGCGACAGATCAGCGACGAGCAAATCGAGCAGGTGATCGTGCGGACGCTGGAGGACACGCCGCGCGGCGAGACGCACTGGAGCAGTCGCGGGATGGCGAAAGCGAGCGGATTGGGGCGCACCACCGTGCAACAGATCTGGCGCGCCTTTGGTCTGCAACCGCATCGGAGCGAGACCTTCAAGCTGTCGACCGATCCGTTGCTCATCGAGAAGGTGCGAGACATCGTCGGCCTGTATATGCAGCCGCCGACACATGCCGTCGTGTTCTGTGTCGACGAAAAATCGCAGATTCAGGCGTTGGATCGCACGCAACCCGTGTTGCCCATGCGGCCCGGCCAGATCGAACGGCGGACGCATGACTATCGGCGGCATGGCACGACCACCTTGTTTGCGGCGCTCAACGTGAAGACCAGTGAACTCATCACGCAATTTCATCAACGGCATCGCTCGAGCGAGTTCCGGCAGTTCCTGGACGCCGTGGATGCCGCCGTCCCTCGGCACCTGGACGTGCACCTGATCATGGACAACTACGGCACGCATAAGACCCTGTTGATCCGAAACTGGTTCGCGAAACGCCCGCGTTTTCACGTGCACTTCACGCCGACCTACGGATCCTGGCTGAACCTCGTGGAACGGTGGTTCGCCGAACTCACGAACAAGCAACTGCGTCGCGGGGTCCACCGCAGCGTGGCGCAGCTCAAGGCCGCGATTCGGGAATTCATTGCCGCGCATCATGCCAAGGCGACCCCCTTCGTGTGGACCAAGAGCGCCGACGAGATTCTCGCCAGCATTGCGCGCTTCGCTCAGCGGACACTCGACTTTCAGACCGTGCCACTTATTCAGCGAACCATGCGGTCAGGACACTAGAATAGCGGGTGATATGCCGGGCGAAACTTCGGCGGCGGCGGGCACGAGGCGACCCGCGCCCGCGATTGGCGTGTTCGTCGCGGTGGCGCTGTGGTGCGCAGTGGCGGCGCGCGTCGGCGGCCAGCAGGCGCCCACCGTGGCCGCCGCGGCCAGCCTCAACCCGGCCCTTCCCGAGGTCGCGGAACGATTCGCGCGCACGCGAGGCACGAAGGTCCAACTGGTCTTCGGTGCCTCGGGCACGTTGACCCGCCAGATTCAGGACGGCGCACCGTTCGAGATGTTTCTGGCCGCCGATGAGGAGTTCCCGAACCGGCTGACGGCGGCGGGCCTGACAAGAGATCCCGGCGTCGTCTATGCCATCGGCCGCCTCGTGATCTTCTCCCCCGCCGGCTCGGCCCTGTCCACCGACGCCCGTCTCGACGGCCTGGCCCGCCTGGTCAAGACCGGCGGCGTCACCCGATTTGCGATCGCCAACCCGGAGGTGGCGCCGTACGGGCGTGCCGCGGAAGCACTGCTCCGCGCCCGCGGCCTGTGGGACGCGCTGCGTCCCACGCTCGTGCTGGGCGACAGCATTACGCAGGCCGCGCAGTTTGCCGCGACGGGCAACGCCGTCGGCGGCCTGCTGGCGTATTCCCTGGTACTCAGCCCGGGATTCGCCAACCGTGGTACGTACGCGCTGATCCCGCAAAGCGATCATCCACCGCTGCGGCAGCGCATGGTGCTGTTGAAGCGCGCCAGCCCCACGGCGACGCAGTTCTACGACTACCTGCAGACCGCCGCCGCGCGCGCCATCCTCCAGAGGCACGGCTTCGCGGTGCCACAATAGCCGCCGATGGATTGGGCGGCACTGGGGGTCTCGCTGCGGCTGGGCGCCGGCACGCTGCTGATCCTGCTGCCGTTCGGCGTGTGGCTGGGCCGCCTGCTGGCGGTACACAGCTTCCGCGGCAAGCTGCTGGTCGAGGCGCTGGTGACCATGCCGCTGGTCCTGCCGCCCACGGTGCTGGGCTTCTACCTTCTCGTCACCTTCGGAGCCCGTTCACCACTCGGCGAAGCGTTCCAGGCGCTGGGCGGGCAGTCGCTGCCGTTCTCGTTTCAGGGCCTGCTGCTGGCGTCGGTCATCGCCAACCTGCCGTTCGTCGTGCAGCCCGTTCAGCGTGGCTTCGAGGCCATTCCCCGTGACGTGCGCGATGCCGCGGCCTGCTGCGGCCTGTCGCCGTGGCAACGGTTCGTGCGCGTCGAGGCGCCGCTGGCCTGGCCCAGCATCCTCACCGCGGCGATTCTGGCCTTCGCGCACACCCTGGGCGAATTCGGCGTGGTGCTGATGGTGGGCGGAAACCTGCCTGGCCAGACGCGTACGCTGAGCGTCGCCATCTACGACCGCATGCAGGCCTTCGACGATCGCGGCGCCGGCGTCATGGCGGCCACCCTGCTGACCATCGCGCTGGCGACGCTGATGGCGACGACCGCCTTGTCGAGACGGGCAGGGGAGCGCCGTGGCTGACCGCCGGCTGTCGGTCGCCATCAGCCAGCCGGGCCCGATCCCGCTCGACGTCCAGTTCGCCTGTGACCCCGGCGACGTGCTCGCGATCTTCGGTCCGTCGGGCAGCGGCAAGAGCACCATCCTTCGTACCGTTGCCGGCCTCTACGCGCCGGCGCGGGCCACCGTGCAGGTCGGCGGCGAGACGTGGACCGACACGGCCGCCGGCGTCGCCGCGCCGCCGCACCGCCGCGCCGTGGGATTCGTGTTCCAGGAATACGCGCTGTTTCCGCACATGACGGCGCTGGGGAACGTGATGACGGCGTTGGCACATCGGCCGCGGGCGGAACGGCGTGGGCGTGCGGAAGCGCTTCTCGAGCTGGTCCACCTCACCGGGCAGCTCCGCCGCCGCCCCCATGAGTTGTCGGGCGGAGAGCGTCAGCGTGTCGCGCTGGCGCGAGCGTTGGCCCGCGAGCCGGCGGTGCTGCTGCTGGACGAGCCGTTCGCGGCCGTGGACCGTGCCGTCCGCCGCCGGCTGCAGGACGAGATCGACGCCGTGCGGCGCACGCTCGACGTGCCGGTGGTGCTGGTGACGCACGACTTCGACGATGTCGTTCGCCTGGCCTCGCACGTGCTGCTGCTCGAGCACGGCCGCCGCGTGGCTATTGGGCCGGTTTCCACCGTGATGAGCCGGCCCGACCTGTCGTGGCTGCGTGAGGCCGTCGGCCTTGGTTCGGTGTTCGAAGCCCGCGTCGCCGCTGCGCATGCGGGCCGGGGGTTGGCGGCCATGGACTTCGAGGGCGGCCGCCTGCTGGCGATCGATACCGGTCTGACCGCCGGCACGCTGGTCCGCGTACGCGTCTCGGCCCGCGACGTGATCCTCGCCTCGCGAGCGCCCGAGGGGTTGAGCCTGCACAACGTTTTGGCCGGCACGATCTCGGTCATTCATCCCGACGAGGGCGTTGGCCGCGCCGTCGTGCAGGTGTCGATCGGCTCGATCCTGCTCCTCGCCGAGGTGACGCACGACGCCATCGAGCGCCTGGCCCTCGCCGTCGGCGGTCAGGTGTACGCGCTCATCAAGTCGGTGTCGATTGATACCAGGCCGTTGCAAGCCGGCCCGCAGCCCGCAGCCCGGAGCCCAGAGCCCGGAGCCCAGAGCCCAGAGCCCGGAGCCCGGAGCCCGGAGCCCAGAGCCCGGAGCCCCAGAGCCCGGAGCCCAGAGCCCAGAGCCCAGAGCCCAGAGCCCGGAGCCCGGAGCCCGGAGCCCGGAGCCCGGAGCCCGGAGCCCAGAGCCCGGAGCCCGGAGCCCGGAGCCCGGAGCCCGGAGCCCGAAGCCCAGTGATAACTGATTGATTAGCCCGATTCGAGTCGATTTGAATCACGACTAGAGACGTTCTACAGTCCTTGAGATTCGGAGGCCGAATGGATCGAGGACGTGAACGTCGGGGCGTGGCGCGGATTGTCGGAGTGATGTTGCTTACCGCGGCGATGGCGTCGCGCGCGGCCGCGCAGATTGGCGCCGGCGCCGTGACCGGCGACGTGCTGGACCAGGCGGGCGCGCCGGTATCCGGCGCCACGGTCGTCGTGACCGCCACGGCCACCAACGTGAGCCGCACGGTGGTGAGCGATGCAGCCGGGGCATACTCGGTCCCTGCCCTGACCCCGGGTGTCTATCGAATCCACGCCACGCTGAACGGGTTTCGTCCGCTCACGCGTGACGGCGTGCGCGTGACCACCGGTGCAACGGTCCGCGTCGAAGTGCGGCTGGCGGTCGGCGGCGTGGCCGAAGCCGTCACCGTCACTGCTGATGCGCCGCTGTTGCGCAGCGGCACCTCCGGCCTGGGGCAGGTGGTGGACAATCGGCAGGTCACCGAACTGCCGCTGAACGGCCGCAGCTTCATCACGCTGGCGTCGCTGGTGCCCGGCGTGGCGTTGCCGCCCGGATCGACATTGCCGCGCATCAACGGCGGCCGTCCCCGCACCAACGAGTACTTGTTCGATGGCATCTCCGTGCTGCAGCCCGAGCCGGGCCAGGTGGCGTTCTATCCGAACGTCGACGCCATCCAGGAGTTCAAGGTCGAAACCAACAGCCCGCCGGCCGAGTTCGGCCGCTTCAACGGCGGCGTGGTGAACCTGACCACCAAGGCGGGCGGCAACACCCTGCATGGCAGTGCCTTCGAGTTCCTCCGCAACGAAGCCCTCAACGCCCGGAACTTCTTCGCCTCGACGGCCGCCGTGAAACCCGAGTTCCGCCGTAACCAGTTCGGCGGCGTGGCGGGCGGTCCGATCAAGAGCGATCGCCTGTTCTTCTTCGCCGATTACCAGGGGCAGCGGCAATCGATTGGCCGCACGGCCATCTCCACCGTGCCGACCGTGCTGCAGCGGCAGGGGATTTTCACCGAGGCGATTGCCGGCCGCGTGCCGGCCATCTACGACCCGCTGACCGGGACCACCAACCGGACCCAGTTTCCGGGCAACACGATTCCCGCCGCCCGGATCGATCCCGTGGCCCAGACGCTGCTGGCCCGCTATCCGCTGCCGACCAGCGCCGGCACCGCCAACAACTACCGCCGCGTGGCCAACGAGCACGTGGATCAGGATCAGTTCAGCGTGCGCCTGGACGCGAAGCTGCCGGGCAATCGCGACCAGGTGTTCGGACGCCTGACGCGCTTCCGCGAGGAGTTCCTGCCCGTCACGCCACTGCCGGATGGCAGCGGGGTCACCACCGGCACGCTCGGCCCGCAGGACACGCGGTCGTGGGCGTTCGCCTCAAGCTACCAGCGCACGCTCTCGGATCGGCTGCTCCACGAAGTGCGTGTCGGCGACACCCGCCGCTCCGTCGGCCGCATGGCGGCATCGCTGCCGACCTCGCCCTCGGAGGCGTTGAACCTGCCCGGCATCCCCTCGACGGCGCAGTTTCCCAACACGCTGCCGGCGTTCCTCATCGCCGGCTACCAGCAGCTGGGTTCGCCTATCAACACCGCCTCGGATTTCAGCACCAGCGTCACCGAGGCGGCCGACGCCTTGACCTGGTTCCGCGGCCGTCACACCTTCAAGGCTGGCGCCGACCTGCGCTGGGAACGGCTGAACGTCGTGCAGCCGTCGTCGCCCACCGGCCAGTTCACCTTCAGCAACCTGTTCACCGACCTGCCGGGCACGGCCAACACCGGCACCCCGTTGGCCGGCTTCCTGCTCGGTCAGGTGCAGCAGTTCTCGATCGACCTGCAGCAGGACCAGATCCGCAACCGCGCCCACTTCCAGGAGTACTTCGTGCAGGACGACTGGCGCGTCACCGAACGGGTCACCGTGAACGCCGGTCTGCGCTACACGCTGAACTTCCCGTCAACCGAGGTGAACGACCAGGCGGCCGTCTTCGACCTGGAGACGCGGAAGATCGAGTTCCTGGGCCGCGACGGCAATCCCGACGCCGCGCGCGAACTGCACAAGGACAACTTCGGGCCGCGCCTCGGCGCCGTCGCCCGCGTCACCGACAAGACCGTGGCCCGTGCCGGCTTCGGGGTGGTGTGGATCGAGATGGCCGGCATCACCACGCCGTTCACCACGCCTTCGTTCCCGTTCATCCAGACCGTGTCGCAGCGGACGCTCGACAACCTGACGCCGGCCTTCACGCTGGCCAACGGTCCCACGGTGACCCCGGTACCTGTGACGGCCGATGCGGGCCTCGGCCAAGGCGTGTTCGGCGTCGACCGGGACCTGTCGTCGGGCTACGTGCAGCAGTGGAACACCTCCGTGCAGCGGGAGCTCGGTTCCAACATCTCGCTGGAGGTGGCCTACGTCGGCTCGAAGATCACGCGCGTCGGCCTTCCCGACGCCAACCTCAACCAGCTGAGCGTGGAGCAGCTGGCGATGGGCAGCACGCTGTTGACGCGCGTACCCAATCCCTACTTCGGCATCATCCCGCGCTCGTCGTCGCTCGGTGATCCGACGATTCCGGTGGCGCAGCTGTTGCAGCCGTATCCGCAGTTCACCACCGTCAGCCTGTATCGCAACAACGTCGGCAACACCCGCTACGACGGCGTGACCGCCAGGCTGGAGCAGCGGTTGTCGCACGGGTTGTCCTACCTGGTCAGCTACACGCGCTCGAAGCTGATGGACGACGCCTCGGCGGTCTTCGACGCCTCGATTCCGACCGGCCCGCTGGCCCGCGCCGACCATCCGGCCGACACTTACAACCGGGCGCTGGAGCGTGACTACTCCGCGGGTGACATCCCGCACGTGTTGGTGGCATCGGCCGTGTGGGACCTGCCGTTCGGCGAGGGCCGCCGCAGCGACCCCGGCGGCGTGGTCGGCGCGCTGGTCAACGGGTGGACCATCACCGGCCTGTTGACGCTGCAGTCGGGCGTGCCCATTCCGGTGACGCAGGCCACCAACAACAACGCCTTCGCGGGCTTCGGCATCCAGCGGCCCAATCTCACCGGCGACCCGACCCTGGATGGCGACGAGCAGTCCGTGTCGCGCTGGTTCAACACGGCCGCGTTCTCGACGGCGCCGCAGTTCACGTTGGGCAGCGCCTCGCGCAATCCCGTGCGCGGCCCCGGCTACCGCAACCTGGACATGGCCGTGATGCGGCGGCTCCGGCTGCAGGGCACGACCTCGCTCGAGCTGCGCGCGGAAGTGTTCAACGTCACCAACACGCCGCCGCTCGGCAATCCCAACGGCGTCTTCGGGTCGGCCGCTTTCGGCACGATCACCACGGCAGGGGACCCGCGCGTGGTGCAGCTGGCGGCGAAGTTGCTGTTTTAACGGCTCCGGGCTCCGGGCTCCGGGCTCCGGGCTCCGGGCTCTGGGCTCCGGGCTCTGGGCTCCGGGCTCTGGGCTCTGGGCTCTGGGCTCCGGGCTCTGGGCTCTGGGCTCCGGGCTCTGGGCGGGCTCCGGGCTCTGGGCTCCGGGCTCTGGGCTCGGCCGATAAGGCCGAACGCTTGCAGTGGTTCCGATATGAGCAGAAACCACGAGCGGCTACGAGTCTTCCACGACGCGCACCGGCTGGCGATCAGCGTCTATCGCCAGAGTCAGGAGTTCCCGCGGGACGAGTGGTTCGGTCTTCGCAGTCAGGTCAGACGGGCCGCAGTCTCGATCGCCTGCAACATCGTCGAAGGAAGTGCACGCGATACTACGCGCGACTACGTCAGATTCCTCAATATTGGGCTCGGATCGAGCAACGAGCTGGATTATCTGATCTCGCTCGTGTCGGAATTGGGCCTGGCGCCACACGAGAAGTGGCAGGCGCTCCAACCACAATGTCGGAGCGTCAGCCGCCAACTGCAACGTCTGATCGCTCGTCTCTCCGAACCGCGCCAGAGGCTCGAGTCGACGCGAGCGACGAGCGATGCTGGCTAACCTTCCGCCATCGAGCCTCGAGCCAGGAGCCTGTCGCGCAGAGCCCGGAGCCCGGAGCCCAGAGCCCAGAGCCCAGAGCCCGGAGCCCAGAGCCCAGAGCCCAGAGCGCCCAGGCCCAGGGCCCCCGGAGCCCGGAGCCCGGAGCCCGGAGCCCGGAGCCCAGAGCCCAGAGCCCGGAGCCCGGAGCCCAGAGCCCGGAGCCCAGAGCCTAACTGATCCGCGCCGGCTCCGGCGCCGGGGCGACGGCGCCCGCGGCCAGCTCACGTCGCAGCGTGTCGCGGTCCAGTTCGTGTTCCCAGCGCGCCACCACGATGGTGGCCACGCCGTTGCCGATGAAGTTGGTGATCGATCGGGCTTCGGACATGAAGCGGTCGACGCCGAGGATGAGGGCGAGTCCCGCCACTGGAATCGATGGGACCACGGCCAGCGTGGCGGCGAGGGTGATGAAGCCGGCCCCGGTCACCCCGGAGGCGCCTTTCGACGTCAGCATGGCCACGCCGAGCAGCGTGAGCTGCTGCCGCAGTGTCAGATCGATGTTGAGGGCCTGCGCCACGAACAGCGCCGCCATGGTGAGGTAGATGTTGGTGCCGTCAAGGTTGAACGAATAGCCGGACGGCACCACCAGTCCCACGACCGAGCGCGAACATCCCAGCCGCTCCAGCTTCTGCATCAGCGGGACCAGCGCCGATTCAGACGACGCCGTGCCGAGCACGGTCAGCAACTCGTCCTTGATGTAAGCGATGAACCGGACGATGCTGAAGCCGGTGGCGGCGGCAATGCTGCCCAGCGCTACGAGCACGAACAACAGGCAGGTGAGGTAGAAGCTGCCCATCAACAACAGCAACGGCCGCAGGGAGTCGAGCCCGAACCGGCCGATCGTGAACGCCATGGCGCCGCCGGCGCCGATCGGCGCCAGCTTCATCAGCGCGTTCATCATCGTGAAGAAGATGTGGGAGCAGGTTTCGATGAACGCGTGGACGGGCTGGGCGCGCGCCCCCATGTGGGTCATGGCGTAACCGAAGAGCACCGCCACGAACAGCACCTGCAGCAGGTCGCCGGAACCGGTGAAGGCGTTGAAAAACGTGCTCGGGATGATGTGCAGGATGAAATCGGTGGTGGTCTGGGTGGTGGCCTGCCGGGCGTAGTCGGCCACCGCGCGCGCATCCAGCGCGGCCGGGTCGGCGTTGAAGCCGGCGCCGGGCCGGACCAGGTTGGCAACGGTGATGCCGATGCCCAGCGCCACGGTCGACACGATCTCGAAGTAGAGCAGCGCCTTGCTGCCGACGCGCCCCACCTTCTTCATGTCCCCGGCGCCGGCGATGCCCAGGACGACCGTGCAGAAGATGATCGGGCTGATCAGCATCTTCACCAGGGCGATGAACCCGTCCCCCAGGGGCTTGAGCTTCACGGCCGCGGGCGGGTTCACGTAGCCGAAGGTGGCCCCGGCGACAATGGCCAGCAGGACCCAGAAATACAGGTGGCGGGTGAACTTCATGTGGGGGCGGCGGAGGCCAGCCGTAGAAAGTAGCACGAGGCGCAGGCGCCGGGCCTACTCGACGTAACCGGCCGGTTTAATCGTCGGGTCTTCCGGAGCCGGCGTTCCCGTCGCCGCCACGGTGATCAGGAACTCGTACAAGGCGCCGACGTCCTCGGCGGTCATCTGGGCGAACGCCTCCCACGGCATCGGAGAGCCGGGGAACTTGCGGCCGCCGTTCCTGAACCGTGCGATGAACGTGGCGCGATCGGGGAACTTCATCAGTGCGCTGCCAGGCAGTGGCGTGATGTTCGGCGGCCGGAACTTCACCGCCGGATCGACGCCGCGAAAGCGCGTCGGAGCGAGCGGATTGCCACCGGAGAACGCCGGCCCGGTGACCATACCCGTCAGCTCGCTGAACGGCGTGTGGCAGCCGCCGCAATTCGACACCGACCTGGCCAGATACTCGCCACGCGTTGCCGTCATCTTCTGCGGCGGCGAGATCCGCGGCGGATGGACGTCCAGGCGCGGCTTCGCGGCCGGCACGATCGACTTCATAACCTTCCCCAGCAGCGTCCACTCGTTGCCGCGCACATCGCGCCGCACCGGCGGCAGTGTCCGCAGGTAGGAGATGATGGCGACGATATCGTCGTCGCTCATGTCCCCGTAGGGCATCAGCAGTGGGATGGAGGCCAGGCCGTTGGGGCGCACACCGTGGCGCAGCATGCGGGCCAGCTGCGGATCCGAATAGCGGCCAAGCCCGGTCTGCGGATCGGGTGTGAGGTTCTTCGAGTAGAGGGTGCCCAGGGTGCCCTGTGGCCCGAGGGGAAACGGCGAGCCGCCGGCCAGCACCGGCGGGCCCTGGCCCGAGAACGACCGTTCGTATTCCTCGATGCTTCCGGTGTGGCATTCGACGCAGTGCGCCGGACCCGCGACCAGGTATCGGCCCAGGGCGACGACCTTCGGATCCCTGGTGGCGTGCAGGTTCGGCGTGGGAACCTCGTCCCACAGGCGATTCCAGCTCCGCGCGACGTACAGTGCCAACAGCAACGCGGCGGCCATCGACAAGAGCGCGATCGTTCGTAGCGCGCCGGCAATTGCCCCGAGCATCACACCGAGGATGCCAGTCACCCTAGCTGTTTTCAAGCGCGGAATGACGTCGGCGGTGTGCGAAGTGTGCAGCGCCGCGACATCAGGAGTTTCGCGAATCCAGTTCGTCCCAGCGCGCGTAGGCGTCGAGAATTTCGCGTTGCAGTTCGTCGAGCCGGCCCAGTGTCCGATGAATGGATTCGGACGGCTCCTTGTAGAAGCCCGGCGCGGCCACGGCGGCGGACAGCGTCTGCTGCTCGGCCTCGAGCGCCTCGATTCTGGCCGGCAACGCCAGCAGTTCCTGCTCGTCGCGATACGAGCGCTTCCGCACCGGGCCGGCCGGGCGGGCCTCGGGCCCACGCGCGGCCGGACGCGCCCGTTCCGCCGCCGCGGCCGCGTCGCGCGCCCGTGCGGTCTCGCGCCGCTGGTGCAGCCAGTCTTCGTAGCCGCCCACGTACTCCTCGACGCGGCCCTGTCCCTCGAAGACCAGCGTGCTGGTGACGACCGAATCGATGAAGGCCCGGTCGTGGCTGACGAGCAGCAGTGTGCCCGGCCATTCGACCAGCTGCGCCTCCAGCAGTTCCAGGGTCTCGATGTCGAGATCGTTGGTCGGCTCGTCCATCACCAGCAGGTTGGCCGGTCTGGTGAAGAGCCTCGCCAGCAGCAGGCGGTTGCGCTCGCCACCGGATAGCGCCTTCACTTTCGACAGCGCGCGCTCGGCCGGGAACAGGAAGTCGCGCAGGTAGCCGTGCACGTGCCGCGGCTGGCCGCCGACGGTCACGGTGTCGTGCCCGTCCGCCACCGTATCGACCACGGTGCGCTCGGGATCGAGTTGTTCGCGCTGCTGATCGAAGTAGGCGATCTGCACGTTGGCGCCGAGGCGCAGGCTGCCGGCGTCCGGATGCAGTTCGCCGACCAGCAGCCGCAGCAAGGTGGTCTTGCCCGAGCCGTTCGGCCCGATCAGGCCGACCCGATCGCCGCGCATGACGCGCATCGACAGACCGGCCACCACCGGGTCGCCGCCGTAGCCCTTGGTCACGCCTTCCGTTTCGATCACCATCTGCCCCGAGCGTTCGCCCTGCTCGGCCTGCATCCGCACCGTGCCGATGCGGGCTCGCCGCTGGGCCCGTTCCTGGCGCATCTCCAGCAGCGCTTTCACGCGACCCTCGTTACGCGTCCGCCGCGCCTTGATGCCCTGCCGCAGCCAGGCCTCCTCCTCAGCCAGCTTCTTGTCGAACTTCTGCTGGTGCAGCGCTTCGTTGGCCAGCCATTCCTCCTTCTTGCGCAGGAACGTCGCGTAGTCGCCAGGCCACGACGTCAGGTTGCCGCGATCCAACTCGATGATCCGGGTGGCCAGCCGCTGCAGGAACACGCGGTCGTGCGTGACGAATACCACCGCGCCCTCGTAGTCGAGCAGGAAGGTCTCGAGCCACGTCATCGACTCGATGTCGAGGTGGTTGGTCGGCTCGTCCAGCAACAACAGGTCCGGTTCACCGACCAGCGCCCGCGCCAGCAGCGTGCGCCGGCGCCATCCGCCGGACAGCGTGTTCGCCGCCGCATCGGGCGGCAGGTCGAGACGCGACAACACCTGGGCCACCAGCGGCTCGCGCTGCCAGGCGTCCTCGTCGTCCGGGCGGGCCGGTCCCAAGCCATCGGCCACCACCGCGCTGACGCTGCGGGGGTCGTCGAGCGTGACGTCCTGGGTGAGGCGGCTGACGCGCAGCCCGGGCCGGCGCCACACGCTGCCCGCGTCGGGCTCGAGGTCGCTGCTCAGCACCCGCAGCAGGGTGGACTTGCCCGTGCCGTTGCGCCCGATCAGGCAGACCCGTTCCTTCGCTTCGATCTGCAGGCTGGCGTTGGCGAACAGGGGCAGGTGGCCGTAGGCCACGGTGGCTTTGTCGAGCGTCAGGATAGGCATCGTGTCGAAGGGTCAGCCCAGCTGGTGCCCGGCACCCGAGGCGTGCGCGTCGATGGCGGCCAGGAACAGCGCGCCGAGATCGTCGGCCTTGCGCGCGCCCACGCCCTTGACGTCGAGAAGCGCGGTCATCGAGCGCGGCCGCAGGCGCGCCATCTCACGCAGCGTCGCGTCGTGGAAGATGACGTAGGGCGGCACGCCGCGCTCGCGCGCCACCTCCAGCCGCACGGCGCGCAGGCGATCGAACAGCGCGCGGTCGACGTCGTCCCACGATTCGGCCTCGACCCTCGAGCGCAGCCGCGGCGCGCCCTTACGCGGCACTCTCTGCCGTGCCAGCGACAGGCCGGGACTGGCGCCGTCGTCCCTGAGCAGCGCAACGCCCGTGGGCGTCAGCGCCAGGACCGGGTAGGCGTCGTCGGTCACCTGCAGCAGGCCCTGACCCACCAGCTGCTCGATATAGCCTCGCACTTCGGCCACCGGCGCGCCCGGGAGCAGACCAAACGTGCTCAGTCGATCGTGGCCACGGGCCACCACCTGCTCGCTGGCCTGGCCGCGCAGGACGTTGGCAACGTGCGTGGCCCCGAAGCGCTGGCCGACACGCGCCACGCACGACAGGATCTTCCGCGCCACGACCACGGGCTCGCCGGCGCGTTCCAGCTCGCCGAGGCAGGCGTCACAGGCCCCGCAGGCAGGCTCGGCATAGGTGTCGCCGAAGTGTTCGGCCAGGTGCCGGTGCCGGCAGCCGACTCCGGTCGCGTAGCGCTCCATCTGGCGCAGCAGCGTGCGCGATCCGTCGGTGTACTCGCCGTTCTGCTCCAGCATCTGCTTCCAGCGGATGAAATCGGCGGCGGAGGAGATGAGGACGCATTCGGCCTCGAGCCCGTCGCGGCCGGCGCGTCCGGATTCCTGCTGGTAGTGCTCGAGCGACCGCGGGGCGCCGGCATGGACCACGAAGCGCACGTTCGAGCGGTCGATGCCCATGCCGAACGCCACGGTGGCGACGACGACGTCGACACGCTCGCTGAGAAAGGCGTCCTGATTGCGCGCCCGCTCGAGGTCCGACAGGCCGGCGTGGTACGGCACGGCGGTGATGCCGGTCTGCCGCAGCCACTCGGCCAGCGCGTCCACTTCGCGGCGTGAGGTGCAGTAGATGACGCCGGCCTCCCCGCGGTGCCGCTCGAGCACGTCCAGCAGCTGCCGTTTCAGCGTGGCGCGGGCCAGGACGCGGTAGACCAGATTGGGCCGATCGAAACCGCCGACGAACTCCACCGGATCGCGCAGGCCCAGCTGGGCGCGGATGTCGCGGCGCACCTGCGCCGTGGCGGTGGCCGTGAACGCGTGCAGACTGACGCCGGGAAGCAGGTCGCGCAGCCGGCCCAGCTGGCGATACTCGGGGCGGAAGTCGTGGCCCCACTGGCTGATGCAGTGCGCCTCGTCCACGGCCACGAAGCTCACGTTGCACGCCGCCAGCCTGGCCAGGAAGCTGTCGCCGCCCTCTCCGACCAGACGTTCGGGCGACACGTAGAGCAGCCGGTAGTCGCCCTGCGACAGCCCGCGCAGCACGGCGGCCTTCTCGCCGGCCGCCAGCGAGCTGTTGAACAGTCCCGCGGGCACGCCGTTGCCGACCAGCGTGTCCACCTGGTCCTTCATCAGCGAGATGAGCGGCGAGACCACCACCGCCAGGCCGGGCCGCACCAGGGACGGGGCCTGGAAGCACAGCGACTTGCCGCCGCCGGTGGGCAGGACCACCACCGAATCGCGGCCCGACACCACGGCGTCCATGGCCTCGCGCTGCAACGGGCGGAACGACGAGTAGCCCCAGTACTGGTGAAGGACGTCCTGGAGAGAAGGCGAGGTCACGAACGGGCGATCACGATCCGGGCGACGCCGGCGCTACCGCGCTTCACACTTGCCACCGGGGCAGCGGTTGTTTTCCTGGCAGACGTACTCGAACAGGCCGTCCTTCTCCCACTCGGGTTTGGCCAGAATCTCGAACTCCTGCGACCACGGCGCGGTGAAGATCTTGGGGTCGTCGATCGTCAGCGTGTAGGACAGCGCGTCCTTGCTCTTCCACCGCAGCCGCTCCACGGTGCGCAACGCATCGCTGTGCGACCGGAACTCGTTGGGGTTGGTGTAGTGGAAGTCGTCGAGCGCCCATCGCCTGAAGTTGGTGGTCTCGATGACCAGCGTGTCGCCTTCCCACTTGCCGACCGGATCGCCGTCGAACATCGGCTCCAGGCCCTGCCGGTGCGGCCGTCCGTCGAGCGGGATGATGCGCGTGTTGCGCTGGAACTCGTGGACCATGACGAGATGCGTCTTGGTCTGGAAGAACTGCATCGCGTTGCCCGACAGGATGCTGGCGGGGAAGCCCGCGGGCATACAGAAGTCGCGGGGCTCGTCGTGCCTGGGATCGCCGGTGCGCGGTTCGTAGAACGGTTCGCCGCCGGGTTTGAACGGCGCAAAGCGCTTGCGGTCGAACACCGTGGCGTTGGAGCGGCCGCGCTCGTCGCCGGGCAGATAGGTCGGCCACTGATAGGTGCCGGAGAAATCGGGCTTGCCGTCGGCGGTGCGCGGGATACCCGCGGGCGCCGTGGCTTGCGCCGCGGCCACCGTAGCGGTGCCCGCCGCGGACGACACCACCGACAAGGCCGGGCCCACGCACGGGCAACAGACGGCGATGGCGGCCAGGGTGTAGAGCGCCGAGCGTGTCAGGGTCATTTCTGTTGCGTGTCCTGGGGAACGGCGGTGAAGACGTTCCGGCCATCGGCGTAGGTGACGCTGCGCCCGAAGCCGTTGTTCGACCCGTCCTTGGCCCGGAATCCGTCGACGTTCACCACCGAGCCCACGACCAGCAACTCCTTGCGGATACCGCGCCGCATCAGCTGGCCCGGCGCGCCGCCGGAGAAGGCCCACTTGGTGATCGAGCCGTCAGGATTCTTCACGTCCACGTAGTACCAGACGTGGGGATTGGTCCATTCCACCTTGGTCAGCGTGCCGGTGACCTTCACGGGCTTCTGGTCGTCGTATTCGGCCGCGAAGGAATGGTGCGCGGCGAGCCCGGTCGTGGCCGCCAGGAGGGCGAGGCCCAGGAACAGGCACAGGAACAAGTGTGTCGGTGCGCGCATCGAACCCCCCGGGTGCCCCGTCATTATCCCGCGCCGCCCGCGGCCTCACAAGGCGGCGATTCAGCGCATGTTGCCGGTGTGGCCCAGGGAATACCCACCTGGCTGCGGCCACACGCACACCCCGTGCGGCTCGTGTCCCACGGGAATCCGATGCGTCAACTGGCCGGTCTGCGTGTCGAACACGTAGACCTCGCTGTCGTAGCGTCCGCCCAGCCACAGCTCCTTGCCGTCGGCCGTCACGTTGCCCATGTCCGGGCTGCCGCCGCCGGGCACGGGCCAGGTCGCCACCACCTTGCGCGTGCCGAAATCGATCACGCCTTTCCAGCACAGTGGGATCCGAAGCTTGGAATTCACGTGACTTGAAGTCGCGGCCGCACTGACCCTATAGTGAGTCGTATTAATTTAAATCATACCAACATGGTCAAATAAAACGAAAGGCTCAGTCGAAAGACTGGGCCTTTC
>JADMIO012610867.1_pt1 | contig 16477 bp, 15 predicted proteins | sample 8958161 | NCBI WGS metagenome assembly JADMIO01 (sample SAMN16585339, study PRJNA669376) | soil metagenome | isolation source: Crop rotation soil | place: USA: Cullars Rotation, Alabama | collected 2011
AAGCCGTGCCGCCATCCGCCCGACACGGCTTTCATCCGCCGCCAGCAGCAATCTTTCCAACCGCGGCAAAAAACCTCGCTGGTCCACGGTCTCTCGCGCGATGCGGATTTCCTCGTCCTTGCTCATCGGCAAGGTGCGCAGCGCCGCCCGCAGCATGGGTGGCATGGCCATGGTGGTGATCACCGCCATGGTGACGATCATGGTGTAGAGATTCTGGCTCAGCGCCCCCATGGAAAGACCGATGGAGGCCACGATCACTTCGGTGGAGCCGCGCGCATTCATGGCGCAGCCCAAGGCCACGCCTTCGCGCCAGGTCAGCCGCCCCAAAGTGGCGCCGGCAAAGGCCCCGGAAAATTTGCCCACACTGGCGATGGCGACCAACAGCGCGGTGAGCGACGCCAGCTTCCAGTCCTTGAGGATGGTCAGGTCGGCCGCCAGGCCCGACATACCGAAAAAGATCGGCATGAAGAAGGCCGTGATCATGCCCCGCAGCTGGCTTTGGATATGACCGGATAGAATCGGCGACTCCCCGATCAGCACGCCGGCCATGAAAGCGCCCAGTACCGTGCGCACGCCCAGCAGGTGGGTGATCTCGGCAAATACCCCCATGATCACCAGGATGGCGGTGACCACTGCGAAATCGCTGCGGAAATTGTCGTTGACCTCGCGGATGATGGAGAAGACCAGCACGCGTCCGATGGTGAAGCAGAAGACCAGGAACAAGGCGACGCCGCCCATCGTCCAGGCCAGCCCGGCCCAGTTCACGCCATTGCCGCCTACCCCATTGGCGCCGGCGATTCCGAAGGTGATGGCGATGATCACCCAGCCGCAAGTGTCCTCCATGATGGCGGTGGTGACGATCAGCTGCCCCAGGTTGCGGCGCATGAAATTCATTTCGCGCACCACCATGGCGACGATCTTGATGGAGGAGATGGAGAGCGCCGTGCCCAGGAACAGCGACGGCACCAGCCGGTCGCCGCCGCCAAACAGCATGGCGGGACCGAACTGGCCCAGCAGGAAGCCGCAGGCAAAGGGAAAGGCAATGCCGCACAGCGCGATGGCGATCGCCGCCGAGCCCGACTTGCGCACCAGCCGAAGGTCGGTTTCCATGCCGGTCAGCAGCAGCAGCATCAGGATGCCGACCTGCGACAGGCCGTCGATCATGCCTTTCTGGGTTTCGTCCTTGGGAAGGAAAAAATGCTGCGCCTCGGGCCACACCCATCCGAACAGGGATGGCCCCAGGATGATTCCCGCCAGCAAGGTGCCCATCAGCGACGGCTGGCCCAGCCGCTGCATGCCTTCTCCCACCAGGCGTCCCACAACCAGCAGCAACAGGACTTCGGCGACCAGGATGGCCTCGGCGCGGCCGGTGCCGCTGGCGCCATTGCCGGCAGCCTGGCCGTGATGCTGGCCTGAATCCTTGGCATCGGCGCTCTGTTCGTGCTGGGGGGGCTGAGCAAAAGCGGATGTCCAGGCCCGGCCCAGGCTGGCGGCGCCGAACAACAGGATCAGTCCCAGGACAAAAATCGCCAGGGGCCGAAAGGTGCGAGCAGAAGGCATCGAATCCGGTTGAAGACAATGTGTTACGGGCAGTAACGCGCGAAGCCAGTTCCTCGTGCCCGCTTGCCAGCCGTGCCCCAAAAAGCGAAGCTGCGCGCCGATATGGGGAGGAAATTCCAATGAAGACACTTTTGATCGGCGCAGCCCTGTTGCTGGCATCCACCGCGGCTTTTGCCCAATCGGGCGGGCAGATGGCGGTACAGCAAGGCAACAACACCAAGAATTATGATGTTCCGGCGGGCTCAAAGCCGCAGACCGTCATCATCACAACGCGCGACCTGAAGGACGGAGAGAGCACGGCCGCACACATGCATTTTGGGGTGGAAATGACCCAGGTCATCACCGGGTCGTTTGAATGTTATGTGAAGGGCCAGCCCGTGATGAAGATTTCTGCCGGCGGAAGCTTCGTCATCCCGCGCGAGGCGCCGCATGATTGCCGCCCGCAGCCCGGCAGCCCGCCGGTGCATCTGGCAGTGACCCTGGTGATCGACACAGGTACCGCGCCGCGCACGCCGGTCACGGACGTGCTGATCCCTAAATAGCAAAACGCGAAAGGCAGGCCCGGAAGAAGAATGTGGTTCGTCTTGGCTTTTTCCGGGCCGCTTTGTTGTGCGGTTTCGACCCATCTCGACAAATTCCTGGTCGATAAATATTTTCGCGACAGCGGCACCGCCGTCCTGATGGTGTTCACCGCCCTACTGGGCATGATCGCGCTTCCTTTGAATCAGACATGAGGATTTGACCGCGCGAAACGTCCTTCAAAAGGCGGCGGGCGAAGGCTGCGGCCACTGAATTGGTATTGTTGATTTTCGACAGCTTTCATGCGCCACTTCGTCCCAACAAGACCAAAAAGCCTGGGGAAACGGATGCGCAAGAGCCTCATTTTGCTGGGAATTATTGCACCGCTGTTGGCCGGAGGCGCTGTCGCGCAAGGCACGCTGCCTTATTGGGCCTATCCCGTGACGGACAAGAAATTTCCCGCGCCCGATCCCACCCAAACCGGACGCCTGCCCGGCACCAAGGTCAGCTTCACCCGGGCGGGCGTCAATGACCGCTTCAATGCGCCGGACTGGTATCCGACGTCTCACCCCAAGATGCCGGACGTCGTCGCCCATGGTCGCAAGCCCGGCGTCTTCGCCTGCGGCTATTGCCATTTGCCCAACGGCCAGGGGCGGCCGGAAAATGCCTCAGTGGCCGGCCAGCCCGCCGAATATATCGTCCAGCAGGTTGCCGATATGCGCAGCGGACGGCGCAAGTCTTCCAGCGACAAGATGGGCTCGATCAACGCCATGATGGCCGTGGCCAAGGCCTCCAACGATGCTGAGGTGAAAATCGCGGCCGATTATTTCTCCAAGCTGAAATACCAGAAATGGATCCGGGTGGTGGAAACCGACATGGTGCCCAAGATCGCCGTCGGCGACCGCAACATGCTGAACGTGGTCTCCAAAGCCAAGGAGCCGATCGGCAAGCGCATCCTGGAAGTGCCGGAGAATCTGGAACGCACCGAATGGCGCGACTCAAAATCCGGCTTCATCGCCTATGTCCCCAAGGGCGCCATCGCGCGCGGCAAAAAGCTGGTGGAATCCGGCGCCGGGGCCTTCCCCTGCGCCGCCTGTCACGGCCCGGACTATAAGGGCAATGGCGCGGTGCCGGCGCTGGCGGGCCGGTCGCCCAGCCAGATCGTGCGCCAGCTTTATGACTTCAAGGCCGGCACCCGCAACGGCGAAGGCGCGGCGATGATGAAGCCGGAAGTCGCCAGCATGACCGACGATATGCGCATCGACATTGCCGCCTATTTCGCCTCCCTCAATCCCTGAATTCCGTCCGGAGATTTCCATGCATCGCACACGCCGCGCTTTCCTTCTGGGCACTGTCGCCGTCACCGCGGCGGCCCTGCTGCCTGACATGGCTCTTGCGGAAAGTACCTTCGCCATCGCCACGCCGATGGACCCGCCGGAATGGGCACTGCTGGAGCGCGAATTGCTGCACGCCCATACCGCGGCTTGCGTGAAATTCTTCCACCGCTATTTCAACCAGGCCAGCGGCTATCTGGAAACCACGCCGCGCTTTGGCGGCGATGACGGTCCCGATGACGCCATCGAGAATGTCAATGACTGGCCGCATCTCTACGCGCTGGGCGGCGACGAGGTCATTCGCGAAATGTACACGAAGGCCTATGAGGGCCATGTCCGGCAATATAGCGCCGAAAAAACCACCGACGTGCCGATCGGCAAGCAAGGCATGTATTACAAGGAATTTCCCAGCCAGTTCGACTGGCAGCATAATGGCGAAGGCCTCACCGTCTTCAATCTGATGCCGCTGGGGGCGCCTTACAGCCGGCGCTACAAGGAACGGGTGCAGCGCTTCGCCGGATTCTATATGGACGAGGACCCGGGCGCGCCCAATTACGATCCCAAGCTCAAGCTGATCAAAAGCATGATGAATGGCAGCCGCGGCCCGATGCTGCGCGACGCCACGCCCCTGGACTGGACCGGCGATCCCATCGACGTCAAGAACCGCTTCCCCTCGCTGGGCCATGGCGAGGACGATTACAAAATGATGCTGCAGCATTTCGTGGGTTATGAGGATGTGATGGGTGACCAGCCGCTGAACCTGGCTTCGACCCAGCTCGCCACCAACGCCTATATGCTCACCCACCAGCCCAAATACAAAGACTGGGTGCTGGGCTATTGCGATGCCTGGGCCCAGCGCGCCAGGGACAATGGCGGCATCATTCCTTCCAAGGTCGGTGTCGATGGCAAGATCGGCGGTCCGAAGAATGAATGGTGGGGAAGCGCCTATGGCTGGGGCTTCTCGCCCATCGTGCCGATGACCGGCAAGCCTGCCGACCGCAATCGCGTGCCATGGTGCTTTAATGGTTTCATGAACGCCTATTTGCTGTCCAAAGGCGATGACAAGTATCTGGATGTGTGGCGCAAGACCGCCGACAAGTTCGATGCCGCGGCCAAGATGGTCGACGGCAAGAAGTCCTCGCCCACCATGTATGGCGCGCAGGGCTTCTACAGCTTCAGGCCCACCAACTACAACCTGAACTTCCTGGAAATCTATGCGCTGTCGATGAAGCCGTCGGATCGCGCCCGCTGCGAGGAAACCGAATGGTACGGCTTCCTGGAAGGCAAGAATCCCGGCTATCCGGTGAAGGCGCTGCGCGCCGGCCTAAGCCGCATCCGCCAGCACATGGAAACGGTGGACAAGGACGATACCTCGGCCGACATGCGGCTGGCGGATTCCGCCCTGGAATTCAATCCTGCCGCGGTGATGCCGTTGACCCAGCTGATGGAAGGCGGGCTCTATCTGCAGCATGGCAGCTGGGCGCGCAGCTCGCCCAACCAAGGCGGCACCCTGCTGTTCAGCCGCCTGCGCTATTTCGATCCGGCGCGCCGCCGGGCCGGCCTGCCACAGGACGTGGCGGCGCTGGTCGACAGCTGGGGGCCGGAGAGCCTGACTTTAACCCTGGTCAATATCAGTCCCAGCGTGGCGCACAGCGTGATCGTCCAGGGGGGCGCCTATGCCGAACACCAGATTGTCTCGGTTTCGGACGGCAAGGCCAGCATGGACGTCAATGCCCCCAATTTCCCGGTACGGCTTGCACCGGGTGCGGGTGCGAAGCTGACCATCCGGATGAAGCGGTTTTCCAACGATCCCACTCTGTCCTTCCCTTGGGAATCCACCATCGCGGACCTTGGCAATGCCCCCGTAATGCCGAATGATAGGCGTTAGAGCAGCGGCGCGTGACAAGCCGCTCCGGCAATTCGGGGACTGAGATGCGTGGGATTGGCCTGGGTGTGGCGCTGGCGATTTCGACCGCGATCCTGACCTTTGCCGCTACTGCCGGCGCCGCCGAGATTCGCGTCATCAGCCCGGGCGTGATTTCCAATTCCGGCCTGTCCGACGTCGCCGCCGCCTTCGAGAAGAAGACCGGGGTCAAGGTGACCATTCAGGTTGCCGGCATGGGCGAGATCCTGAACGACATTCGCACCCGCACGCCGGCGGCCGATGTGGTGATGCTGCCGATGGATTTGATGGGGACGATGACCTTGTCGGACGGCGCCACCGACTTTACGCCGCTGGGCCGGGCCGAGATCGGCCTGTTCAAGAAGCCCGACGCGCCCCGTCCCGATATCACCAGCGTGCCGAAACTGATCGCGGCAATGAAAACCGCCTCGGTGGTGTTCTTCACCGATCCCGCCAGCGGCAGCATGCAGGCCGGCATGAGCGGCCGTTTGCTGGCGCGTCCCGAATTCGCCGGCATCAAGGGCCAGCCGATCAAGGGCGATGCCGAGCCGGCGCTCAAGCGCGGCGATGGCGATGCCCAGGCCATGGGGCTTGGCCTGATCCACAACGCCCACAATCCGGCCAACACCGAAACCGGCAATGCCTATATGGTGGGCGAATTGCCGGCGGAGCTGGGCATGCATATGGACATGGCCACCGGCATCTCGACCCGCGCCACCGACAAGAAGAACGCCGCGGCTTTTATCGCCTTTGCGCTGTCGCCGGAAATGCGCGGCGTGTGGAAATCCAAGGGCATAGCCCGATACTGAATATAAGAGGGGACTGAATCATGAAACATATCGCCAAGCTGATCGCGGCGTCGCTGCTGCTCTCGACCGCCGCCATGGGCCAAGCCTTCCTGCCGCAGCAACCTGAGCCACCCGGGCCGGTGAAAATCCCCGACGCGCCCCAACTGCCCTATCACTTCAGCGACCAGATCACGGGGGCCCATGGCGAGCAGTTCGGCAATGTCGCCGCGGTGGCGATCCGTCCCAACGGAAACCTCCTGGTGTTCAACCGCAACCCCAACATCATGATGGTGGAATATGATCCCACCGGCACCAAGCTGCTGCGGGTGTTCAATCCCAATATCGCCATGAACCCGCACGCCTTGCGCGTCGACGCTCACGGCAATATCTGGGTGAGCGACAGCTTTTTGAACGTGATCTACAAGCTCGATCCCAATGGCAATGTGATCCGCAGCTTCGGCGTGCGCGGCGAGAATGCCAAATGGGACGACAGCAAGTGGAACGGCATGTTCAACCAGCCGCTCGACATCGCCTGGGACAAGGACGACAATATCTATGTGGTGCAAAGCCATGGCGGCACCTCGCCGCCCGCCGATTGCAGCTTCTGCGCCACCTATGACCTCCCCGCGACGCGCAATGCCAAGGTGCGCGGCGTGTTCGTGCATCCGCCGGCGATCCCCGGCAGCGATCCCCGGGTGATGAAATTCGACAAGGACGGCAATCTGCTGGCCTCAGCCAGCCTGGCCCATGCCGACGGCTTGCTGCCCGTGATCCATTCCGTGGTGGTGACGCCCAGTGGCGATGTGTGGGTGGGTGACCGCGCCTCGACCAAGATCGTGGTGTACGACAAGGACCTCAAGCATAAGAGCGACATCCAGGTGGGCAATCTGACTTGCGGCTTCTATGTCGACGCCAAGGGCCAGCTTTGGATGTCGACCGGGCGCCACGGCATGGTGTTGAAGATGGGCTGGGACGGCAAGGTCCAGGGCTGGTTCGGCAAGCATGGCGATGTGCGCGACTCCCATGATGTCGGCGAAGGCCATTACATGGCCGTGTCCCGCGACCAGAAGTATATCTTCATGGCGGACTCGGTGCTCGCCAAGGTCCACCGCATCGAACACAATTAGCCGGCTGCAACCTTGACGGAGGGCGGCATCGCGAGATGCCGCCCTTTTTCATGTCAGCGGCTGCGGATCGTCGGCGGGATCTCCCGACAGCAGCTTGTAGGCGATGGTGTAGCGATCCGCATGGCACCCCCGCGTCGGGACCGTGCCACGATGCAGGATGGCGCCGCGCGCCACCACCACCCGTCCGGCTTTGGGCGCGACGACCAGCTGCGCCTCGTAATCGTCGTCGTAGAAAATCGTCTCACCGCCCCAGTCGGTCTCCCATTCCAAATTGGCGTAATAAAGCGCGGTGACATGATTGCGGTGCGCCGAGCAATCGCGATGGGTGTAATAGACATCGCCATAGCTGCTGGAATTCACATAGGCACGCTGATCGCGCAAGGCTTCTCCGGGAAACATCGCTTCCGCGACCTGGCGCAGCCGCAGAAAAAACGGATCGACCCGCAGCGCCGCATCGGCGATCTCGGCGGACGACGTCGCGAAGGCGACATCGGCCCGGCTTTTCTCCTTGCGGTGATAGTGGAGGTTGGGAACAATGGAGGCGATCTTGGCGACAAAGGCCGGATCGATCCAGCCATCACAGATGAAAAGCTCACGTCCCGCAATCACGTGCCGGCGGACTTTCTGTTCTGCGGAATCCAACGTCTGTCCCCGTGCCGGCGCGCGCATTTTTCTTGCCCTGTCAGTGTATTGAGCGCATAGGACGGGCGCAATGGCTCTCATTTCCTCCAGCCAACGCGCCCTGGCGCTGGCAAACCAATTGCTGCAGGCGGGCGATCTTGCCGGCGCGGAGCGCGCGCTGATGCCGCTGATGGGCGGTAATGCCGATGCACAGATACTGGGCGCGATGGGCGCGGTGCGGCTTCAGCAAAACCGGCCGCAGGAGGCCGAGGGCCTGTTGGCACGCGCTTGCGTCGCCGCTCCGAAAGTACCGATGCATGCGCTCAATCTCGGCCGCGCCCGCGCCATGGCCGGCAAGATCGAGGACGCGATCGCCGCCTTTCGCGCCGCCATCAAGCTCGATCCCACGCTGGCGGTCGCCTATTTCGAGCTGGCGAATTTGCAGCAGCGCAGCGGCATGTTGGAGGAAGCGGAATCCACCTGGCGGAAATTGCTGCGCGTCCTGCCCGACCATGCCGAAGCAAAGCTCAGGCTGGGCTGGGTGCTAATGGAGGCGGGAAAACCGGGCGACGCCGAAGCCCTGTTGCGCCGGGCACTTGGCGCAGCATCGGATGGCAAGACGCAGGCGAATTTGCGCAACGGGTTGGCCTGGGCGATACGGCGCCAAAACCGCCATGAGGAGGCGCTGACCGAGTTCGAGGCGGTGCGACGGCTCGATCCCGCCATCCCTTTCGTCGACATCCAGCGCGCCGAAATCATGCAGGAGCTGCGACGCTATGACGAGGCGGAATCGATCTTCCGCGCCGCGCTGGCCCGGGAACCGCGCAATCCGCTGCTGCATCGCGCCTATAACGACCTGCTCTACAGGCTGGGCCGCAAGGAGGAATTCCTCGCCTCTTATGATCGCGTCGCCAAAAGCCGCGAGCTGCTGATGGACAAAGCCGCCTTCCTGACCCAGGACAAACGGCCGGACCAGGCCTATGAAGCCTATCGCGAGATACTGGTCATGCATCCGGGCGACGTCAGCGCCGCATTGGGCGCGGCGGGCATGTTGTCGCTGCTGCAGCGCCATGGCGAAGCATCGCGGATTTTTGACGCGGTCCTGGCGCAATATGGCGACAATGTGGAGGTCTGCAACAGCGCCGCCGAAGCCGCGCTGCTGGCTGGCGATCCCGACAAGTCGCTGACCCTCTATCAACGCAGCCTGCGGCTGGCGCCATACAACCAGGCCAGCCTGGCGGGACTGAGCGCGGCTTTGCGGGTGATGGGCGACGAACGCGACGAAGCGCTGAACGGTTACGACTCCCTGATCCAGCTTTTCGACCTGGAGCCGCCAGAAGGATTTTCCGGCATGGCGGACTTCAATGCCGAATTGAATGCCTATCTCGACAGGCTGCATCCGGAGACGCGCGAATATATCAGCCAGTCGCTGCGGGGCGGCACCCAGACGCCGGCGCAATTATTCGGCGCGGGCCATGAGCTGGTGCAGCGGCTGCAGGCGCGCATCAGCGAAACCGTGACACGCTATATCGCCGCCCTGGAAGAGGATGCCAATCATCCCTTCCTGTCGCGGCGCGGGCGCGACTTCCGCTATGTCGGCTCCTGGTCGTCACGCCTTCGCGATTGCGGATTTCACATCAACCATGTCCATCCCACCGGCTGGATCAGCTCCTGTTATTATGTCGGCGTTCCCGAAGCGGTGAAGGATGAAAGTGTGCGCCAAGGCTGGCTAAAATTCGGCGAGCCGTCTTTTGCGGTGACGTTGAACAATCCCATCCGCCGCGCGGTGCAGCCGGTTCCGGGCAGGTTGGTGCTGTTCCCTTCCTATATGTGGCACGGCACAATCCCGTTCCACGACGCGCAGCCGCGCACCACCATTGCTTTTGATGTGGTGCCGGTTGCCTGAAAGCACAGCATCGCGATCGGGAGAAAGGCGGCGCGCGCCCCTTTCTCTAACGCGGTGACTTGAGGCCCGCAAACATCTGGCGGTCTTTGTTGTCCCGCATCAACAGCGTGAGACCGGAAATCGTGCCGAATCCCAACCCATCCGGCATGCCGGTCTCAGGGTCCGCGGAAATCTTGGAATAGCTCTGGCTGGCGATTTTCTCCCACTTCCCGGCGGGCTTCTTGATCTCGACGCTGGCGACCGTGGCCTTGAGGATAAGACGCACAATTGCGGGATGGGGCGCGGTGGGTTTGGTCAGGCTGGGGACGCCGTCGATCATCTGCCAGCCATTGGCCAGCGCCCAGGTCGTGATCTCATCCTTGGTCATGGCGTGGCTGCCGCGACAGGCTGCTTCACGAACTCCGCGACATCCTTGGCCGCCAAAGTTTCCACGCCCGGCTTCTCGAAGAAGCCCAGGTCGCGCAGCCAATGGACAAAGCGGTCCTGCCAGGTGCCCTCCCCGGTGAAATCGCGATAGGCCAGGCCGTTGCCATGCACGCCGCGGGCATAGATGTGCATCTCCACATTGGGGATGCCGGCATTCAGCATGGCTGAAAAATATTCATCGGCCCACACCGCGTGCACCTTGTCCTGCCAGCCGGCGCCGGCGATGAAGGATGGCGGCGCGTCTTTTGGAATCGGCGGCGTGCCATTCTTGCTCGTCCAGGCCGGCGTGAACAGCGACGGACCGGGATAGATCGAGCCCACGAAATCCGGCCGCGACGAGACGCCCGCCAGCGGATCGCCGGCCGCATTATTCTTGGCGTTGAACTCCGGATACTGGATGGCCGAGGCCATGGTCAGTTCGGCGCCGGCGGAAAAACCCATCACTCCGATCTTGTGCGGATCGATATGCCATTCCGCGGCATGGGCGCGAACCAGGCGGATCGCCTGCTGGAGGTCATAGACGCCATCGGTCTTGGGCTCATAACCCGAACTGCGCAGCCGGTTGCGCAAGATGATGGTGTTGATGCCGTATTGGAAAAAATACGGAACCGGATCGGCGCCCTCCAAACCCACGACCAAGGTGCTGTGGCCGCCACCGGGCGCGAGAATAATCGCGGTGCCGGTATTGTTGCCGGCGCCGGCGAAATGCACCTCGATGGAGGGATTGTGGATATTGACGATCCGCTGCACGCGCCCCGGCACGGCGGGGTCCATGGTGTAGACCTCGGCCTCGCTGACACGCTTGGCATTCAGGAAGGGCGAGCCCGGCGGAAACAGCGGCATCACAATGCCACCCGGCAACAAGGCCTGCGGCGCGTAAGGCCCCTTGGTCACCGGCGCCGGTTTGGGCACAGCCTGCGGTGCGGGCACAGGCGGCAGTGCCGTCTGCGCCATGGCGGGAAGCGCCAGGGAGATGACAATCAAAGAGATGATGGTTTTGCGCATTGCAGCCCCCGCCCAGTTGCTAGTTTTTCTGCGCGACCTATCAGCCCGCCTTCGCACTTTGTGCTGCGGCGCGGCATCCTGCTTCGCGCAGCGAAGCAGGATGGTGGGCGGTATAGGGATCGAACCTATGGCCCCTACCATGTCAAGGTAGTGCTCTCCCGCTGAGCTAACCGCCCCACCGTTCGGAAGGGGGCTTCTATAGCCTCCAGCCCTCCCCGGGGGCAAGCGCCACGGGGGAACCGACCCCAAGGCCCAAAGGGGCCGGTTCCGAACAGCGTTTACCGCTCGTTTGTCAGGCTGAACGTCACCGTCGCCAGCGCTTTGCTGGCCACCGGCACGCCATTGGCCGAAGCGGGCTTGTAAATCCAATGGGCCACGATCCATTCCTGGGCGGTCTGGTCCAGGTCGTCGCGCCCGCTGGAGGTCACGATATCGGCTTGGGCGACCCGCCCCTCAGCCGTCACCGTCAACCGCAAGGTCACCCTGCCTTCCGCCCCGATGCGCCGCGCGATGGGCGGATAAGGCGGCGTGGTGTGCGTACCGGCAATGCTGACCGCGGCGCGGTCGGGAATCGCCGGCCTGCTGGCAAGCACGACCGGCCCCTGCTCCGGCAGCACATGAATCCCTGTGCCCTCCGGCGGCGCGCGATCGGTGGTGAAGAGCGGCGGCTGCGCCGTGATCGGTGTGATATCGGTCAGCTGCGGATCCGGCGGTGGCGGCAGCGGCGAATCGGTCGGCTGGTCCGGCAACGGACTGACCTCGATCAGCCTGGGAATGAGCTGCGATCCGTGCCGGTTGATCAACTCATGCGCCAGCAACCAGACGGCTGACACTTGCAGGCACAAGGCTAGGCACACAAACGGCAAACGATTGGAAATCGCTTGGCTATCGAAATGGATATGTGAAGGACGCTCCATACTTCCTCCTTTGACGCCGGTAACGGTGGGTCCGGCTGTGAAATGTTACGCTTGTTTTGTTCCCATTATTATTGTATTTTTTGACATGTTTCGGCGGCGGGAATCGTCGCCGCGCTGCGGGCGTGCAGTTGTGTCCTGGCGCACGCTATCGCGCGCCTTCCGGCCGTCCGTTTTTGGAAAAACCGCTAGGCCGCGGCCAGCATGCGGTCCACTTCCGCAACGATCTCGCGCAAATGGAACGGCTTGGACAGAACCTTGGCGTGCTTGGGCGCGCCGGATGCCGGATGCAGCGCCACCGCCGCGAAACCGGTGATGAACATGATTTTCAGCGCACCATTGCGCTCGGCGGCGCGCTTGGCCAGCTCGATGCCATCCATCCCGGGCATGACGATGTCGGTCAGGAGGAGATCGAAGGTGAATCCCTGCAGGCATTCCCAGGCATCGCCACCATCGCCGAAATCGGTGACGGCATGGCCGGCCTTGACCAGAGCCGCCGCAAGGAACTTGCGCAGCGATTCATCGTCTTCCGCCAGTAGGATATGCGCCATCTCTGCCCGCCTGCCCGCAGCTATAAAACCCTATACAGGGTAAAGCTGTAAACTGTGGTTAACGAGGGCGGCTTGCCAGCCCCCGCCGGCGGTGCAACCTTAGTGGGGAGGTAACGAGTTCTAAACCTCATGGCTTCTGACGCAGAATTTCGCCCTTTTCGCCTGGACCGCCCGGTACGCCAGACGGTGCCTTTTGTCTTTGCCTCCCCGCATTCCGGGCGTCACTACCCCGCCAGCCTGCTGGAGCGCTCCCGGCTGGATGCCACAACCTTGCGCCGCTCCGAGGACGCCTTTGTCGACGAGCTTTTCGCGGGCGCCATCGGCCTGGGCGCGCCCCTGCTGGCGGCCCATTTCCCGCGTGCCCTGCTGGACGTCAATCGCGGCATGGCGGAGCTGGATGCCGGCATGTTCCATGGCACCTTGGGGGTACCGGTGGACACGCCCAGCCCCCGGGTGGCGGCCGGCCTGGGAGTCATTCCCCGCATCGTGCGCGATGGCGCCGAGATCTATCGTGGCAAGCTGGACAGCCGGGAAGCCGATGCGCGGCTGACCGAATTGTACAAGCCCTATCACCAGGCGCTGGCGGCCCTGATGGAGGAGACCCGCGCCCTGTTCGGCGTGGCGGTGCTGATCGACTGCCATTCCATGCCCTCGGCGCTGTCGGTGCCCGATATCGTGCTGGGCGACCGCTACGGCGCATCCGCAAGTCCGCAATTGACGGCGCGAGCCGAGGCCGCCTTTGCGCGCGAAGGCTTTTCGGTGGTGCGCAACACGCCCTATGCCGGCGGCCATACCACCACCTTGCATGGCCGCGTCGCCGCGAACTGCCACGCGCTGCAGATAGAGATCAATCGCGCGCTCTATCTGGATGAAGAACGGATCGCCAAAAAGGCCGCCTTTGAAACCATGCGCACGCGGCTGACACGCGCGATGCGAATCCTGACCACGATCCCGCTATCCCAGCTCGGCCGCCCCGACTCCCTCCCCGAAGCCGCCGAGTAGTTTTTTCCCGGCTCCATTTTCCGCCAGCGATTTTGTGGGGTGAGCCGTGGCGCGCAAAGTGCGCGAGCATGTCCAGTGGACATGCGAGAACGGCGAACGCCCTGAGCGCAAGCGAAGGGCAGGCAGCCCAGGCGCCGCGAGCGACGTGGACTAAACGTCCACGAGCGAAGGCGCGACGAACCCAGAGGCCAAAAGACCAAGGCAAAAAAAATGGCCGCTCCAACGGGAGCGGCCAAGTTCAGGGAGGAAACGCCCAGGAAGGGCGGCGGCCTCGCAATCATGGATCGCGATACCGCGCTGCAACAATATGAACAAAAGCCGTCCTATATGCAACGCACAAAGTATAACAATTCTAGACAAAACGCCGCAGAAAACCTGGGAAAACATTTCACAAACTGCCCGCTCTTTGGCCAACCTGCTGCCCACTTTGGCAGTTGTGCGGCGCACCATCGTTCGAAATCCTTAACCAGGCAGATTCATCACACCGTCGCGAGCCGGCAACAAAACAGTTGTGCGAGTCGGCTATCCCCCAACCAGCAAGGCTGGAGACATCCGATGGCCGAAGTTGCTTGGTTCGAGAATGCGTTGGGAAGCCTTTTACCGATCCGACCCGCAAGCCCAGCCCTTCTCGCCATAGACACCGCCAGCTACCGCCGCCACCGCACCATCTTCATATCCGACACCCATTTGGGGACGCGCGGCTGCAAGGCCGAGGCCCTGGCGGATTTCCTGGCGCACAATGACTGCGCCACTTTGTTTCTGGTGGGCGACATTGTCGATGGCTGGCAGATGAAGCGACGCTGGTACTGGACGCAAGCACAGAGCCAGGTGGTGGCGCAGATTCTGCGAAAAGTGGATGCCGGCACGCGGGTGATTTTCGTGCCCGGCAATCATGACGAATTCGCGCGCGACTATACGGGGCGGTTGTTTGCCGGTGTCGAAATCATCCAGGAAGCGATACACGAAACCGCCGACGGCAAGAGATTGTGGGTGCTGCATGGCGACCGTTTCGATGGCGTGATCGCCTGCGCCAAATGGCTCGCCCATCTCGGCGACTGGGCCTATGGCATGGCGCTCAGGAGCAACGACATCCTGTTCCGGGCGCGGCTCCGGCTGGGCTTGCCCTACTGGTCGCTGTCGGCCTGGCTGAAGCACAAGGTCAAGAACGCGGTGGAATATATTTCCCGCTTCGAGGAAATCGTGGCGCTGGAAGCGCAGAAGCGCGGCGTGGACGGGGTGGTATGCGGCCATATCCATCGCGCCGAAATCCGCCGGATCGGCGATGTCCTTTACCTCAATGACGGAGATTGGGTTGAAAGCTGCAGCGCCCTTGTCGAAGATGCCCATGGAAATATGGAGATTCTTCGCTGGGCAGACCCTTCGCAAACAGCAAGTCCCAGACGGCGCGAGACGGTTCCCGCTCAGCTTGCCGGCGCACCTGCGGCCGCGGCTGTACCCGCGTAGGACCAAACGCCTGGAGCCGGGACCCCTGCCCGGCACGGCGGCCCATTTGAAGATCCTGATCGTCACCGATGCCTGGTCGCCCCAGGTCAACGGCGTGGTGCGCACGCTGGAGAATCTGGGGCAGGATTTGGCCAGCCTGGGCCATACCGTGCGGTACGTCACGCCACTGGGGCGGCGCACGTTTCCCTTGCCGACCTATCCCGAGATCCGCCTGGCCTTGTTCCAGCGCCGCGCGCTGACGCGCGAGATTCGCGAATTCGCCCCCGATGCGGTGCATATCGCCACCGAGGGCTCGCTGGGCCTGACGGCGCGGCGCATCTGCCTCAAGCATGGCATCGCCTTCACCACGGCCTTCCACACCCGTTTCGCCGAATATGTCCATGCCCGTTTTCGCTTGGTGCCCGAGGAGATCATCTGGCGCTGGCTGCGCTGGTTTCATCACCCCGCAACGGCCGTGATGGTGGCGACCGAAACCTTGCGGCGCGAACTGGCGGATCACGGATTCCAGCATTTGCGGATCTGGTCGCGCGGCGTGGATATCGAAAAGTTTCATCCCATCGCCGATGGCCGCCTGCCCTATGAGGGGCCGATCTGGCTTTATGTCGGCCGGGTGGCGGTGGAAAAAAACATCGAGGCGTTTCTCAGCCTGGACATTCCTGGAACCAAGGTGGTGGTGGGGGACGGGCCGGCAAGGGCAGAGCTGACCGGGAAATATCCGCAAGTCAAATTCCTGGGCGCTTTGAGTGGCGCCGCGCTGACGCGGACCTATGCCGGCTGCGATGTCTTTGCCTTCCCCAGCCGCACCGACACCTTCGGCCTGGTCATCTTGGAGGCTTTGGCCTGCGGCCTGACGGTGGCGGCCTATCCGGTCGAGGGTCCGCGGGATGTGGTGGGGCCGGACGTGCCGGATGGACCCGATGTCGCGGTCCTGGACGACGACCTTCGTACCGCCTGCCTCGGGGCGCTGGAGCTGGCCAGAAACCCCCGCACTGTCACCCCCCGGGCATTTGCCGAAAGCCATTCCTGGCGGGCCTGCACCCTCCAATTCCTGCGCAATATCGCGGTGGAGCCGGACCTGGACGGGCCGGGGAGCCCCAACTTTCGCTAACCCCCTTTCGGGCTTACCGAAAAGGCGCGCCTGGGCTAGAAGACCCCATGCATAGTCCAGGTTCCCATTGCGAATGCCCCTCTCCAACCGCCTGACGGCCCGCGAATATGCGTTCCTTGGCTTGGGCATCTTGTTCTGGGCGGGCTTCGTCATCCTGCTGGGCAAGGACACCAGCTGGGATTTCCGCAATTACCTTTCCAGCACAGTGGGATCCGAAGCTTGGAATTCACGTGACTTGAAGTCGCGGCC
>JADMIO011602926.1_pt1 | contig 16476 bp, 12 predicted proteins | sample 8958161 | NCBI WGS metagenome assembly JADMIO01 (sample SAMN16585339, study PRJNA669376) | soil metagenome | isolation source: Crop rotation soil | place: USA: Cullars Rotation, Alabama | collected 2011
AGCTATCAGCTATCAGCTATCAGCTATCAGCTATCAGCTATCAGCTATCAGCTATGCAAATACGGCAGAACGTCGTGACTTACTTCACTTCGGAGGTTTGGCGGCGGCTTCCAACGCCGCGTCGATTGCACGGCTGATAGCTGATAGCTGATAGCTAGTTCCCCCGCTTCCGCGGGGGCTCGCTGATCAATACTTCAACTCGATGCCGACGGTGATGCCCTGAGCCCAGAAGTCGGAGCGGTTTGTCGTGTAGGCCGGGCGGGTGCCGACGGTGCCGGGGGCGAAGGTTGGGCTCGTGGGCACCTGGCTGGGGACGGTCACGAAATCGACTTGCCGATCGATCTGGTTCCCGGCTCGCAGCGTTTTGCTCCAGTCGAGAAAGTTGTATCCGAGCATCAAGCGGATGCCGGGGGTTAGCTGATAGCCGAGGGTGGTGTTGAATTCGGAGACGACCGAGAAGTCGGTGTTGGTGTATCGACCGATGTTGCTGGCCTGGGCAACCGATCCACCGGACACGGTCGTGCTGGTTCCGTTGAGGTTGAGCGTGGTCGTGCCGTCGATGTTTGCCACGTGAGCCGTGGCCCCGAGGCTGACCTTGATCGAGCCGCTGAGGTCGAAACATCCAAAGACAAAGTTGACCCGAGCGCCGACGGTGCCGCCGTAAAATCGGTTCGTCACGTCGAATGAGTCGTTGAACACGAAGTTCGACCCGGCCGGTTGCGGTGTACCGAGGAACGGAATGAAGCCGGCGGCTCCCGGGAGAACGGTGACATTTTGGTTGATGCTCAGTTGATCGTTCATGTACATGTAGCGAACGCCAACGAGGGTATCGAGCGACCAGCAGTTGATGCGGAAGACGTTGCGGGCAACGTTGAGCTCGAGATTGTGGAAGTCCATGACGGTGTGGACGGTCATGGTGCCGGAAAACTGTCCGGGGAAGGAGAACGCGAGGGCGCCTTCGTCGGGGAACTGCAGGGGCTGAACGAGGGCGGGGTTTCCGGTCGCGTCGCCGCCGAAGCGATAGGTTCGGCTGTTCTTACCGACCCAGAACCCGCCGATTTCGAGGGATTGCAGACGTTCGGGGTCAAGCCACATGCCAAGGGTCATCTGGGCGCCGGAGAATTCCTTGGGTCCGACCGAGGACCCGCCGCCGAGGAGGACGACGGTGTCGGGGTTGCCGATGGCCCCGGTGCGGGCGACGGTGGGATCGCCGGTGCTGACGAGTGGCGGGGTATTGTCGCGTCGTACCCACCAGTGGATGTAGTTGGCCTGGATCCAATGGTAGGTGTTGTCGTGGCGCATCTCCGCGGGATAACGACGCCCTTCATAGACCGCGGTGGGCTCACCACTATCGCCGGTCACGAATTCGACGAGCCGGTCGATGACGCCGACGTTTGGCTTGACCTCCGGCAGGCTGCCGCCGGGCATCGGATCCCGGTAGGTCGATCCATTGCTGGGCGGGACGACGTATGGTTCCGAAGCGGCCGGACGCGGTGGAGGGCCGTTGAAGGCCGGACCCGACGGCGGGATCGGAGGCCGAGGACCGCCGGGCGGTAGGGGGGCTGCCGGCCCGTTGGGCGTCACCAGGTAGGGAGCATTCGGAATCGCCGGGCCTTTCGGCGGCATCGGGTAAGCGCCGTACGGATACTGCGGCGCGGCCGGTGCCGTTGGACCGTAGGGGGCCATCGGAGTGCCCGGCGCCATTGGAAGCTGGGGCAGCGTCGCGTACGGATAGCCCGGCGGGTACGGGGTCTGTGGCAACATCGGCTGGGCGGGGACGCCGGGATACCCGTTGCCGGGGTAGCCGAACGGCTGTTGGGCCATCGCCAGCCCGCTGCCCCACGTCGCCAGGAACACCACCGCCCACAATAGTTTTCGCTTCATGTGAACTCCATTTCACCGGGCCAACGAGCCGATCCGCCTGCCTAATTGAATCGGCCAGCACATCATGCTTCGTGCATATCTTCCGCATCATTGGCATTCATGTGCATCTAAACAAAGCCGCTACATCCGTGAAACTTGGCCGCGTTTACCCAAAGTGACGGACCATGTCGGTGAAACGTTTCGTTTCACCGGCGTGAAAAGAAAGCAAATTGCATAACCATTTTCAACGAAACGGCTTGCATTGATTATTTTCACCAATACCCAGCGTGGCGGAGCCGCAACCAAATGGTGTCGGTGCACGACTGCCTTTCGAGGTGCTCAAAAACCAAAACCCTTTTGAGCACCTCGAATTGCCAAAAATCCTGTGTTTTAGGCCCATTTTGGAGCAGGTGCTCAAAACTCCGGGGGAGAGGGGAGTCGGTGAGACACCCACACCTCAGAGAAATGAGTCGATACCCATTTTCGCGGATTTTTCCCTCCAACCGAATTTTGAGCTATGGTTGGAATAATCGTCCTTTCCTCACCCCAACGGCATGGTAAGGCGAGAGTGTTTTCTCAAGTCGTTTTCGCTCAGTGGTGGTCCCATGCAAGCTCGAAGAAACTCTGGCGCCAATCAGCCCGCGCTCATCCCGATCGCCGGGCATTGCGACCGGAAGCCACGCACGCTCGATCGCGACGTGACCACGGTCGGACGTGCCCGCGGCAGCGACTTCTGCCTCGAGGCCAACGAAATCTCCACCCTCCATTGCATCATCTATCGCGCCCCCGACGGCTTCCGCATCCGCGATTGCAATAGCCGATGGGGGACTCGCATCAACGGCGAGGCGGTCAAAACCGCGTTGCTACACGATGGCGATATCATCAATCTCGGGCCCTTCAGCTTTGAGATCCGCGTCCCATCCGCCCTGTTTCCCGCGGACGGCGCCCGAATTGACCCGGTCAAGGTCGAGCACTGGAAGGCCTCACGGGCTCGTTGGGTGCAGCGGGCCCTGAAATTGCGAAAACGCCTCGCCGGCGCCTCGCCCGCCGACGCCGAAAAAGCCCAGAAGGCCCATCTCCTTCGCGAAAAAATACGCATCTACGACCAACGGCTTCATGAACTCGAAGCGGCCGAGGAAGAGCTGAACGACGAACGCCGACAACTGGCGAACGAAATCGAAAAGCATCGTCAGCATGTGCAAAAGGTGGAGCGCGACCTCGCCCTTCGCCACAAACAAGTCGACGAGGAGATTCACGAACGCTGGCTCGAATTTCAACGCCGATGCCAGGCCGAGGAATGCAAGCCGCGCGACGAATCGAGTCCGCCCGTCAGCGGCCCATCGCCATCGCAAATCCGTCTCGATGACCAATATCGGCAAAAGTCCGAACAATTGCAGCGCGAACAACAGGAGTTCATCCATATGAAACAGCAATGGGTCAACGATCAAGAGAAGACCATGGCTCAGTTCGAAGAGCAACAGCACGTCCTCGCCCAGAAAAAAGCCGACCTGATGCGGATGATGGGCGAACTGAAACGGATGCAGGAAGACATTCGCCGACAGACGAAACCCGACGTCTTGGCCCTGCACGCTGACATTGAACGCCTGGAAAAGGAGAACGCCGAGCTGCGGAATCAGGCACATCAGAGCGAAGACACGCCTTCCAATGCCGCCCTTGACGAAGAAGTCATTCGGCAAATGGACGACCTCCGCGCCGAGGTCAGCCTGCTTCGTGAAGAACTCGAAACCAAAGACAAACTGTTGAGCGACTATTCGCATCAGGGGACCGATTCGCCAACCCTTCGCGCTGAAAATGAATTGCTGAAGAAGCTTCTCGAAGAGAAGAATCAATTCATCGAAGATGTCGAGAAGAAAGAATCGCAAAGGCCCAAATCGGAAAGCGATCTGGAACGGTACGAATCGGAGCTCAACGATTTACGCCGGCAGCTTGAACAGGATCGCAATAAGCTCAACAAGGAAGTCACTTCGCTGCGCGAACGCAACAAGGAACTCGATGAGGCGATCCGCGAAATGGAAATGGAGATGTCCAAGGAACGAGCCGAACTGGCCCGGGAGCGGATGAGGCTCGAACGTCTGCGCGAAGAGGTCAAGTCCGATACCGAACGGCTGCAACGCGAGCAATCGGTCCGCGACACGATGGCCCCCGTGCAAAAACTGCGCGACGAACTCAACGGGAAACAACCGCCCCCCGCCAAGGCCGAGAAGCCGCTCAACGATCGTCTCCGCGGCATCCGCAGCCAGCTGGCCGACAGCCATCCCTCTGGTTCGTAAGCTCGAAAAATACCGTACATTTAGAGTGCGTTTCACCCGCAACCTAACAAAAAATGCAATGGGGAATGAGGAACGAGGAATTGGGATCTAAGAAGTGGTGCCGCATAACCGAGGCATTTGACTTCTCAATTCCTAACTCTTCGTTCCTCATTCCTCATTGCATTTTTTCTAAAGTCACTTCGTGCGCGGCTCTTTTCAAAACCGGTCCGACGCAAAGCGCGAAGCCAGCAGCCCAGTCGCCGTATTCACATCGATCGATTGCACTAAAACCCCTTCCTGTCCGTAGGGCAAATACGCCTGGCATTGGCCATTTGGATCAATCACGCACGTCGCGGACTCCGCGAATCGAAGAGCGTAATTGATACTCGCGAAATAAATCGTGTTCTCCACGCTTCGACACACCATCGCCTTTTCGTAATAAGGGGCCTCGGCCGACCCCCAGCGCGTGAGTCGTGGCCCCGACTGGTTGCTCCCGGTATGCTGGGGATGAAAGACGATCTTCGCCCCGCGAACGGCAGCCCAACGCACCGTTTCCGGGTAGCGCCAACCTTCATGGCAAATCACCACGCCAAACTTGACGCCATTCACGTCGAAGAGCTGGCGGGCGTGTCCGGGCACGTAAAAGGGATCCTCGGTCGGCGCGATTTGATTCTTGGTCTGATACCCGAGCAACTCACCTTTCGCGTCAAACACGACCGCCACGTTTTGCGTACCGTCCGCGGTCGGTTGTTCCATGCCAAAGATAATCGCAACGGAATAGGTTCGGGCAAACCTCGCCACGGCTTGGAGCACTCGTTCGTATTCCAATTCGCCAAAAGGCAACACGTCGAGATCCACGCCTCGCAACCCCGGCAGATACGCCTCCGGAAAGCAAACGATCTCCGCCCCACCCGCCGCCGCCTGCGACACCAATCGCTCGACTTTGCTCAGTCCATCCTCCAGCGTCAGAGCAACACTCGGCGAGGCAAGCCCGATGATCATGGCGGTGCTCCTGTTGGTATCACAGTGTTGCTCCCCTCTCCCTTGTACTCACGGGAGAGGGGCTGGGGGTGAGGGAATGAGACCAGCAGTTTCTGGGTGCATTCCCCCCTCACCCCGGCCTTTTCTCCCCCCAAACCGGAGGAGACAGGTGTAAATTCTTGTTCAAAACCTCGTCGCTATCGTCTTTCTTATGGGCGATCTCGTTTCTATGGAGGTTGATATGAAGATTCGTTTTTTTACCGCCTTGATTGCGGTCGTGCTGGTCGCGGGAGTTTCGAAAGCCGAGATCAATGTCGGCGAGAGCATCGAATGGATCGTCGCCGATTCCGACCAGGTCATCATTGGCAAGATCACCAAGGTCGAGAAGGCCGGCGCTCACGAGCTTGTTACCGTGGATGTCTCGAAGACCATTCGCGGCAAACACGTCGACCAGGTGCAATTCGTCGTCCGTTCGTCGGGCCGGCCGGTCGCGGATAACTGGCGCAAAGTAGGAATGGACATGCTCTTTTGTCTGTCGAAGCGCGAGAATGTAAAGGACAATGGAAACCTTCCAGCAATCCCCCTGGTTCTTCGCCATGGCTACAGCGGCCATTCCGCGGTCATGCTTGGAAAGACGGATCAACAACCGATGGAGGTCTTCACCCGAGAGTTTGGCGTGCTGACCGATCCGGCCGCCATTGTCAAGCACGTTGAATCGTATGCGAAGTCGATCCCTGCCGACTGGAAGAAGAAACGGGTCACGGTGGATGTGCCATTCGATTCGCCCGCTCATAAGAAGCTGTACGCGGGAAGCTCGGTGCTATTCGAGTTGCCGGCCGATGCCGCCCTCGAAGCCCAGGGTCGGAAGTGGTGCAAATCGGATCGGGGTGATAATCGCACCCGTGGCATTCAATGTTTGAAGCACTTTCCGAATGACGAAAACGTCAAGATCATCACGGGATTGCTGACTGACGAAAACATCGCCACGGGGGGCGGGAAGAAGTATTACTACGTGCGAACAAAGGCCTATGAGGCTCTCCGCGAAATGGGGGTCGCGGTCGCGAGACCCATTCTTGAGGAGCCGGCCAAGTAGCAGACGATCAGGGTTTCCCTGACATTCCTTCCAGGTCAATCCTCATTGCATCGGCCCAATTCCCGTGATAAGATCGCCCTTAGTCTCACTTTTGCGCATCGGTGATTGGGCGACACCGGAGTGTTGAAAGTGAGACTTTTTTTATGCGCCCCACTTCTTGTCCCATAGAATCACTATTGCTGCCCCACCGCCGTTTGATTCCAAAAGCGATCCGTCCGATGAACCGAACAACAGTCCTGGCAATCCTTTGCCTACTATGGACGACCCTTCTTGCGGGCTGCCATGGCAATCGCAATTGCCGATGTCATCCAAAGGAAGGCGACGATCCCCGAGCTCGCGTGGCTCAACCCGTCAAGACGTCCCCTGCCCGGATCGCTAACGGCCGGGTACCGAGTTCGCATCAACCCACCGTTCAGCACAAATCAAATGTTTCACCGCCGTAATCTTGTGGAAGCCGACGCCGATTGCGAACGTGGTCCGGTGATGATAGACTATCGGAAGGAAAGTAACCGAGGCGAAGAGATTGAGCCGTGCTGCGTGACGTGCTGAGCTGGTCGTTCCCGATAGGCCAAGCGTTCGGGATCATGGTGCGGGTGCATTTAACGATGCCGATGCTCATGCTTGGACTGATTGGCCGGGAGATGGTGCGCCGGGACGTCCCCGCCAACACCTGGCACGACGCGGCGATGCTGATGGGCCTGATGTTCGTGAGCATCTTGTTGCACGAGTTCGGCCACGCCTTCGCGGCCCGGTTCATGGATGGCGAATCGGACGAGATCCTGTTGTGGCCTCTCGGCGGCCTGGCGTTTGCCAAGTCGCTGCCCCACACCTGGCGAGCCCATCTCGTGTTCGCGGCCGGTGGTCCGCTGATGGATGTCGCCAAGTGCATCGTGCTTGGCTTGATTCTGTATTTCGCGTTTGATTTCATTCCACCGTTCAATCCACTTTGGTATCCGTATCGCGTCGATGGCCAGTCGGTCGCGATTTCGCTGTCGACCTGGGAAGGATTGCGTACGACCGACAACATGGTCGTCATCGTTCTGGCTCGCTTCTTCTGGATCAGCTGGGTGCTCTTGCTATTCAACCTCGTTCTCGTCGGCTACCCGTTCGATAGCGGCCGAATGTTGCAGGCGATCCTGTGGCCAAGACTCGGGCATTATCAAGCGACCTATCTCGCCATCTATTGTGGTTTCGCCGTGATGGCCGTCGTCGGTATCCTGGCCATCATGTACTCGGAGCCATTGCTAGCATTTTTGACGGTGTTCATCTACGTGTCGTGCGCCCAGGAGATGACGATGCTCGAAGCGGCGCACGACGACCATCCGTTTGGCTACGATTTTTCGCAAGGGTACACGAGCCTGGAGAAGGACGAGGAGAAGCCGAGCGAGCCCGAGGATCAGAATCAAAATTTCATCCAGCGTTGGCTGTCGCGTCGCGCTGCCCAGAAAGCTCAGCAAGAACAGGAAGAACGTGAAGCCGACGAAAAGCGCGTCGACGAGTTGCTCGAAAAGATCCAGAAATCGGGCAAGCAATCGCTGACCGACGAGGAGAATCGGTTCCTGAAACGGGTCTCCGAACGATATAAGAACAAACCTTGACCGGTTGTAATCGGAGAATATTCCGGTCAATGGTATTCGGCCTGAAGGGCCGTTTCTATCAGCCCAGGCCAAGGGCCTGGGAGAGAGCGTGGGGTATGTCATTTGAGCCTGAAGGGCTCGTTCACCACGAATGTTTCGAATGTGAACGGCCCCTACAGGGCCAAAACGAATCGGGAACTGTGGACCCAGGCCTTCGGCCTGGGCTGACAGAGACGGCCCTTCAGGCCTGAAACCCGTTGATCCATTCTTCCAGTTGTAGGGCCTCTATGACCGACAAGCTCATCGAACCGCGAACCCTCAAGGGTTTCCGCGATTACCTCCCCGAATTGATGATCCCGCGCGAATGGATGCTCGAACAGGCTCGCCGAGTCTACCGTAGCTACGGCTTCGCGCCGATCGACACCCCCGCCCTCGAATACACCGAAATCCTCCTCGGCAAAGGCGGCGAGGAATCGGACAAGCAAATCTATCGCTTCATGCATCATGACCATGATGTTGCATTACGATTCGACTTGACCGTGCCCTTCGCCCGATTCGCGGCTCAATACATCACGCAACTCGGCACGCCATTCAAACGTTATCATTTGGGCCCTGTGTGGCGTGGCGAGAATACGAGCAAAGGTCGCTATCGCGAATTCTGGCAGTGCGATTTCGATACCATCGGCACCACTTCGAACGCTGCGGACATCGAGGTCGCCCTTGTCATCCATGACCTTATGCGCGGCCTGGGGCTCGACCGCTTTGTCATCCGCGTCAACAACCGCCTCGTGCTCAACGGCTTGCTCGAGGAGCTTGGCCTCGCCGGGCATACCGCCGTTCTCTTGCGGGCGCTCGATAAATTGCCAAAGATTGGCCGGGACGCGGTGCTGGCGGAAATGTCGGAGAAGAGCGGCATCGCGGCCGGGCAAGGCGAACGATTGCTCGCCCTCGCCCAGACCACGGGAACCAATGCCGAGATTCTCGCGAAATTGAAGAGCGATTTCGGCACCAACGCCAAGGCGGCCGACGGCATTCGCCGGCTGGAGGAATTGCTCGACGCCGTCGCCAAAGCCGGCGTCCCCGACGGCATGGTCGCCCTCGATTTGTCGATCGCCCGTGGCCTCGATTATTACACGGGAATGGTGTACGAAACGTTTCTCACCGACATGCCCAAGATCGGCAGCGTCTGCTCCGGCGGCCGATACGACAACCTGGCAGGGCTGTACACGAAGCAATCGCTCCCCGGCGTCGGTGCGTCGCTTGGCCTCGATCGGCTGTTGGCGGCCCTGGAAGAATTGAAACTGTTGCCCGGCACGTCGACGACCGCTCCGGTGTTCATCGTGCAGTTCTCGCCGGATCGGATCGGCGATTATCAGGGAATGGCTCGACGGCTACGTAACGAGGGCATCGGCGCCGAGGTGTTCCCCGACGCCAAGAAGATCGGGCAGCAATTTCAGTACGCCGAAAAGCGTGGCCACAAGATCGGCCTGATCGCCGGCCCCGACGACTTCGCCGCCGGCACCTGGAACATCAAGGACCTGGCCAAGCGTGAGGAACGCAAGGGCGTCCCGGACGCGGACGTGGTGGCGACGGTAAAATCGATGCTCGGGTAGATGGCGCCGAAAGAAGATGATCTTGGGCCTGGCGATTTTGCGTAAGCCATTTTGATTTAAGCCGACAGGGCGGCTGTGTGTGGGTGAAACGAATCGGCGCAAGTCAACCCACGGCAATCGCTTGGGGTCCGAGATTTCGTTTCACGCCTTAGTGAAACGAAATCGCAACTCGTTTCGCAAATCATAACGAGACTCGCCAGGTATGTTCCACGTGGAACATTGGCGACCCTAGCCCCCTCGATGCGGAGGCGGACCATGCGCTGGATTGCCGTGCTCGTCGGGTTGTTCCTCATTGGATCCGCCGCTTCGCAGCCATTGCCGCCACAGGCCATCCATCGTTTCGGTTCATCGCGGTTTTGCGTCGAGGAGAGCGTCACGTCGCTTGCGCTTTCGCCGGATGGCAAATGGCTCGGAGCGAGCGATCGTGAGGGGAAAGCTTACTTGTGGGAAACCGAAAGTGGCAAGATTCGCATTCAGGCATCGCAACTCTTTGGACAGAACGTCGCATTTTCACCCGACGGACGTTGGTTCGCACAAACGTCAGGAATTTTTCAGTTTCATGATTTGCAACACGACAAAGTCAAAAAGAACTTGTTAATTGACGCCGTGTCGGCGCTTGCTTACACGGTTGACAGTAAGAAAATCGTGGCCGCCACGGGCCCTAGCGACGATCTGCCAATATTCAACGTGGAGGGTGGCGGTGGCATTGAAGATTACTTGCCCAGACCCGACGACAAAACAATTCTCAGTTCGATCGCCTACAGCTCCGATGGCAAACACATCGCCGGCGCCGGCATGGTCATGCAATCCGATGAGGAAAAGGACAAGCCGATCGCTCGCTTCGTCGTTTGGGACGCCAGCACGCGAAAACTCGAACGCAAGTTCGACCTAGCCGCCCGCGACGTGAGCCGACTGCGCATCCTACCCGACAACACCACCATGATCGCCCAGGTCGGCGGTCGGCTCATGGCCTGGGATCTGCGCACGGGCGAACGCATTGCGAAAATCACCGACGACGTCGGGTCGGCTTACGCCCTCGACTCGGCGGGGAAGGTTTTGGCGACCACCGATGGGCCCAAGGTCATCGACTTTCATTCGAAGAAAGTGTTACACGAATTCGAGTCACCCATTCCGCTGTATCACATCGCGATTTCGGGGAACGGCAAGATCCTGGCCGCTGCCGGGCGAGTCAGCGGTGGATCGCCGCGCATCCTGCTGTGGGATTTGACGACGGGTAAAGAGTTGCCGATACCCGATGGGCATCGCCATTTCGTCGATGCGGTGGCGTTTTCGCATGACGGCAAGTCGATCGCGACGGCATCGCATGTCGAGGGGAGCGCCCGGGTGTGGGATGCGAAGAACGGCAAGATGCTGCACGCCCTCAATATCGATTCACTGGCCGCCAAGAAAAGCGGCGGGCCTCGCAGTCGGCGAACGTTGCAGGATGCGCTGGCGTTTGCCGTCGGTCGGCCCGAATTGTTCGTGTCGGGGCAACGCTGGGATTTGGTCAAGGGTTTGCCAATCGCGTTGAAAGCGGACGACGATTTCGCTTTCGATCAGACGAATAGCAAACGGGCCGTGCTGACTTACGACGCTCGCTATGCCGCCAGTTTTTTGCACGACGGCCGAATCGAGTTTTGGCACCCGGCGAAGGCGAAATCGATTTCGCGCATCGATCCTCGCGGCGAACAAGGCCCCGGCGAATGGCATGCCCTCGCCTTCGCGCCTGACGGAAAGCGAGCGATTACCGGGCGATGGTTCGCCCCGATTCGCCCCAATGGGGACGATACGATCCATCCAACGCTCGTCCTCTGGGACGCGCAAGCCGGCAAGAAAATCCGCGGCCTGCGTTCAAGCCCTGTTCCCGTCGTGCGGACCATGTTCGCCCCCGACGGGGAAACGCTTGCGGTCATTAGTTATCCCAGCCGACTCGAGCTTTGGCATCTGCCGACGGGTCGTCGATTGCGTGAGATGAACTTGACCGAAATCGACGACAGGGAACGCCCGTTCGTGATGCCCGCAGTCGCTTTTTCGCCGAACGGGCAGTGGATCGCCTTCGCCTCGGGGCGCGGTGAGATCGCGATACTGGAAACGATCACTGGTAAGGAAATGTTGAAGTTGCGCGGACACGACGGCATGATCGCCAGCGTTGCGTTTTCACCCGACAGCCAACGATTGCTGACGGGCGGCCGAGACACGACCGCGATAGTCTGGTCGGTCGTGCCGTCAAAATCGCCGCGCCCGGACCACTGGCAGGATGCGGAGAAGCTTTGGCTGGACCTCGGCGGCGCCACGGAGAACGCATATCGAATAGTATGGGCGTTGGCCGGCGATCCGGAGCGGGCGGTCGAAGTGTTGTCGAAGCGTCTACGTCCCGATGCGGGCGCGACCGAGAAGGAGATTCGCGAGTTGATCGCGAACCTTGCATCCGAAAAATTTCCACAACGTGAAGCCGCCATCGTCCGGCTCAAACAGATCGGCGTTCGTTCGTTGCCGATGTTGGAAAAAGGCCTCAAGGACGCCCCGAACCTCGAAACGGGCCGGCGCATTCGAGGCTTGTTGGAGACAGTGGAAACCGCCCTGACGCCGGAGTCGTTGCGCGACATTCGCGGTTTGCTCATTCTGGAAATGATCGCCACGCCCGAAGCCCGACGTCTGCTCGGCGAAATCGCCGGCGGCGACCCCGACGCCGCCAAGACCAGGATGGCCCGGGCGGCATTGGCGAGGCTCGGCGGTTGAGTCTTCACTCGGCCGAGCAGGCGCGATTCGTTATTCGAGGTCCAACTCCTTCAACACCTCTTCGAATCGGCCCCATGGCACCGGCTTGATCGGGATTCGGGCGGCGTTCGTGTCGAGCGGCAAGTCGAGAATGTACATGGTCTCGACATGCGTCGTTCGTTTACCCTCTTTTCGCAATTCCGCGATCCTGTTTTGCTCGCTGCGAAATCGCTTGGCTAGTTCCATCAACGTCAAAACGCGAGCTCCTTCCGAGCCATGTTCGACCTGAACGTCTCGGCACGTTGCCCAGTTTTCGAACAGCAGCAAATCATCCACGGCAATCAGCAAGATGGTGATAGGTTGATAGGTCGCCAGGCTGGCGGGTTCGCAACACGGGGCCATCACGTAGAGCCGATGTTCGAATGGGGAATTGGCGACGCGGTCGCATACGAAATTGGTCAGCGTCTCCAGCAGATAAGATCCCTCGGCCCCTTCCATCGAAATCAGCGTGTCGTGCGAGGTGACCCGAAACGCCCGCCGAAGCAATTCGGCCGCCAAATGTCCATTGGGGACCACGCGAGGCAATTCGTCCTGCCCGAGCGAGCGAATGCGAAGCACCGCCGGCCCTTTCCCCTGGCCCGCATCGCGAGTCTCGATGAGGTGTTGGTGCACAACGATGGTGTCTCGGGCATCGCCGGCGAGAATGCTCTGATGTTCCCGATAGCGCTTCCACACCTGATAAATCCAGGTGAAGACGGCGCCGAGAATCAGGCCGGCGAATACCGCGAAAGTTTTGCTGCCCAGATCGTCCCAAATGTCGGCGAACATGCGAACTCCCCGTTACATTCGTTCGACCGTTTTGATGCCGAGCAGGTCGAGGCACTGTTGCAGTACGCGAGCCGTCAGGTCGCATAGCAGTAGACGGCTCGATTTGAGGGCGTCACTTTCAGCCCGGAGCACGGGGCAATTCTGAAAGAAGCCGCTGTAGGTTTTCGCGAGATCCCACAGGTACGCCGTGACGCCGCTCGGTTGGTAATCACCGACGGCCGCGAGCAACGATTCCTCGAGGCGAAGGAGCTGCATGGCCAGAGCTCGCTCGAACGGCGTGTCAAGCAACACGGCCGGCGGATTGGTCCGAAGCGTCTGCGGGTCAACTTCCGCCTTGCGAAAGATACTGCGATTGCGGGCGTAAGCGTACTGCATGTACGTCGCCGTGTTGCCTTCCATGGCCATCATTTTGTCGAAACTAAAGACATAGTCGGACGTGCGATTTTGGCTCAGGTCTGCATACTTCACCGCCCCGATGCCAACGTTTTGAGCGATTTCCGTTCGTTCCGTCTCGCCTAACTCCGGGCTGTTGGCGTTGACGATCGTTCGCCCTTGATCGATGGCTTCGTCGATGAGCGCGCCAAGTTCAACGGCTCCGCCTTCGCGCGTCTTGATGGGCCGCTTGTCCGCGCCGAGCACCGATCCGAAGCTGACGTGCGTGAGTTCGACGTTGGCAACGCCCCAACGTTTCGCCGCGACGAACAGGTTGGCAAAGTGTTGCGATTGGCGAAAATCGACGACGTAAAGGATCGCATCGGGTCGAAAGTTTTCGAGGCGGTATTGAATGGTTGCCAGGTCGGACGTCGTATAGGTAAAAGCGCCGTCCCGTTTCCGGATCAACGCGACGCTGTCCTTCGAAAAGCGAATGATAACCGCTCCGTCATTGCCAGGCTCCGCGACCCCCTTGGCCAGAATGCTCTCCACCACGCCAGGCAACATCGGATTGTAAAAGCTCTCGCCGTGCTCGTGATCGAAAGGCAACACGCCAAGCTTTCGATAGATCGCGTGAATCTCCTCCAGGCAGTGCGGCATGAAATCTTGCCACAATGCGACATTTTCGGGGTCGCCATGATGTAGCTTCGCCGTCTCGGCTCGACACGCCTCAGCAATGGGATTGACCGCTTCCTCCTCGTCATCGCTACCAATCCGCTTGCGCACTTCGATGTAAATGCGAGCAAGTTCGCGCAGTGGATCTTTCGCATAGGCATCCTTATCCAACAGATTCTTGTAGCCATACAGCAAAATGCCAAACTGCGTGCCCCAGTCGCCGAGGTGGTTGTCGGTGATGACGGTATGGCCCAGGAATCGCAAGAGCCGCGTCAAAGCGTCGCCGATGATGGTGCTGCGAAGATGGCCGACGTGCAACGGCTTGGCGACGTTGGGCGAGCTGTAATCGATGACGTATCGCTTGGCCGGCTGAACGCTGACGCCGAGGCGATCGTCGTTGGCGATCGCTTGCACCTGTTTGGCGAGCCAGCTCGATTGCAGGCGCAGGTTGATGAACCCGGGCCCAGCGATTTCGGGAGCTTCCAGCAGGTCGCCCAGATCCAATCGATTGACGATTTCCTGGGCAATGTCGCGCGGCTTTTTGCCAAGCGTCTTGGCGAGCGACATCGCGCAATTGGCTTGATAATCGCCATGCTTCGCGTCCTGCGTCGGCTTGACGAGGGCAACGAATGGCTCCACGTCGTCGACCATGCCGGTGAGCGCGGTCCGAATCTTGCTTTGAATTTGTTGAAGAAGGTTCATGAAAGAAATGATATGCAACCGGAAGCCCCGGGGTGAGGTACTCCGAACCCCGGGGATCGGCACGACCCATTAATCGCGTTTCCAGTCAACGCGTGGGGCGTCGCCCCACAGCTCTTCGAGGGCGTAAAACTCCCGCGACTCGGCGTCGAAAACATGGACCACGAGGTCGCCATAGTCCTGCACGATCCATCGGCTTGCCTGATAACCCTGGATGGATTTGCGTGCCTCGCCTTCGCTTCGCAGGTAATCGTCGATTTCCTCGGCAAGCGTATGAATCTGCCGACGGCTGCCGCCGGTCATCAGGACGAAGAAATCGAAAATCGGGGTGACCTTGCGTAGGTCGAGGACAATGATGTCCTTGGCTTTATTATCATCACCGATGCGGGCACAGTGGATGGCCTGCTCGAGGGAAATCGCGGCGCGGGTTGGTTCCGTGAAGACAGTCGCGTTGGTGCTCAAAGGACCTCCGTCAATTGCCTCGCTTCGCGTTTCAACAAATCAAAAACACCAAGCGAGTCGGTCAAGATCTACGGGGTAAAGACACGGGATCGCGTGAGAAGTTCGCACCGTCCCGTTCTTCCCCTACTTACACATTCTACCGGGTTCCGGTCGAAGAAGTTTGCATGAATCCACAAAATTGAGAAATCACCGGGGCGAGCCTAGTTTGTCCGCATAGTTGACAATCGCTTCACGGGTTGGTAACGTCTTGGTAAGGACTGCCCGGCGAATCAAGTGTACACTGAGTCATGCCTCCGGAACTTACATCCAGTCGCGAATCCGAAATTCTGGAAGAGTGCCAATCGACGATCGGCTACCGCTTCCAGCGCGTGGATTTGTTGCGGGCTGCTCTCACCCATACGTCCAGCGCAGACACGCGTGCCGACTCCAATGAGCGCATGGAGTTCCTCGGCGACTCGGTGCTGGGGCTGATCTGCTGCGAGCAGTTGTATCGCCGATTCCCCGACTATCAGGAAGGCGATCTCACCAAGATCAAGTCGGCCGTCGTCAGCCGGCGAACCTGTGCCCAGATGAGCCGAGCCCTGAACTTGGGCGATTTCCTGTTTCTCGGCAAAGGGATGAGCTACCACCAGGCGGCCCTGCCATCGAATCTGTTGGCCGACGTTTACGAATCGTTGGTCGGCGCCATTTATCTAGACGGCGGACTCGAACCGGCCAAGGAATTCGTCCTTCGTCATTTGAATCCCGAGATCGATGAGGTTGCCGAGGCGGCCCACGCAGGGAACTACAAGTCGCTGCTGCAACAGGTCGCCCAGAAAGAATTCAACGCCACGCCTGCGTATCATCTGCTCGACGAAAAAGGACCCGATCACAGCAAGTGCTTCAAGCTCTCCGCCGTTATTGGCCGTTATCACTACCCGGCGGCGTGGGGGCGGACGAAAAAAGACGCCGAGCAAAAAGCGGCCATGAACGCCCTGGCCATGATCAATGGCGAAGCCGTGCCGTTCCCGTCGGATTAACGGAGGAGATCCCATCATGCCAATGCCGGCGTATCCCGTTTACTGTCTGACAAGCGGGTGCAAAAACCTGGCCAAGTTCAAGGTCGCGGCTCGCTGGAGCGACGGCGTCGTCAGCGAGTTGAAAACGTACGGCCTGTGTTGCGAGGAATGCCTGCCAACCTGGTTCGCCCGAGGCCGAGCCAGTCATGAACGCTGCCGACTCATCCCCGGCGAAACGCTGGAGGAGCCGGGCGTCTATCGGCTCGAACGAGCTTTCCAGCACAGTGGGATCCGAAGCTTGGAATTCACGTGACTTGAAGTCGCGGC
>JADMIO011130901.1_pt1 | contig 16474 bp, 16 predicted proteins | sample 8958161 | NCBI WGS metagenome assembly JADMIO01 (sample SAMN16585339, study PRJNA669376) | soil metagenome | isolation source: Crop rotation soil | place: USA: Cullars Rotation, Alabama | collected 2011
CGAATTCGATCGCCTCGAAGCGCTGATGAGCACGTGGAAGCCCGGGAGCGACATCGAGCGGATCAACGAAGCCGCCGGCGACCATCCGGTGGCCGTCAGCGCCGACGTGCGCAGCGTCTTGAAAACCGCGGCGCAGGTGAGCGAATGGACGGGCGGTAAATTCGATGTGACGTTCGGCGCGCTCTCTGGCCTGTGGCGATTCGATCACGACCAAGACAACCGCGTGCCCGACATGAACGAGGTTCGCAAGCGGCTGCCGCTGATCGATTACCGGTCGCTAATCGTCGACGACGGTGCCGGAACGGTGTTCTTGAAGAAAAAAGGCATGCGCGCCAACCTTGGCGGCATCGGCAAGGGCTACGCGATCGATCGTGGAATCGAGATCCTGCGGCGTGCCGCGATCAACGATTTCATGATTCAGGCCGGTGGAGATCTCTATGCGGCGGGGATGAAGGAGGCCGGCCGGCCGTGGCGCGTCGGCATTCAGGATCCGCGCGGGCCGGGCGGAACGATCTTCGCCGCTATCGATATCGGCGAATCGACATTCAGCACTTCTGGCGACTACGAGCGGTTCTTCATCAAGGACGGACGCCGCTATCACCACATCATCGATCCCGAAACCGGCGAACCATCACAGGCGGGATGCCGCAGCGTCACCATCCTGACGACGACCGCGGTGATGGCAGACGCGTTGTCGACCGGCGTGTTTCTGCTCGGCCCGGCCAAGGGGATGGCGCTGCTGCAGCGGCTGCCGAACGTCGACGCCGTGATCGTGACGTCTACGAATGAGGTGCTGACGACGCCGCGATTGAAGGGGCGGCTGCAGGTGGTCGCGGCACCGACGGACGCGCCCTTTTGATTTGAATCAGCCAATGCGGGCACTTCTGTTGATCCAGGTAGAGGCGCTCGCAGTCGTCGCACCGCACGCATTCAGTCTTGACAATCTTCGGCCCGCGAATCGCGCCCCACTCGCATGTCTTCTCGCAAATCTTGCAGGTATTGCACTCGGACCAGCGCTTGATCCGAAACACGGTCAGATTCGACAGGATTCCCAGCGCGGCGCCGACCGGACAGAGGAATCGGCAGTAGAGGTTGCGGACAAAGAGCGTCGCGGTCAGCAGCACCGCAAGGCCGATCCACATCGGCGTGGTGCCGAACCTGGTGAACATCCAGAATGGTTCGGCGTACTGCACGGGCGATGCGAGGTCCTTCGTGACCAGGTAATAGACGATCACGCCGCCGAGCAGTCCGTACTTGATCCACGCGGCGCGGCGTTCGAGCGCGACCGGAATGTTGATTCGCAGCTTGGCGGGGACAACCGCGTCCATCAATTGGGTCAGCGCGCCGTAGGCGCAAATGCGGCCGCAATACAACCGGCCCCACAGCACCGTCGATACGACTACGAAACCGGTAAAGAGGTACCACGCAAGGCTGTATTGGAATGGCGGCAGGCTGAGATCGGTCAGACGGAAGACGTCGCTGATCGAAACCAGGCTGCTCTTGACGAACCCGAGGTAAGCGACCGAGAACACCAGAGCGGCGTATTTCAACCGCACGCTCTTGCGAAAAAAACTGAGCAGCGCAAATGCGAAAAACAGCGCCAGCAGCGACAGGTCGAGCGCCTGCGGCGCGAGAATGTCGCGCCAGGTTTCGACGGCGCCGGCGCCCACTATTTCGTCGCCTCGGGCAGGAATTTCTGCGCCATGATCCGCGAGCTGTCACGAATTGCGCGTGTCGCGCTGTTGATGCTGATCGACGCGCGAGAGACGGCGTCGACGTCGCGGCCGACCACGAAACCGTCTTTGATGCTCTTTCCTTTGAACTGGGCCGCGAATTTCGGCGGTTCAACCGAGAAGTAACCGTACGGCTCGGAGTCGTAGTCGACGATCGCTCCGGTGATGATTCCCTTCAGATCCAGCCCCACCAGCACGTGAATTGGTCCGTGATATCCGTGCTCATTCGGCACGATATCCGTCGTCCAGAAGGCGTAGCCGATCGGCGGAGGTGGTGGGGTGGACTTGGGATCCGCGCCGTAGACGGTGAAATGCAGCGGCTCGCCGCTGAGCGGTGAAAACGCCGCCGCCGCGGGAAACAATGCCTTGAGGTGTGCTTCCGGTTTCGGGTTGGTAATGATTCTTTGTGCTAGCACAACCGCGGCGCCGAGCGTCGTCGCGATCAGTGCCACAGCCAGAAGGCGTTTCACAGCGGCGATTATAGTGCGGGCTGTTGAACACCCTGTAGAATCGGGCCGGCTGCGCCGATAGGGATGGCATCTTTGGACCGAGCTCTCGCCCACTACGCTGAATTAATTGTCCGAGTCGCACTGAACATTCGGGAAGGTCAGCGCCTGCTGATCATCGGGCCGCTGGCATACGGCGGCGTCTCGCCCGAGGCCGCGCCGCTGGTGCGACATGTGACCGAGAGCGCCTACCGTGCCGGCGCGCGATATGTGGAAGCGGTCTGGGGCGACGAACCGCTGACCCTGACCCGGTTTGCCCACGCGCCAGCCGCATCGTTCGATGAGTTTTCGCGCTGGCTGCCGAAGGCACTGGTCGAGCATGTCGACAACGGCGACGCGACGCTGTCGATCTTCGCCAACGATCCCGATTTGCTGGCGGGGCAGCCAACCGATCGCGTCACCGCGATGCAGCGGACATCGTCGCGAAGCCTGCAGCCATTTCGCGAGCGGATCTCGCGCAACGACATCAACTGGGCGGTGGTCGCAGCGGCGAGTGCGAAGTGGGCGGCAAAGGTGTTTCCGACGCTGCCGGCCGATGCGCAGGTGACGCGTCTCTGGGAGACGATCGCCCGGTTGTGCCGCCTCGATCGTCCCGATCCCGTCGCCGAGTGGCAGCGCCACATCAATGCGCTCGCCGCCCGCGCCGCGCACCTCAACGCGCGCCAGTATTCCGCGCTTCGCTACACCGGGCCCGGCACCGCGCTGACGATCGGCCTGCCGAAAGGCCACATCTGGATCAGCGCGCGCAGCGATGCCCGCAACGGCATCCCGTTTACCGCGAACATTCCGACTGAGGAAGTGTTCACGATGCCGCACAAGGATCGCGTCGACGGCACGGTGCGCTCGACCAAGCCGCTCAGTTATGGCGGCACCTTGATCGAAAACTTCACGCTTCGCTTCGAAGGTGGGCGAGCGGTGGAAGTGTCCGCCAGCCGCGGGCAGGAGATGCTCCGCCAGCTGGTGGAAACCGATCCCGGATCGGCGCGGCTCGGCGAAATCGCGCTGGTGCCGCACAGTTCGCCGGTGTCGCAGTCCGGCCTGCTGTTCTACAACACGTTATTCGACGAGAACGCCGCCAGCCATGTGGCGTTGGGATCAGCCTACAAGTTCACGCTGCGCGGCGGCGATGAGATGAGCGAAGCAGACTTCGATGCCGCCGGCGGCAATGTCAGCGCGACGCATGTCGACTTCATGATCGGCTCCGGCGAACTCGACATCGACGGACTGCTTGCCGACGGCAAATCGGAGCCGGTCATGCGTAGAGGGGAGTGGACGTAGTCGTCGTCCGTCGTCAGTCAGCGTCGTCAGTTAGCGTCGTCGGTCGTCCGTCGTCTTATACCGTCGTCCGTCGTCGGTCAGCGTCGTCGGTCACCTGTCGTCCGTCACCGTCGTCCGTCGTCAGTCAGCGTCGTCGGTCAGGTGGAGAGTAGGCTGAAGTATTTCTTCCACGGACCGACGTCTGGTCCGAAGTGCCGCACGAGAATCCGCGAGACTTGCGCGATGTGCGCGAGGTCGTGGACTCCCCAGCACGATAACAACTGCTCGAGCGTGACGGACCCGAACTCCGGATGGATGCCGGTGCGCGACAACGCCGCTGCGTCGAGGTTGAGCTGCGCGAGGTAGGTCAGGTTGTCTCGGCGCAGCCGTTCGAATTCGTCGAGCAATGCCGGCAGCGGCCAGTTGCCGTAAGTCCGCCGCCCGCCGACGCGATCGAATGGCGTGAAGCGCTTATCACCGTCGCCGACGATCGTCGCCACGCGCGGCCGCCAGTCCGTCACTTCACCGTCGGTGACATGACAAAGCACCTCGTGCAGGGTCCAGGCGTCTGGCGACTCGCGGTAAGCGAGAGCTTCGGGTGTGGCGCCAACCAGTAAGGCGCGAAAAGCGGCGGGTGTTCGCGACAGCGAATCGTAAACCGCATTCAGAGTCATCGCTCCATCATTGCCGCTGCACCACTCATGCACGTAATGAAACACTTCATCGTTTTCATGCACAAAATGCATGATTCGGTGAAATGTGATGAACGGCTATCATGATGGGGCATGGATCTCGAGATTAAGCACTTGCGGCTGGTGTCGGCGATCGCGCGCACCGGCAGCGTGACCAGAGCCGGCGACTTGTTGAACCTGTCGCAATCGGCGCTCAGCCATCAGCTGCGCGATATCGAAGATCGACTCTCGGCCTCGCTATTTCACCGCGTCGGCAAGCGGATGGTGCTGACGCCGGCTGGCGACGCGTTGCTGCGAACCGCCACCCAGGTACTCGATCTGGTCGGCCGCACTGAAGACGAGATCCGCAAGGCCGGTAAAAGCGAAGCCGGACTGCTGCGAATCACCACGCAGTGCTACACCTGTTACCACTGGCTGCCTGGGCTCTTGAAGGAATATCGCCTGCGTCATCCCAATGTTGAAGTGCAGGTGGACGCCGACTCGACGCCGCGGCCGATTAAATCGCTGCTGGAAGGGCGCATCGATCTGGCGATCATCAGCGATCGCATCCGCGATCGCCGCCTGGTGGAACGGCCGCTGTTCGAAGACGAGCTGCTGGTGATCATGTCGCCGTCGCATCGATGGGCGGGACGTGCGGCGATCGAACTCGCAGATTTCGCTGAAGAAACGCTGATTATCTATCCGCCGAAAGAGGAAAGCACGATGCTGCAGCGCGTGTTGCTGCCGGCCGGCGTCACGCCGAAGGCGCTGCAGCAGGTTCAGCTGTCGGAAGCGATCATCGAGCTGGTGCGCGCCGGCCTGGGCGTTGCCACGATGGCGCGGTGGGCGATCGAACCGTACGTGCGCGCCGGCACGTTGCGAGCCGCCAAGCTGACGCGCAAGGGATTTCATCGACGATGGGGTGCGGCGATGCTGCGCGACATGTCGAACGTGCCGCACGCGAAAGACTTCATCGATCTAATCATCCGGCGCTCGCCGGTTGCTTCAGGGCCCAGGGAAACAACGGGAACTGGGGCTCAAAGGGTTCAAGGGGTTCAAAGGGTTCAAGGGGTTCAAAGGGTTCAAGGGGTTCAAGGGGTTCAAGGAGTTCAAGGGGTTCGACGGGTTCGATAGAAGGGTTGATTGTGGGCCGCGGAAAATTGGCTGCCAGCCGTCGGCAACCAGCCGGTCGGCCACTTCGAGGCGGGTTGGAATCCAGATGTAGTCCGGCTTCAGCGCTTCGATTGTCGTTCGATAGGCGCCTGGTGTGAAGTAGAAGGCGAGATGCTCGTCGATGATGGTTCGCGAATAGAGCGTCTCGCGACGGCCGTCGATTGAAACTTTCAGAGCCGGCGCGAAATGCCAGATTGCGTAGTGGCCATAGTCGAACCAGTTCAGCATTCGGCCACGCAGATCTAGCCTTCTGACCAGCGCCGGCAGCTCCGGTTCTGGAAATAATTCGCCGTCCATCGATATGCAGCCGACATTGCGCGCCGACACTGTCGCGGCGCCCACGATCACCACCATCGCCAGCGCCGCAGCGGTGGCCGCCGCAGCACGGGTCGGAATTTTTTCCGCGCGCGCGCGGCGGATCGTTTCCAACCATAGGGCAAGCTGTGGACCGAGCAACATTACGGTGGCGAGCGCAAAGAATGCGGTCAGCCGATTGACGCGCGATGCGGCGACGGCAAACATCGATGCGACTGCGGTCGCCCGCCAATCGATCGCCCGTCGAGCGACTGAAGCAGCGAAGGCCGCGAGCGCGACCGCACCGACAAGCAACCACAGCAAGCCGTAGGTGATGCCGAGTTCGAATGGCGGTTGCCAATCGCGTATGTCCGATCGATTGACGCCGACCGTTTGATAGAGAAACGTCCACATCCGCCAGCCCCACGGATTGAAGATTGTCGAGGCCAGCGCTGCGAACGATGCGGATGCCACGATCCAGCTGCCGCGCGACTTCCAATCCCGTATCACCGTCAGTGCGGCCCACACGCCGATCGCTCCGGCGCCGACAATCCAACCGCCGTGAAGGTTCGGCCAGGTGGCCATGATCGGCACCAGCCACCACGACGCCGCCGGCTTCCGCCTGCCGATCACGAGCACCAGCAGCACGCAGGCAAACAGTGCCAGCGAGAAGAGCTGCGCTCTCACCTGGTTGGTCTGCGGAAACGTGGTGACCGCCGCGATCGCGATGAGCAGATCTCCCTGGTTGTCGCGCACCCCGAAGTGGGCGAGCGCTGCAACCAGCGCGAAGCCGGTTACGCACAACAGTGCCAATTTGATCGCGATCAGACCGCTCGCACCACTCAGACGGTACGCCGCCGCCAGAATTGCTTCGGACAACCATTCGTGATTGACGAACGTACCGGCGCTGGTGAACGAGTAGGCGTCGGGTACGACCGCGGACCAGGAATCGATCACATCGGCGCCGAAGCGAACGTTGCCAAATAGGTCCGGATCGGCACGCGTATGCGTGGCCGCCGCCACCAGCACGGCGAACAACGCCGTCCGCAACAGCACGCGGGTATGCTTGGGCGACAAGGTCATGGGAGCTGTACGACCTTCGGGCTGCAACGGAAGTGCCGACTCTCAGGTGAAAGCCCTTCGCCGAGCGCCCGCGCCATACCAATGCAAAATCGTGATTTGCCGCTCAGAATCGTCATCGTCAACGACGTGTACGATCCGCGTGATCGTTCACCCGATGCCGTTCTCGGTCGATTCACATCGCTGACCGGATGGGCGCGCGCGATTTCCGCCAACGGCGCCGAGGTTGTCGTGTGCCAGCGCTTCAATCAAGAGGCACAGACGACAGACGGCCGGATCATCTACCGGTTCTTTGCGGACCAGGCGCCACCGAAGCCGCCACGCTGGTTCGAAGGGGCGCACACGATGCACGCCGCGATCGCGACAATCAGGCCGACGGTAGTTCACGTCAACGGGATGGATTTTCCGCGCGCCATCCGTCGCCTGCGCGCGCTCCTGCCGACCGCTGCCATCGTCGTGCAGGATCATGGCGGCTTCGACCCGCATGCCCTGTCATGGTTTCGTCGCGCCTGGCTGCGCCGCGGTCTGAGGGCGGCCGACGCGCTGCTCGTTTCGACCGACGCGCAGGCCAGTGAATTCGGTTCGAGTGGGCTCGTTCCACCGAACGTCGAAGTCCGCGACGTAATGGAAGGAAGCACGGATCTAAAAGTGGACTTGCGTCCGACTCGGAACGGTCCGTTGAATGTGCTGTGGGTCGGTCGGTTGAATGCGAACAAGGATCCGTTGACCGTCATCGATGGCTTCGCGCAGTTCGCACGCACGCGCAGCGACACGACATTGACATTCGCCTACGGGACCGCCGAACTCGAATCGCCGCTGCGCAGGGCGATCGACCGTGATGGATCGCTGCGCGGCCGCGTCAAGCTGCTCGGAGCGGTCGCGCATGAGCAGATCGCCGACCTCTACGCCGGCGCGGACCTGTTCGTGCTTGGCAGCCATCGCGAAGGGAGCGGTTACGCCGCGCTCGAGGCGATGGCCTGCGGTGTCGTCCCAGTGCTGACGAACATTCCGTCGTTTCGAGGATTGACCGACAGTGGGCGAGTCGGTGAACTGTGGGAAGTCGGCTCGCCGCAGTCGCTGGCGGCGGCGTTATCGCGAGCTGCGTCCGGTTCGCTCGAAGCCAAACGTCAGGCGTGTCGGAGCCGATTCGAAACGTGTTTCAGTTGGAGCGCGATCGGCACTCGCGCGGTCGAGATTTACCGGGAGTGTTCGGTGGGCTGATCCAGCGCGGCGCGAACGCGCTTCCGTAGATCGGTCGGCGCAAACGGTTTTTGCAGCAGCTCGGCGTTGCCGCTGAAGCCGGTCAGTGTCTCCTCGGTGTAGCCGGACATGATGATCACCCGCAGGCCGGCGCGCTTTTTTACCAGCATGCCGGCGAGTTCGATGCCGCTCTTGCCTGGCATGATCGCGTCAGTCAGCAGCAGATGAATTGGATCCGGAAATTTTTCCTCCAGCTCGATCGCCTCCTCCGCTGACGCGGCGAGCAGCAGCCGATACCCTTCCGTGCGCAATGCCGACGCGACCAGGTTGCGCACCGCCGGTTCGTCTTCGACGACCAGAACCGTTTCGGCGCGCCGTCCAGCAGCGGCATCGACAGCCGCCGCCTTTGCCGGCGCCGGCGCCGCGGCCGGCTTGAAATACAAACGGAAGGTCGTGCCGCGACCTTGCTCGCTGCTGACGAAAATGAAGCCGCCAACCTGTTTCAGCGTGCTGTACACCATGGACAGTCCAAGGCCAGTGCCTTTGCCGGTTTCTTTGGTGGTGAAGAACGGTTCGAAAATTCGCGCCTGCGTTTCGGCCGACATGCCATGGCCGCTGTCGGTCACGCGCAGCACGATGTACGTTCCCGCCACCATCGGCGCGTTCGCGCGCGCTCCGGCCTCGTCCAGCGATTCCAATGACGTCGACAGCGTCAACCGGCCGCCGCCCGGCATTGCGTCGCGAGCGTTGACCGCGAGGTTGATTACTGCCTGTTCAACCTGACCGGGGTCGCCGAGGATCGGCGGCAAGCCGGGCGCCAGCTCGGTGCGGACTTCGATGTCGGCACCGAGCAACCGCGACAGCAGGCGTCCGAGTGCGCCAATCGTGTCGTTCAGGTTGAACAGCCGCGGTTCGAGCAGCTCTTTGCGGCTGAATGCCAGCAGTTGTCGCGTCACCGATCCGGCGCGTTCCGCGGCGCGGCGGATTTCCTCGACGTCGGCGCGCGCGACATGCTCCGCTGGAATCTCGCCGAGCGCCAGCTCGGAGTAGCCGGCAATCGCGGTCAGGGCGTTGTTCAGATCGTGTGCGATGCCGCCGGCCAGCCGACCGATCGCTTCCATCTTCTGCGATTGCCGCAGCTGATCCTCGAGCAGCCGTCGGTCGGTGATGTCCTGCACCGTGCCGATCATCCGCAGCGGCCGGCCGTCGTCGTCGCGCACGATATCGGCGCGTTCGTTCACCCAGCGAACCGTGCCGTCCGATCGGACGATCCGATGTTCGACGTCATACGGCCGCTCGCCCTCGAGGGCGGCGGCGCTGGCGGCACGCAGCGCCTCGAGATCCGCCGGATGGACGCGAGCGAAGAATGACGCCGAGGTTCCTTCGAACGAGCCGAGCGGCACGCCGAAGATCCGATGCGCTTCCACCGACCAGCCGAGTCGATCGGAGCCGTCGAGTTCCGCAACCCAGCTGCCGATGTGCGCCACCGCCTGCGCCTTTTCGAGGAACGCGCGATGCTGTTCGAGCGCCTGTTCGGTGCGCGCGAATTGACTGATGTCGCGGAAGCTGGCGATGCGGCCGACGATTTTCGAGCCGAGGCGATGCGGCCGCACGAATCGCTCGATCACCCGGCCGTCGATGAATCGCAGCACGTCCATCACTTCGAGCTCCGGCTCCGACCAGATGGCGTGCGAGTGTTCGAGGACGTAGTGAGCGTTCTCGATCTGCGGCACGATCGCCGCGATGATTGTGTCGACGCTGCCAGACACCTGCTCGCGCGCCAGGCCAAACATCCGAAGGTACTGTCCGTTGCAGTAGACGACCTGGCGACTGAGATCGACGACCAGGATGCCGTCTTGCGATGCTTCGAGCGTCGCTTCGAGGAGGGCAATCGTGTCTGCAGGCGTCAGACGACGGTCCGGCACGGGAGTCGGGGCTCAGTATGCCACCGCTTTCAACCAGCAGTGCACGCTCTGCGCCACGGATCGTCGATCCCAGAATCGCCAAACGCGCGAAGGCGGGCGATGCGCTATCCGAAAGTCCGCCACACGCGTGTCAGGTAATCGGACATCGTCAGCGTCAGCAGAATGCCGAGCCAGAACAAACTGCCGAGTACCACCGCCCACGTCAGTCGCGTGCTGTACTTCACGTGCATGAAGAACAGCACCACGAGCGTCGCCTTGAACGACGCAATCCCGAGCGCGGCGATCGTGTTCAGCGGACCGAGGTCGAAAAAGGCGATCTGCACCGTCAAGTAGGTGCACAGCATCAGCAGACCGAAGATCGTGTAGTAGATCTTCTTCGGAATGATGTGATGAGCCTGGTCAGTGTGTTCCATGACGACCCAACAGATAGAGCAGCGGGAACAGATAGATCCACACGATGTCGACGAAGTGCCAGTAGAGGCCGCTGATTTCGATCGGGCTGTAGTACTGCTCGGTGATCACGCCGCGGTAGGTCCACCACAGCATCCACACCATGATCCCGAACCCGATGATCATGTGCAGCGCGTGCAGGCCGGTCATGATGAAGTAGAGCGAGAAAAACAGCTGCGCGTGCTTCGCCAGATCTTTTTCCGCGAACTCGAAATGCGGGCCGGGAATGTGGTGCTCGACGAACTTGTGGTAATACTCGAGGCTTTTAATCCCCAGGAACACGGCGCCCAACGCCATCGTCGCGACTAGAAACAGCATCACCAGCCGGCGATTGCCGGTCTGCGCTGCGTGCACCGCAAGCGCCATCGTCAAACTGCTGGTGATCAACACCGCAGTGTTGGTGGCGCCAAGCGTGATGTCGAGCTCGTGGCTGGCGGCCGCAAAAGCGTCCGGATACCAAGTGCGGTAAACGGCATAGACGGCGAACAGGCCACCGAAGAACAGGACTTCCGTGGTCAGAAACACCCACATCCCGAGCGTCGTTGCCTCGCGCTGCTGATCGAGGTTGTCGAAGTGATGGGCCAGGCTCGGAACGTTGCCGTGCGGGCCGTGCGCGGAATGCACCATTTCAGGCAACGCGACCCTCCACCGGCGAGTGATAGTCGTACGCCTCCCAGGTGACGATCGGCGTTTCCGCGAAGTTTTCAGTGGGCGGCGGCGACGTGGTCGTCCATTCGAGGCCAACCGCACCCCACGGGTTGGCGCCCGCCAGCTTGCCGTAGCGCAGCGACCACATCAGATACACCATCGGAATCAAGTAGCCGACGCCGAGGATCGACGCGCCTGCGGACGACAACACGTTCAGCACCTGAAATTCCGGTGGATACGCGTGATAGCGGCGCGGCATTCCGAGGTAGCCGACGACGAACTGCGGGAAGAACGTCAGGTTGAAACCAAAAAAGATGATGACCGCGCTGACCTTGGCGAGGCCTTCGTGATACAGGCGTCCGCTGATTTTCGGCCACCAGTAGTGCAGCCCGCCGAGGTATCCCATGATCGTGCCGCCCACCATGATGTAGTGGAAGTGGGCGATGATGAAGTAGGTGTCGGTCACGTGCACGTCGAGGCCGATCGCCGCGAGAAATAATCCGGTCAATCCGCCGATCGTGAACAACCCGATGAACCCGTAAGCGTAGAGCATCGGCGTTTCCCACGACACCGCTCCCTTATACATCGTCGCCGTCCAGTTGAAGACTTTGACGGCCGAAGGCAGCGCGACGAGGTAGCTGAGAATGGAAAAGATCAGCGCCGCGTACACCGATTCGCCGGCGACGAACATGTGATGACCCCACACCAGGAACCCGATCACGGCGATCGCGAGGCTGGCGAACGCGACGAAGCTGTAGCCGAACACCGGCTTGCGGCAACCGGCCGCGACCAGCTCGCTGACGACGCCCATCGCCGGCAGCACCATGATGTAAACCGCCGGGTGCGAGTAGAACCAGAACAGGTGCTGGAACAGGACCGGGTCGCCGCCGACCGCTGGATCGAAGAAGCCGAAATGGAACAGCCGCTCGGCGGCAACCAGCAGGATCGTAATGGCGATCACCGGAGTGCCGAGCACGTTGATCAGACTCGTCGCATAGGTCGACCACAGGAACAGCGGCATGCGGAACCAGGTCATGCCCGGCGCGCGCATTCGATGAATGGTGACGATGAAGTTCAGACCAGTGAGGATGCTCGAGAACCCGGTGATGAAAATTCCGAGTGCGGCGGAAATCACGTTCGAGGTCGAAGCGATCGTGCTGAACGGCGTATAAAACGTCCACCCGGTGTCGAGCCCGCCTGTCACCAACGAATACAAGGTGAACAGACCGCCGATCATGTAGATGTACCAACTGAAAAGATTCAGCTTCGGGAAGGCCAGGTCCTTCGCGCCGATCATGATCGGAACGAGGAAGTTGCCGAGTACCGCCGGAATCGCCGGGATGAGGAAGAAGAACACCATCATCACGCCGTGCATCGTGAACAGGCGGTTGTAGGTTTCGTCCGACACCAGGTCGCCGACCGGCGTCGCCAGTTCGAGGCGAATCAGGACCGCCATCGCGCCGCCGACGAAAAAGAAGAACGTGACCGCAGCGAGGTAGAGCAGCGCGATGCGCTTGTGATCGCGGGTCAACAGCCACGACTTGATGCCATAGCCGTCGTTCAGGTAATGGCGCGGCGGAGCGAGAACTGTACTACTGGGCATGACTACCTTGTCTGCACCTGTGGAAGCGCCTGCAGCGATTTGACGTATTCAATCAGTTCCAGCAGCTGCTCTTCGCTGACCAACCCCTGGAACGTCGGCATGATCGGTTGGAAACCGGCGGCGACCTTCGCGGCCGGGTTGAGGATCGACTCGCGCACGTAGGCTTCGTCGACCGTAATTTTGTCGCCGCTTTGCAGCGTCACGGTGTTGCCGAACAGACCCTCGAGCACCGGTCCGCGCCCTTGCGCGTCCGGGCGATGGCAGGTGTTGCACGCGAAGCTCGTGAACAGCTTGGCGCCGCCTTCCGCAAGCGATCCCTCCGGTCCGCCGCCGCTCAACCAGGTTTGAAACTCGTTCGGGTCCATCACGACAACCGAGCCGACCATCCCGGAGTGTTTCGTGCCGCAGTATTCCGCGCAGAACAGGTGATACCGTCCGGGTTTGGTCGGATGAAACCAGATGCTGGTGTAGCGGCCGGGAATCACGTCGGCCTTGATGCGAAACGCCGGGAAAAACAGATCGTGAATCACGTCCTCTGACGTCATGATCAGTTTTACCGGCCGGCCGACCGGGACGTGCAGCTCGTTGATCTCGCGCTGGCCGTCGAGATGCTGAAACTTCCACATCCACTGCTTGCCGACGACGTAGATGTTCAGCGTTTCGTCGGGCGGCCGAGCCATTGCAAAGTAGACCGCGGCGCCCCAGACGAAAATCACCATCACGATGAAGAACGGGATAATCGTCCACGTCAACTCGAGCACCAGGCCGCCGTGGATTTGCGCGCCAACCTGCTCGTTGCGGCGGCGGTGATACTTCACCGCGAACCAGACAATCAGTCCGGCAATCAGCAACGAAAAGAAAACCGCAATTGCGAGCAGGAAAAAATAGAGCGCATCGACGCGGCTCGCCATCGTCGACGCGGATTCAGGGAAGAGGGGGGTACCGGTCCACATGGTTATCGAGGCGCCGCCGGCTGCTCGCTGCGATATTTTTCGTTCCGCATCATCACGACCACGAATGCGGCCAGGGCAAGCACCGTTGCGATGCCGGCGAGGCGCAGGGCGCGCATGATGACGAAGCCGTAGCGGCCGGTCATCGGATCGTAGTGATAGCAGTAGAGCAGCAACGCGTCCGCGGGATTGCCGACTTTGCCCTCTGACGCCTCGACGATGCCGAACCGCAGATCGCGCGGGCCGTATTCGATGCCGAACAGGTAGCGCGCGAGCCGGCCGTCTGGAGTGAGGACGATGATCCCGCTCGGATGAGCGAACTGATTTGTCTGGTCATCCCACACATAGCGGAAGCCGGCCGCTTTCGTCAGGCGCTGGATCGACGACTGCGCACCGCTCAGAAAATGCGTGCCGCCCGCCGCGTTTTTGTGACCGTAGCGTTCGAGGAAAGCCGCCTTCTTCGTAGCGGCGCTCGCCGGGGTGTCGCGCGGATCGAAGCTGACGATCACCACGTCGAAGTCTTTGCCCGGCTCGAGCGACGTCACCTTCAGCGCCCCTGCCAGGCCGTTCACCACCAACGTGCACAACATTGGACACTCGTAGTACGCGAACACCATCACGACCGGCCGTTTGCCGAAGTAGTCGCGCAGCTGCACCGGGCGTCCGCTCTCGTCGGTGAAGGGAATGTCGAGCGGGATGTGCTGGTCGAGGTTTTGATCGAAGCCGATCTCGCGCAGCGGTTGCGGCAGGGTTTGCGACGGTGCGCCGGGTTCCAGCTTGTAGCCGGCAGCCGACGGAGAGCCGGTCATTTTTTGCGCCGATAAAGGCACAGACAACGGCACCACCGGATCAAAGGCGACGAAGGCTGTCACGGCGGCAATCGCACACACCGTCGCGAGCGCCCGATGTGTCCTTTGCCGCGTCTGTTGTCGAATCCGTTGTGTCGTTCGCACTCTTATTTCCTCGATGGCAGCCCGCGTTGCAACGTGAGCTTCATCGCCTCGTCGATCGGAATCCGCACCACGCCGGCGTTGCGATCCACCCAGCCGTAGGTTGACAGCGTGACGTCCTCGGCCGCCCGCAGATCCGCCAGGTCCTGCCGCGGGTTGGTCTGCAGACGCGGCTCGGGCGGCAAACGCTGTTCCTGCTTGGCGGCAAGCGGGTATTCCGGTTGTTCTGCCTGATGCGTCGCGCGGGCGTCGAAGAAGCGGAACAATCCCCAGATCGCGACGTGGATCACGATCGCGACGACGATCAACCCGGCCGCGAATCCCAGAATCGCGCGAATGTTGACATCGCTCTCTTCGTGATGAACTGCCGGATTATTTGTCTGCTCGGTACTCACGCCGTGTCCCACCTCGCCAACCCCGCCCACACCACCCGCTTTGCCCGTCCTGCTGCTCAATGCGCTGGACGAGGCTTGTGGCCGCGTTCGATGATTTCGCCGATCGTTTCCTCGAATTGCGGATCGTGCACCGGCAGAATCGCGCGGCCGCGCAGCTGCCAGATGAACGCCGCCAGCCACACGCCGCCGAGCGCGATCGGCAGTGTCACATCCATCCAACTCACCGATAGACCGTCGTGATGAAAAGCCGGCGCCACCAGCCAGAGCAAATCGATCAGCCGCACCGCGAGCACCCACGCCGCGACTTTGACGATCAGTTCCGCCTGGCGTTTGATGCGGCGCGACAGCAGCAGCACGAACGGCACGGCGAAATGCGTGACGATCAACAAGATCGCAATCACTCGCCAGCTGGTGTAGGAGCGGTGCAAATACCAGCTGATCTCGCCGGGCAGATTGCCGGCCCAGATGATCAGGTACTGCGAGAAGGAGAAATACGCCCACAGCATCGTGAATGCGAGCAACAGATTGCCGAGGTCGTGCAAGTGCGATGGCAGGACGATCGCGCGCAGCGGCGGCCGCCGCGACAGCCAGACGACGGCGAGGATCAGGAACGACATCGCGGTCAGCCCCTGCCCACCCATGATCAAAATGCCGTACATCGTCGAATACCAATGCGGATCCAGCGACATCATCCAGTCGAAGGATGCAAAGGTGATGGTCAAGCCGTAGGCGACGAGGCCGCCGCCGCTCAGCTTTTGCATCCGCCGTGCGATGCGCGGATCGGGATTGGTGTCCTGCTGCAGCGACCAGGTGTTCAGAAAATACGCAAACCCGTTCCACACCGCGAAGTAGAGAATGGCGCGCGCCAGAAAGAACGGGACGTTCAAATACAGGTGTTTGTGCTGCAGGATTTCGTCGTGGGCAACCAGGTTGGCGTCTGTCCACGGATACAACCGGAACATTCCGAGCGCGATCGGCAGGAATAACGCCGTCAGCACCGGCAGCACGCGCGACGCGGCGCCGATCGGCCGCCGGATCAACACACCCCATTCGCCGCCCGACAGCTGATGGATCATGCCGAGCGCGAGGCATCCGAGCGAGGCGCCCAGGCACCACATGTACGCCATCAGGTACGACTGCAGAAATTGCGTCGGATTGAGAAACAGCCCCAACAGTGAAATCACCGTCGCCGCGCCGCCGACAATCGCCGCTTTTCGCTGCAAGCCAGCCAGTTCCGGAATTGCCGTGTCGGCCGAATCTTTGAATGCCATCAGCGATTCAGCTCGCTTCGTTTGTCAGCCGGCACGTCGGCCATCGTCGCGTGCTCGCTCAACTGCAGGGCGCGCACGTAGGCGACGATCGCCCAGCGATCGGCGGGCGGAATCTGGGTTGCGTAATCAGGCATCGCGCCGAAGCCGTTCGTGATCACGTCGAACAGTTGTCCCACCGGCGCGGTGCGCAGCCGATCCTGATGAAATGTCGGCGGCCGCCGGAAGCCGCGGCGGACGATCATGCCGTCGCCCATCCCGGCGCGACCGTGGCACGGTGAGCAGAAGATGTTGAACCGCTCCTGGCCGCGCGCCCTTTCCAGCACATTGGGATCCTAAGCTTAGAATTCCACGTGGACAAGTTGTCGCGG
>JADMIO011517301.1_pt1 | contig 16473 bp, 13 predicted proteins | sample 8958161 | NCBI WGS metagenome assembly JADMIO01 (sample SAMN16585339, study PRJNA669376) | soil metagenome | isolation source: Crop rotation soil | place: USA: Cullars Rotation, Alabama | collected 2011
GCGACAACTTGTCCACGTGGAATTCTAAGCTTAGGATCCCAATGTGCTGGAAAGTTGCGCGCCGCCACGGGCGATTACCTTGCCCTGTTCGATGCGGATGATATTTGCGCGCCCGAGCGGATCGCGGTGCAGGTGGCGGCGATGCGTGCCTGCCCCTCTCTGGCGCTATGCGCGACGGAGTTTTCGGCATTCGACGAGCATGGCTTTTCGTCGCCGGCGTTTTCAAAAACCTACTACTCCGCGCTGGACGATATTCCCGGTGGAATCGCCGGGATACTGAAGCAGGAATTGCGCATCGAAAACATCGGCGGTTCGTGCAGCTTGCTGGCCGGCAGTGCGTTTCCACAGGTGTTGTTCGGCAATTTCCTGCATCCGCCGACCTTGCTGTTTCCGCGCAAGACATGGACGGCCGCCGGCGATTTCGACGAGACCATTCGCGTGCAGGCGGACTGGCACTGGATCGCCCGCGCCACCCGCACCGGCCTCGCGGGTTTCATCACCATGCCGCTGCTCGATTACCGGCTGTCGCCCATGCAACTTTCCGGCAGCGCGCGACGCGCCGAACGCGCCCAGGACGGCATCGAAGCCGCGCGCAAGATCTGGCAACTGGATCCGGTTGCCGCAGGCAGGCTGGATCGCGAGCGGCGCGCGTTCATGGCCGCCGTGTTGCGCGATGCGGCGGACGCGCTATCGGACCGCGACAAGCGCCTCGCCGGCCGCTACCTGTTCGACTCGCTGCGCGAGCAGCCGGCATTCAACTGGGAGATGGCGAAGATCGCGGCGAAAATCGCCACGCCGGTTGCCGCCATCCACCTCTTCCGGCGGATTCGCGGCCGCGCGCCGGACGGGGCGCCGTCATCGGCGGCATGAAATAGCCGACCGACGGCGACCGCAGCGCCGTCATTCCGCTCGCGCGCACCCGCGCATTCACGAATTTGCTACCGCCGGTAGGCGGCGCGCCGACGGCTGTCGGCCAGCGGCCGGAAGTGTGCGGAAATACCTGTGGCCATGCGCCATGCAGGCCTAGTATCGGCGGCAAAACAACGATACGACACCCGCGCACATGTCCATTCCAATACCCCCCGCCTGGGCGGGAACCCTGCTGCTGATGCTTGCCACCAGCATCTGCACGGCGGGCGCCGCCACATTGAAACTCCAGCCTGACGGTGGGACATCGCCGTTCAAGAGCGCGGCCCGCGCCATCGCCATCGACCGGATGACGCTCGACACGCTCGCCGTTGGCGGCGAACGATCCATCGAACTCCCCGGCGGCCCCGCCACCATCGTGTTCGACCGCATTGACCGGCACGGCGCCGGCATCCAGTCGTCCGTCGGTTACCTGAAGGACCTCGGCAAGGAATACCGCGTCATCCTCACCACCGGACCCGGCGGTACCTTCGGTTCGATCCGCACGCCGCGCACGGTGTACCGCGTGGTCCCGCGCGACGGACGCGACTGGATCGTGGACTCGCTCGCCGAGCGTGAATTCGAGGGCCCGACCGATTTGCGCGACGATATCCTCCCGCATGCGGAACCGACGGCATTGGCCATTCCCGCCGCTGGCTTCACCAACAAGGCCGCGCCGGCAGGCCAGGCCACTATCGACGTGATGGTGGCCTACACCGAGGGCTTCGCGCGGCGCCTGGGCGCGGGCACGCTGACGCGCATCCACAACCTCATCGCCGCGGCCAACACGGCCTACATCGACAGCGAGATCTCCGTCACCGTGCGCCTGGTCAACGCGACCATGATCAACTACCCCGACACCAGCACCGACCAGGTGGCCATCAACGACTTCCTGCCGGTGAACGGCGGCGGCAACGGCGTGCTGCCCATCCTGGAGCAGGTGCGCATCCAGTCGGGCGCGGACCTGGTGGCGGTGCTGCGCAACGGCCCGGACTTCAAGGCGACCGGCCTCGCGTGGTTGTCGAGCACCACGCTGGAACCGCAAAAGCTCTACTCGGTCTCCACCGGCTGCGTCGTCGGCTGCGACTGGGTGTTCATCCACGAATTGGGCCACAACATGGGCGTGACGCACGATCGCGCCACCAAGTACTTCAGCGCGGGCGGGCACATTCCCACCGGCGGCGCCTACCCGTATTCGTTCGGCCACTTTTACTGCGTCAACGGGCTCACCTGCGATCCGTACAGGACGCCCGCCAACGGCGGCTGCGCCGTGCAGCCGGCGTGCAATTCGGCGACAGTCAACGACTTCGGCACGATCATGAGTTACTTCGACCCCAAGGTGCTGAAGTTCTCGAACCCGGACATCAATTGCCTGGCGGTCGGCGGCACGGTGCCGCACCCCTGCGGCATCAGCGAGATCACCGATCCGGCCAACGCCGCAAACAGCGCCAAGTCCATCAACAACCTGCGTTTCGCCTTGCAGGATGTGAAGGCGGCCATCGTCGGCGCGCCACCGGGCGCACTGCAGTTCGCCGCGACCGAATATTTCCGCGCCGACAACAGCGGCACCGTCACGCTGGCGGTGAAGCGGCTCGGCGGCGCGGCCGGCGCGGTGAGCGTCGATTACACCACCGCGGACGGCAGCGCGCGCGCCGGCTACGACTACACGGCGGCCTCGGGAACGCTGGTGTGGGCCGATGGCGACACGGCCGACAAGCTGATCGTCGTCGACCTGTTCAACGACGGCGTGAGCGAGGGCAGCGAATCGTTTCGCGTGGTGCTCGGCAACGTGGCCGGGCCCGCCGGTGTGTTCATCGGCTATCCCGCGGCGGCGAACGTGGTGTTGAACGAGGCCTGGCCGCCGAACGGGGCCGCGCCGGCGGGCTTCGCGGGATCGTGGACCGTGGCCAACGACGAGGCCTACGAAGGCACCTTCAGCCTGCGCTCGCCGGCCGTGCTGGGCCCCAATCCCAACAACATGGTCTACGGCAACGCCGACATCGACACCACCGCGAATTTCGCGGCGGGCCAGGTGAGTTTCGCCTACCGCATCTCCACCGCCGGCACGACATGGGGCCAGCTCGAGTTTTTCATCGACGGGATTTCGCAGTTCGCGTCCGCCGGCGGCGACCCAGGCTGGCAGACGATCAGCATTCCCATCACGGCCGGCATGCACACGTTGCGCTGGCGCATGAAAAACCGCGCCAGCGTACCCTGCAATGGCGCGCTCACCGTGCCGCCACCGCCGGCCAACTGCCGCGACCGCGCATGGATCGATGCCGTGACCCTGCCGCTGGCACTGCCGGCGTCGACGACGACGCTGGCCTCCTCGGCGAACCCTGGCACGGCGGGCAGCACCATCAACCTGACGGCGAGCCTGGCCGGTGCGGCCGGCACGCCGGCGGGTGTCGTGACGTTTCGCGACGGCGGGCAGCCCATCGCCGGCTGCATCGCATTACCCAGCGCCGCCGGCAGCGCGGTGTGTGCCGTTGCATTGCCGCAAGGGCCCCATGCGATTACCGCGCACTACTCCGGCAGCAGCGTGTACCTGCCCAGCCAGTCGGCCGTGTTGATGCAGGCGGTGAATGCCGCGCCCAAGACGGTGCCCGGCGCGCCATCGATCACACAGGCCGTGCCGGGCAACGCCCAGGCCGCGATCCATTTCGCGCCGCCCGCGTCGAACGGCAACTCGCCGATCACCTCGTATGCCGCGGACTGTGGCGGCGTCACCGGCAGCGGATCGCTGTCGCCGGTGGTCGTCGCGGGGCTCACCAACGGCACGAACTACTCGTGCACGCTGGTGGCCATCAATTCCATTGGCAGCAGCGCCGCGGCAGCGCCGGTGAACGTGACGCCCTCCGCGGGCGCGGCGCTGGCATTGAGCGCCGCCTACTCTCGCAAGGCCCACGCGGGCGTGGTCCGCGACCTGCCATTGCAGCTGGAGCCGGCCATGGGGGTGGTGAGCGTCGAGCCGCGCATGGCTGGCGATGGTGGCACCCACCTCCTTGCGCTGCGCTTCAACAACACCGTGACCTCGGTCGGCATGGTGGGCACCACGGCAGGACAGGTGACACACGTGATTGCCGGCGACGAAGTGCGCCTGACGTTGACCGGTGTCGCGGATGGGCAACGCGCCACCGTGTCGCTCACGGGTATCAACGGCAGCCTCGCCGCGCAGGTCAGCGTGGGTTTCCTGCTGGGCGACCGGGGCGACTCGCAGCGTGTGACGGCCAGCGACGCCGCGGCATTGAAGGCACGCGGCACCGAGGCCACGGACGCGGGTAACTTCCGCGGGGACTTCAATCTTTCCGGCGTGGTAGACGGCGCGGACCTGGCCATCCTGCGGTCGCGGTTAGGGGCGGTGCTGCCCTGACCACGCACCGCTGCGACCCGCGGCTGGCGTTCAGGCTGCCGGCTTGGGCACCGACTGAAGCTCGAGGATGTTTCCCTCCGGGTCGGTGACGTACACCCAGGTCAGCCGCGCACCCGCCGCATTGGTGAGCGTGACCACTTCGCCCACTGGGCTGCCGCCGGCCGCCAGCACGGCTTCCCGCGCGGCAGGCACGTCATCCACCACGAATGCGATATGCCCAAATCCCGGCCGGTTGACGGCGGACGTGGGCTTGTCTTCCAGGACGTTGTAATTGAAGATTTCCAGCGTGGGACCCTGGGGACCATGGCCGGGCAGCCGCAGGTGCACGCCGCGCAATTCCGCATCACGAATCCCCGTGCCGCGATCGAGGTCGGGGCCTTTGAAATCCCGCTCCGGCGGCACCGGCACGCAGCCGAACTGCGTTTCATAGAAGTGCGCCAAGGCCCGCCAGTCCTTCGCGATGAGATTGGTGTGCCCGTACCGTGCGCCTGCGATCATGGTGTGACCTGCTTCCCGTTTTTTTTGAAGGCGGGATTCTAGCGCGGCAGGCGTTACGCGAGTGTCGGTTGCGGGGTTCAAGCCTCCTTGAACCACAGCCTGCAAAAGTCCAGCCATCCGCACTGGGCAAGCTGCACGCCGCCCAAGCGGGGCGCGAAGTCGACGCTTTGCAGCGAATGGCCCAGTGGAATCAGGTAGCCGTCGGCGACGATGCGGGCGAAGCCGTCCTCGATCAACTCTGCACGCCGGCCTTTCGCCGGTTCCGCGCGGATTCTCCTGGCAAGCACCGATAGCGCGCGGCGCGATTTGGCCGGCAGCCACTGCCGGAAGAGCCCGTTGCCGGCGAGCGCGGCGACGAGTTCGTATTCCTGGTCGTCCTCCATCACCTCCGCGGCGATGAACACGTCCGCTCGCCGCAGCCAGTGAAAGCGCACGAAGTCCGGGTACTCGAGCACCATGAGACGCACCTGTGTACCGGCTTCGCGGAAGCGGGCCGCCACCTGCTCCGCCAAGGCAACATTGCTCGGCGCTACATAGGTGGCGATCGTGAGCGTCGCGGGCACTTTCGGCCTGGCGTGACGGGACTTTTCCAGGTGATGCCAGCCGGGAAGGTAGCCCTCCGCTGGCACCTGTCCGAGCAACTCCATGGCGGGACGCGCGGCGTCGCGCACCCATTGTCCCCAGGCCAGGCGATAGGACGATTTGGCGAACGCGGGACGGGCGGGATTGAACACCGCGAACGAGCAACCCTGTTCCAGCTGGCGCAGGTTCTGCCAGTCCGAGGGCGGCGCATGCTCGTGGGCAAAACTCACGTCGCAGCGCGGCAGCGCGCTGCCGGGCGGCACCACCCACAGTTCGATTTCGTCCAGCAGCGGACGCGGGCCGAAATAGTCGGGGAACGCGGCGAGGCTTACACGGAACTCATTGTTGCGCACCAGGCGAAACGGCCCCGCCCCGACAGGGCGTGCGGCGAAATCGGCCCGCTGCCAATCGCCGGCGGGCACGATGCCGGCGGTGTGATGGGCGAGGCAATTCGGAAACAGGTAATCGGCGTGCGTCAGATCGACATCGAGGCGATTGCCGCTCGCGCGCACCGATTTCACATGCGCGAACATGAAGCGGTGCGCGCCGGCTTCGTCGCGCAGGCGAAGGAGGCACCGCGCGGCGTCCTCGGCCCGCACCGGCCGGCCGTCGTGGAAGCGAAGGTTCGGGCGCAGCCAGAAACGCCAGCGCGCGCCATCGACTTCCCAGTGATGGGCGAGCGCCGGGACAATAGCTCCGGCCTCGCGATCGTAGGCGACGAGCCGCGCGCACACGTGGCGGAGGATGTGCGCTTCCGTGCGCCGGTGCACGTCGATCGGGTCGAGTCCGTGCAGGGGTCGATAGAAGGGTATGCGCAGGCCGCCCGACGGGCTGGTGCCCAGGAATCCCGGCAGGGATTCGCGCAGTCGCTGCCGCTCCGCCGGCGAGAGGCGGTGGAAGGCCGCCTCGAGTCGTCCCTCGGCGACCAGGGACTGCAATTGGCTCAAGCGCAATGCCTCGGGCGGCTTGAGGAGCGTCAGCACGGACCGATTGCCGCGCCCCAAACCGGACTGCCAACGCAGCCAGCCTTCGGCCTGCATGCGCTTCAGCACGGTACGCGCGTGCCGCTCCGAGCACGCCAGCATGTCCGCGACCTCGGCAATGCCCGGGCCGGGCATTTTGGCCACACCGCGGGACAAACGCTGGAATTGATCGAGCAGGCGCATCGGTAAAAGCGGAAGTATTTCGCACAGTCTATCCGTTTTTGCTGTTCATCTTTTCTCCGATACTGGAACTGCCCCCCGCAAACCGCCACCTTCGATGACACCTTCCGCCATGCCGCACGCTTCCCCCGCCCTCTGGCGGCATGCCGGTTTTCGCACCCTATACCTGTCGACGCTGTGGCATGCGCTCGCCATCCAGGTCTATCAACTGGCGATGCCCCTCATCCTGTATGAGCTCACGCGCTCGGCCATGACGATGTCCACCATGCGCGCGGTCGAGCTGTTGCCCAACCTGGCGCTCGCGATGTTCATCGGCGTGCTGGTGGACCGGATCGACCGCGGCCGCTGGGCGCGGCACGCCATGTGCGGCATGTTTCTGTTGATGTTCGCCCAATCGATGATGATCGACCGGCCGAGCAATACCGCGCTGGTGTCGATCTACACCAGCGCTTTCGCGCTCATGACCCTGAGCTATGTCTACGGGATCTGCCGCATGGGGATGCTCAAGGAAATGCTCCCCTCCCCTTCCCTCCTGCCGGCCACCGCGTACCTGACGGCGATGGAGCAGGTCACGGCCGTGCTGGGCCCTGTCATCGCGGGCTTGCTGCTCGAATGGGACTTGCGCATGGGGCTCTGGTTTTCGATGGCGGGGCTGGCGCTCGCCGCGTGGTGGCTGCGCGAGGCCGACTTGCCGCCACGGCCACGATCCACCACGGGCTTCTGGCAAGCTTGGCGGGAAGGCTGGCGTCATTTCCTGGGCAACCGCCCGCTGTGGCAACTCAGCTGGCTGGTGGCGATCGCCAATGGCAGCAGCGGGGTCGTTGCCGTGCTGGTGCTGTTCCGCGCACGCGACGAGCTGCACATCGAGCCGGCGGCGCTGGGACTGGTGTATGGCCTGGCCGGCGCGGGCGGCGTGATCGGCGGGCTGCTGGCGAACCGCCTTCGCGGACGCACCGGCATCGGGCGCCTGTTCACGCTGGCGCTGCTCACCGACGCCTTGTGCATGGCCTCCCTGGCGTGGATCGAAACGCCCATGCCCCTCGCCCTGGCATTGTTCGCCAGCGCCTTCGCGAGCGTGGTGGGAAATATCTGCGCCTGGGGATTCCGGCACGAGAGCACACCGGGCGCATTCATCGGCCGGGTGTCGGGCATCACCGGCTCGCTCTTCAAGTTGCTGATGCCGGTGGCGTTGCTGCTCTCGGGCAGCCTGACGGGCGCCTGGCCGGTGGCGTGTCTCCTGGCCGCGTGCGCGGCGGTGCACCTGCTGGCCGCCGCGTGCGCGCGCGGTTCCGCGTTTTATCACATTCGATGATGCGCCCGGCCATGCACCGATCACGTTCCCGGCCAGGCATCACGCCGGTCGTGCCGCACACCGTGCTCCCGACTGGGTCCTCGCCACATCCGCAGGACTCAGCTGCTCGCGCCTCCCCAGCATTGGGGGGGCGCTTTTTTTCCACCGCGGGTCGACGCGGCAGGGAACGGCGCGCGCCGCAGCGATCGCGGGTGATGGGCGGCGATGGATCTGCCGTACGAGTGATTCGCCACCGGGAGGCCTGAAGAATGCCTGACTACTACGCGCTGTTTGTCGGCGGCGCCGTGAAGCGCCTGGGCTCGTGCCTTGACGACCTGAAGGAAGCGGCGGGTGACTTTTCATGCAGTGGCCGCACCCTCGCGATTCGTTGCCCGGTCAAGGCCGGACGGGAGCCACCCGTCCTGGTGTACGACGCCGCGGACGCCGCGTGGATCCCGGGCAGGCATGCCGAGGTGGTGGGTCCCGTCACGGCGGGGGGGCACGCGTCGGTCTAGGCCCGCGCGGTACAGGTTTTTTCGCGTCCGCCACGGATCCGGATGCGCCCGCCGACGAACCCTGCCGTTGCCACCGACGAAGGCGGATGGGCCTCCAATGCCAATTAACGCCAGCGGAAGGCGCCTGGCGCTCGCTCGAACAACTACACGAGGCTGCCGGAAGAAACCTCGCGCCGGAGCCGGAGCGGGTCCGGAAGTTGACCGCTCGCGTTAGTTGACCGCTCGCGCCAATTGACCGCTCGTGCCAATTGGCCGCTCGCGCTAAGGCAGGCGCGAACCGCTCCGCGCTTTCACGATCGCGACATCGGCCTGGTCGATCACCCCATCGATGTTGAGATCGAAGCGCGCGTTGTCGACGCTCAGCGGCAAGCCCTGCTGGCGTTTCACACCGGCGATATCGCCGGCGGAAACACTGCCTGTGCCGTTGACATCACCGCCGAGGAAGCCCACCGCGGCAGCAACATCGATGTTGCCGTTCACACCATTCAGGCCAACCAGGACTCGCCGGCCATCCGGTACGCCACTGAGCACGACGATGACCTCGGTATTCCGCGCGGGATTGACGGCGGCGGCGACGGCACCGATACCATTGCCCTGGGCGTCGACCGCGCTGGCGGTGCCGGGCTGGGTCACGGGCACGCCGAAGCGGAAGACAATTCGATGTCCGGCCGCTTCTGGCAGGCGCGGCTCGATGACGATATCGCCCTCCAGCGGCAGCCAATAGCGGAGCGCGAGCATGTGGTCGATACCGGCATGGGACCGCTTCGATTCCACGGCAAGGAGGGGTGATGTGCCGGTCCGGGCAGTGAACGAGGCCAGCTTGCCACCGATATCGAGCATGGCGGTGGTATCGGTTTGCCCCTGCAGGGAAGTGCGCACGCGGACGACGACCTGCTGGCCGTTGAGCACCGTGCCACCAGCCTGGGTGAAGGGGCCACCGTCGATGCTGTATTCGCCACCCGTGACGGCGATGGGCGAGGGCGCCGTGGTACCGCTGACCGTAATGGGTGCCGAGGACGCCAACGAGTTGATCGCGACACCCGCCTGGGCGGGGAAACTGAAATCATCAGGCACCGTGCGGACAACGGTTGTGTTGACCATTGCCCTGACACTGCCTTGGCGGTCAATTTCCCTGACGATGCCCACGCCGTCGGCGAACCAGTACGTGAGGTTCGTGGTGCTGTTGGCGGCACCGGACAGGTACAGCGCGACACGAACCCGCGTGGTATCGAATTGGCCGGCGGGCACGGACACACGCTCGAACGCCTCGACGGTGGACTCCGAAAAATAGTTGTAGGCGAGGCTGGCGCAAGCGCCCGGTTCCGCCTGCATGGTGCCCGCGCGCGCGCGCGTCGACCCTGCGACGGGCGACACGAACGGAATGGCCGCGGTGAAGGTCTGGACTTCGGCTACCGTGCCGCAGCCGGCCACGGGGGCCGGCGGAAAAACATAACGGTGCAGGAACAACTCGGCACCCGCGGAATAGTAGGCAACAGGACCTTCGAAGCCATCGGTGAGACCCGTTGCCACATCACCGTTGATCATCACCTGATCCGCCACGACGCGAATGCCGTCCACGCCATTGCGGCGCATCAACCAGGTGTTGCCGGGCGCGAGCGGTAGCAAGGGAGCGATGTCGACCGGCTTGGGCACGGTGAACACATCGAAATCCGCCATGCGCCCGCCGACATTCAACGTGGCGCGGGCCAATGTGGCATAGGCGGACGAGGCCATGACGCGGACGACCACGCTCTGGTTGTTCAACACGGTGCCAGGTTGGCCGGTGAAGGGCGCGCCGTTGATGCTGTATTCACCTCCGCTCACGGTGATCGGTGCCGGGCCGGTGATGCCCTGGATGAGCACCGCGCCCGACGATATCCAGGTGCTTCTCGGCTGGAAGTACTGGGTGGAGATGAAAATGTAGTCCGGGTAGGTGCGCTCAAGGGTCGTGATGACCACTTCGTCGGACAACGCGGAACAGTTGTTTGCCGAATCGCAGGCGCTCACGCGGTAGCGGTATGCGGTGTGCGGCTGGACGTAAGCATCCAGGAACCCCGGCGGAACGTCGTTCACGTTGGCGATCAGCGAGCCGTCGCGGAACACCTGGTAGTAGGCGACACCAACGTTGTCCGTCGCCGGGCCCCAATTCAATTGCACGCTGGGAAAGCCGGGAATCCCCGTCGCGGCGAGCGCGCCCGGCATGCTCGGCGGCATGGTATCGGGGACGACAACCTGCACCTCGGCCGACTCCACGCTTTCGCCAGCGGTATTGACGGCGGTAACCACAAGATAGTAATTGCCGGATGCCAGGTTGCCTTCGGTAAATGGCCGCGCGATGCCGGTGCGCTTCACTCCCCCGGGCAACTGCAGGTAGTTGGATTTGCTGATGCCCGCTTGTCTCGCGAGGTACAGGTTATAGCTGGTGGCGCCGGCGATGCCCGTCCAGTCGACCACGATGTCCTTGGTGCCGGTTGGTACGGACGCGCTGACGGCCAGCGGCGCAAAAGGCGTTGCGCATGGCGCGGTGCCGAAGTCATGGTGCCGGAGCAGGCCCGCGCCACTATCGAACGCCCAGAAATCGGTGCCTGACGCATTCAGCGCGTAAGCCGTGGTCGCATAGCCGAGGCGAACGAGGTGGTCGCCATTCGTGGCATCGAACAGGTTGCCGCCACTGCCAAACGCGACCGCGCCGGTGGCGGCACGTATCGGCTCCGCGAACACGCGGCGGTTGTAGGACACGTCCAGCGGATCGACCTGCAGGCGCCCGTAATAGAAGGCGCTGCCGTCCGTGGCCATCGCCACCTCGGGCCCATAGCCCTGCGCCGAGCCGTAAATCCCCGACGACTCCTGTTCGACGAAGTTGTTGGCCTGGAGCTTGAACGCGGAAATCTCGCTGGAGGACGAACCGGTACTGCCGTGCAGCAGGCGACCGGTCGGGTGGTGATACCTGAAATCGCCGGCCACGACGAACGGGTGATAGGGGCCGCCGCTATTGAGCATTACCGCATCCGTTCCCGTGCCCCAGCTGTTGTTGGTGAAGCTGACAAACTGGTCGACCGATTTCAGGACGAACTGATCATCCGAGACCGCCTGGATGTTGCCGGCGATGTATACGCCGCGGGTCTCCCAAGCGCCGGTCGAAAGGTCCACCCGGTGGACGAGATGCTGGCCCGCGGGCGTGCCGTAGCCGATGTTCTCGCCGGCGTAGTCCGTGGCAAAAACATAGCGGCCGCTGGGTGACATGGATATATCGGTAAAGCCGGTCACCGAAGCGCGCAGCGACGCGGCGCCCGTCGAAGTGTCGATGACCGCGATCGCGCTGCCGCTGTTGCGCGACACCAGCCGCGAATAGGCAGGTGAATAGACGACCTGGCGAACGTTCGTCGGCGGCGCCACGGAATTGCCGGGAACGACCGTCGTGCAGGATTGCGCCGGCGCCGGGCCGGCATGGATGACAAAGGTGACAGCGGCCGTGGCCAATATTCTGCCGGCAGCGCGCGAACTCGCCCGCCCTGCCCCGCTTGCGCCGGATGAGCGCAGCAAGGCCTTATTGTTCGAACTCAAATTACCGCTCCAAAAGGCGTGCGTGCAAAGGCCACATTCTAGCAAATGGGGGCACGGCCAGGATTTCATGGGGAAGCTATGCGGCGTCGAGTCGCGCGCCATTCACCTCGATGCCCGAGGAACCCGGGGTGCATGAGGCAACGCAAGAATCAAACCGGGGGTGAGAAGCTCGAGAAATTTGGCGGCGACGTGGCGTTCACATTGATGCTCCAATGCATTGCGCATGATGGTTTGCGGTTGTTGGCGGCACCTGAATGTGACGAGGATGTGGGCCACCTCGGGCCCTCCCCTGCTCAGCTCAGCGATTCGACTTGCACCTAGGCGACATCCCGCCCGTTGTTTCCGCTGTCGCCGCGGCAACAACTGCGTCATGCGCGCAGTTGACCCGGCGGGGTGATACCGACAGCGATGCGGCATTCACCATCGTGCTGGCAAGCATCAAGACCACGCACGCGGCGACGTGTAGCAGGATCAGGGTCTCGCCGCGTCGCATCGCCTGAATGATTTGTTTGGTGTCGTTGCCGGCATTCATGATTGGCCTCGTGCAGGAGAGTGAAGCGCCTTGGCTGTTTAGTAGGTCAAGGTCACGGTAATGGTGTCCGCATAGGTGCCGACGAACACAGCCTGGCCCGCGGGAATACGACCGTACATGAGGATCGACTGGGCCGCGCCGTTGCCGTAGCCGACCATGCTCGACGTGCCGCCGGCGCCATCGCCCCACACGGTGTTGCGCGCAGTGTCGATATAGATTCCGTAGGCCAGGCTGGCACCGTCGGTACCGGTGAGCTTGCGGGCGCTTGTGGTGGCACCGTTTCCAAGCCCCTCGTTCAACGCAACGTTGTAGAAGGTGCCGCTGGTGCAGGTGGGCGTCACGTTGGAGACGCTATCGAGCATGGCGCCCGAAATGGCGTTGTAATTGCCGAAGGCCAGTGGTGCCGCGTCGACGGTGCAGCTGTCGATGACCGTGGCAGAGACCGGAAAGGTCGCGGTGGCGGTGGCGCCGGCGGCGTTTGCGGCAAGCGCGGCACTACACACAGACAGGGCTGCACACGCGGCAGGCCGCCAAGGCGAAGCCAGGCGAGCTGACGTTCGCGACATCAGGCAATGGCACTGTCGCGCACCTGGCGATGGAGATGTTCAAGAAAAATGCCGGCATCGACATGCTTCACGTTCCGTACAAGGGCGCGGCAACGGCATTCCCCGACCTGATCGGCGGACGGGTAACGGTTTTCGTTTCCTCGCTGGAAACCGGCATACCGCAGATCAAGAGCAAGACGGTGCGCGCGATCGCCGTTGCCGCGATGAATCGCGCGAAGTCCGTGCCGGACGTTCCAACCTTCCATGAGTCCGGCTACAAGAATTTCGAAGCCTTGACCTGGTTCGGCGTCCTTGCCCCAGCCGGAACGCCAAGCGCGGTGGTAACGCGCCTCTCGACTGAAATCAGCAAGATCCTGCAAATGCCGGACATTCAGGAAAAATTTGCGACCACCAGTGGCGGCGAGATCAAGACTGGTCCACAGGAATTCTCGGCGTTGCTGACGACCGAATTGGTGAAATGGGCCAAGGTGGTCAAAGAGTCGGGGGCGAAGGTCGACTAGGCGTAGCTAGGTCTGACCTACCGTTTGCAAGTCGGCGCGCATACTTCTGTTTGGATTCCATGAGGATTCGCGCCGGCTTGCTTCCCTATCGCCGACATGCTTCTCGTGTGGGTGCGGTCTGGCTGCGGCGCATCGACCTCGCGGTCCATTAATGCGCCGCGCGGCACCCCCTGCAAGACCCCAGGTTGGTTCAGCGCTGGCAAGCCGTAGGCGATCATCCCGGCATTCATCACTTCCTGCTCGCGGCTCGCAGGTTCTTGTCGACAATCGCGCAAATAATCAGGCTATGTGAACCCAGCCTTGCCAAGTACATGGCGGCGTCTCCATCGCCGCCAAAAGTGATACCACCATAGAGCCTGCTCGCCGCCTCGAGAAAGAAGGCAAGCGCGAAAAGGAGGAAGAAGCGGTCGCTTGTGGTTCGCCAGAAGCGCAGAAAGAACAGCCCTGCAATGGCTGCTGCCATCGATACAGCACCTATCAGGATATTGACCATCCGGCTACTCCTTTGAATAGATCAAACCGAAGAGCAAGAACACGAGCGAAAGTAGCGCAATGACGAGCCGGACCGAAAGCAAGTCGACATCCAAGAACACCAGCTTGTCTATGATGAGCACGATATTGTTTACGGTAAACCCAGTGAAACAAACGCCGCTCCAAAACAGCAAACGAAACTTGTTTCGCCGATAGGCCGAAAACAGCAGCCAAGTACATGCCAGCGACGCCGCCGCACAAAGTGAATAGATTAGCTCCGCCATCATTGTCCTTTCCGCAGGATGAAGGCATCGAGGAACTGTTGCGCCTTCTGGTCGCCTCTCGAATGAATTATCCGGCTGATCTCGACAATTCTTTTTGGATAAGCCATCGCCAGCCCGCTGACGGTATTGCGAATTTTCTCGCTTCGCGGTGAATACTCAAACGCCATCTCACCGCCGGAAAGGGCATCGCCCTCGCATGGCGTAACCATTCCAGCTTCCCGCAATTGCTGCAACAACGCCGCCCCTTGGGCCTCGGGTATGTACAGGCGTGCCGAAAGCGCCTTTGCAGTCCACCTCTCGCCGTCTTGCTGCTGAACGAGCAACAGCGCCTCGAGGTACGGCACCGACGGGACGCTCGACAGCAGGAATCGCAGGACATCGTTTGGGATCGCATTGGCGGTCATGTCATTTGTCCAGGAGTGGCGTGCGGCCAGCGAGTACTCAAGCCATTGCTCATCAGTTCAATTCCGCTTTCCGGCTAGACAACAGCCGTAGCCACGCTCGGGCCGCCACCGGGTTCGCCAATGCGAAATCCGCATGCTGGACAACGCGGTTGCCGACTGCAATGGAGAACCCGCCATTCGCATGCGCCGCCTCAAACAGGTCCACGTCAGTATCGTCGTCACCCATGCATACAGGTGTTCGTTCGCGAAAGTGCGGGGCGTCAAGCATTGCGCGAACCGCGAGGCCCTTGTGAATGCTTTTCGGACGGATCTCGATTACCCGGCGGCCCCGAAAAACATGCCAACTCGGGAGGCCGACCAGTGTCTTGCGGAGGCTTGCCGTTAGCGCAGTTGCGCCGCCTTCATCCAGTCGATGGTGAAGCGCAACGCACGGCCCCTTCTCTTCCACGAAGGACGTCGGCACCGCGCTGGCGATCGAATGAACCGCCTCGCGCACACGAGAGGGCATGACAGACAGGCAGCCACGCTCGACCGTGACCGGGCTCCCCGGGATACCGCTCGCACCCCCGTGAAGACCGACACGTATTCCCGCATAGCCGGGAAGCAACCTGTCGATGCTTTCAATGCTTCTTCCGCTGACGATCGCGAATGCCCCGCCCAGTGCCTCGTTGACCGCGTTGAGCAATGGCACCAGCTCGCCGGGAACCACCACGTCGTCCGGATGATCGGCAAACTCAACGAGCGTGCCGTCGACGTCGCAAAAGAGCATGACGTGAAATGAGGCGCCAGCCAGAGCGAATAGGTCAGTCGCGTCACGTCGAGCACGCATCACATGTAATCCATGAAACTCGAGTACTGCGGCGCGGCCGCAAGGCGCATTTCGGCAATCCGCTGCCGCTGCCGTACCCGCGCGATGTCGGTAAGCATATGCCCGGCCCAGCGAAAGACATTGTTCTCCTTCACCGTTCGCCGCATCATGCGCATGCGCTCCCGCTGCTCGGCCTCTCCCATCTTCCAGGCTTGCCTGATTGCATCCGCGGTTGCAGGAATGTCATATGGGTTGACGATCAGGGCCTCGATGAGTTCTCGTGATGCACCGGCGAAGGTGCTGAGAATCAAGGTTCCCCGCTCATCCTCGCGCGAAGCGACAAACTCCTTCGCCACGAGGTTCATACCGTCGTGCAAGCTGTTCACCAGGCAAAAGTCGGCCGCGCGGAAGTATTCGAAGACCTCATTCGGCTCGTGGTGCCGGTCGAGAAGTACGATGGGGCGCCACGCGGGCCGCGCGAAACGACTGTTTATCCTTTCAACCGCCAGCCTGGTCTTGTCCTGCAGTTCGATGTATGCAGGCAATTTGCTCCGCGTGGGCGCCACGATCTGAATGAAGACCAGCTTGCCCAGCAGTTCCGGGGTTTTCTCCAGGAGGTGCTCTATCGCGTCGAATCGTTCGAGGACACCCTTGGTAAAGTCCCAGCGTTCGACACCGATTCCAATGAACGCGCCCTTGGCGATGGCGTGCCGCTCCAGAATTCTTGCACGGCAATCCGGAATGGACGGCGAACTTGCCAACCATACCGGTGGCCACTCAATGGAGATTGGATATGCCGCGACCTGGCAACTGCTGCCCCGGGCGCGGATTCTCAACTGCTCATGATCGATATTGGTTTCGCAGTACCGGTCGACCGTGGCAATGAAATTCTGGCAGTGATACCTTGTGTGGAAGCCGACGATGTCGGCGGAGATCATGGCATCCAGCAGCACACGCCGTTGCCTTTCCAGCACAGTGGGATCCGAAGCTTGGAATTCACGTGACTTGAAGTCGCG
>JADMIO011426260.1_pt1 | contig 16472 bp, 14 predicted proteins | sample 8958161 | NCBI WGS metagenome assembly JADMIO01 (sample SAMN16585339, study PRJNA669376) | soil metagenome | isolation source: Crop rotation soil | place: USA: Cullars Rotation, Alabama | collected 2011
CGCGACAACTTGTCCACGTGGAATTCTAAGCTTAGGATCCCAATGTGCTGGAAAGGTACGATAAAACGCAGGGTGTTAAATCAACCCAGCGAAGCGTGATGCAGGCTTTTGGCCTTAAAGAAGAAAATGTAAAGGTCATCTCGCAGTTTGTTGGCGGCGGCTTTGGCTCCGGGCTGCGCACCTGGCCCCATGTAATTGCAGCGTTAATGGGCGCGCAAAAAACAGGCAAGCCCGTGAAATTGGTATTGCACCGCGAGCAAATGTTCACCCATGTAGGTTATCGTCCTTACACCATTCAGAAAGTTGGACTGGGTGCAGACCGCGATGGCAAGCTTACAGGCATTACACATGAAGCATGGTCGCAAACATCGTCATACGAAGAATTTACTGAGGGCACAGTGAACATGTCGCGCTTCATGTATGCATGTCCCAATGTGCTTACAAAATATAAAGTTGCGCCGCTTGACCTGAGCACTCCTACCTGGATGCGCGGCCCCGGCGAAGCTACCGGCGCATTTGCATTGGAAAGCGCCATGGATGAACTATCGTATGCAGTGGACCTCGATCCCATTGAACTGAGGCTTCGCAATTATGCAGATACCGATCCTGAGCGCAACAGGCCTTTCTCCAGTAAATTCCTGAAAGAATGTTACCAGATGGGCGCCGATGCCATTGGCTGGTGGCAACGCAATCGCAAGCCCCGATCAATGCAGGAAAATGGATGGCTGGTGGGATATGGAATGAGCAGCGGCGTATTTGGTGCAGGCCGTGGCAATGCTTCAGTACTTATGAGATTAATGGCCGATGGTTCACTCATAACACAAAGCGCCGTGAGCGACAGCGGCCCCGGCACCGCTACATCCATGACAAAGATTGCGGCAGATGTAATGGGATTGCCAACGAACAAAGTTACTTTTCAATTAGGAGATTCATCATTACCACCCGGGCCAACGCAGGGCGGATCAACTACTACATCAACATTAGGCTCCGCGGTGTACGAAGCAGGTGTTGCATTGAAACAAAAGCTTGCAGACATCGCAACAAAAGAAGGCGGCATTTTTGCCGGCGTTAAAAAGGAAGAGCTTGTATTTCAGAATGGAGGAATAGAACATGATCCCAAAAAGGTCTCTTACATCGATCTTTTAAAACAAAACAATTTACCTTCTGTTGAAGTAACGCAGGATTCAAAAGGCGGCAATGCCAATCCGCAGGCGCAGCAATATTCAATGTATTCTTTCTCGGTGCATTTTACTAAAGTGCATGTGCACCCGGCAACCGGTGTAGTGCGGGTGAACCGTGTAGTAACAGTGGCAGATGCCGGAAAAATAGTAAGCGAAAAAACGGCCGCCAGCCAAATGATTGGTGGAGTGGTTGGTGGAATTGGAATGGCATTAACAGAAGAAGCAGTGATAGATCATCGTTTTGGGCGCATCATCAATAATAATTTTGCTGATTATCATGTGCCGGTGCATGCGGATTGCCCGCACATTGAATCGATATTTGTGAACAAGCCTGATCCTGTCATCAACCCTATTGGATCAAAAGGCATGGGAGAGATTGCGCTGATAGGTTATGCCGCGTCTGTAGCTAATGCGGTGTATCATGCCACGGGAAAGAGGATAAGAGAGCTGCCGATAACGCCTGATAAAATAATTTGATCACGGATGTAAATGATGACACGGATGCGCCTTGGTTTTTTGTTGAACATTCTATTACCAAGAAGCATCCGTGTCAATTCTTTTTATCCGTGATCCTTATTTGCTTGCAATTTGGTCCGGCGTGCCATCCGGGTCATTCAATGCTGTTCCTGAAGAGTGAAGGTTATTTCCATTCAGCAACAACAATCCCGCCACGTGCGGCGCCGCCATAGAAGTGCCGCTCATTCTTGCATACTTTCCACCCATGTAAGTTGAAAGAATACGAACGCCAGGCGCAGCATAATCAACCGCATCGTTTCCGTAATTGGAAAAGCTTGCAAAATTGTTCAGGCTGTCAACCGCAGACACTGTGAAAATATTAGTTCCATTTGCGCGTCCTGGTGAAAATTCAGAAGCGGGCTTACCATCATTGCCCGCAGCAATTGAAAATAAAATTCCTTTGCCTGCAATGTTCTGGATAGTTTGATCAAGGATATCGGAAACAACATCTTCGCCAAGACTCATGTTCACTACATCGCCGGCTTTTGCATTGGAGTTAACGTAAGAAAGCGCCTGCAAAATGTAAGACAGCTTCCCATTGCCATCTTTATCCAGCACCCTGCATGAGATAAGGTTTGCACCTGAAGCCACGCCCAACACCCCGAAGGTGTTATTTTTTGCACCGATGATACCGGCCACGTGTGTGCCATGCCCATTCTCGTCCCTTGCAGAGGTTACATTTGGAATAAAAGATTTGCTGCGCGTAGCATCTACATTCAGGTCCGGATGGTCAAAGTCGATGCCCGTATCAAGTATCCACGCTGTTTTGCCTGTACCATCGCCATAGCCTGTTTTCTTTACGTTCCAGGTAATGAGCGTTGGCGCTACCACTGTAAAGCATGAACCAAGCGCAACAATGCGGTCTGGTTCAATGGCGCTAACAGAAGGATCACTTTGGAGGCGGGCTACTTCTTCATCTGACAGTTTAGCTACAATGCCACCTACATCGCCGGTAAAGCTTCCCTGGATGGCGGTAGACCTGATGTTGTGGTCTTGCAGGATATCTGCGCCAACTTCAGTAGCTACTTTAGATGATGCGGAGCGTGAAAGCACTTCGGGCTTGTATGCAATGATGTATTGGCCCGGAACTATTTCGCCACTGCCAACACCTCTCCCTACCACGCAATCATCGGTAGTAACGGAAGCGGATTTATTTTCTTTCTGGCAATTGGCAACGAATATTGCCGCGGCTAAAAATGCAATAAGTTTTATTGAGCGCATGTTGTACGTATTGGATTTAGAACGTTATAAAGAAGGGTTCTTTGGGGTGAGGCAGGGTGTTTTAACAAGCTTTTAGAAAGTGGTTGGTAAAACAGTGCGCTATAGGAGCATAAGGAGTGCCAGAAACCCCAGTGGAAGGGGATTTAACGGGGGGATAACGAGTGTAAAATGGGGTTAACACTGCATTTGTTTTTCTCTCGTACCCCTTAGCTATTTCTACCATTTTTCCGATATCGGCAAAATGGTCTATCCAGGTAATCGATTCACATTTCTTCCACACATCAGCCTATGCAACGTATTCTGTAATTTATTGTCAGCGTTGAAAACTCACTGTTATGAGAAGCAGTATTTTAATAATGCTCTTTGCACTTCTTACCGGCCTCTCCTGTAAGAAATCTAAGAACAAGGTAGACCAAGCGGTAATTACAGGTTTTGATATGCGGAAGTGCACTTGCTGCGGCCACCTCATGATCAATTTCGAAGGCATAACCAGACCGGTTTATTCACCAGATTATTACCAGGTCCAGAACGACCCCGCATCATTGGGAATTACTCCTTCGACAACGTTCCCGGTTTTTGCTGATGTAAGGTGGGAACTGGCGTCCACAGAGGGCTGCGGCAGCAGAGGGTTTGTAAAGATTACGAGTATTGTGATACATTAATTCTATACCACGCGAATTACCTAAGAGTGCATTAAGCAATTGAATTTCATAATAGATACGGATCATCTATTTGTGACTTATTTACTAAAGCTAATAACGCTGCCAATTGCCAAAATTTTTTTATCCTTTTGTACTATATTTAAGAAGTATCCCATTTTGCCATCTAAATAGCCATTCCGTATGATGCTGAGTTTGGTGCTTGTTATGGGAAGAAAGCTATCTAACAATACTTCTGCAAATGTTTGACAATTACAAAAAGCTATACATTTTGAGTATCTTTTGTAACTCTGTGCAATTGCTTAGAGCTGTCAAATATAAAATTTAACCCTCTTCTCGAATCTAATCAACAATCCCCTCATAAGCTAGTTACGCTATTTTATTTCTTTAAATTAAAACAATATATTACGTTAAAGAATTATATCGCAATGCTTACTGGTTTAAATAAATACTTTTTAGGGGATTTAGTGAAATCCCACAGAGAACAACTGAATTTGACACAGCAAGAATTAGTAAAAGAAATAGGGGGGACAACAAACAGATCTCATATATCACATTTAGAGCAAGGTTTAAGAATCCCTCCCAGTGCTGTCTTAATCGCTATTTGTAAGAGGCTTAATATCCCTACAAAGTATTGGGAACCTTTTTCACGGGAAAGGTCGATAAAAAGAATGGAATTCGAATCGGCGTTGGCTGAACTTGTAGGTATTCCTATTTCTTTAATGAATAACGACGAACCAATTTCAGATGTTGTTGAGAATTTAATCCAGGAAATATTTTCTAATAACCTCACTTCAGAACAAACATATCACTGTCTTTTAAGGATACTGGTGTTTTATGATATTCAGCATATGTCATTAGATTTCTTTAAAAAGTATATAACGGCAGAGGGCTTTAAATCCATAGCCGCATTTGAACAAAAAGTTAGAGAATATCAAAAAGATGCGATTCGCTTATTTTCTTCTTTTGAAGAAGCATATATAAATTTAAATAGTATTAAAGACTTAGATAGTGCGCTGGCCCCGTTGGAATCAAAATTGGATGAATCGTATCGTCTAAGATCAGAATGGTCTGCAATCAAAAATATTCCAGATGAAAAACTACCCTATCTTGGATATATAGCAGCCAAGCGTGTTGAACAAGAGGGAAAGGAGCGAGAAGATCTATCGAAGTTTCTTTTGGAAATGGCTAAGCGAAGAAGAGAGGGACCGCTATCTTTAAACGACTATCCAGAGAAGACTAAACGGAAATACGATTCTTTATTACGAAAGTTCAACTCGAAAATTGAACACGGTTTATTCTCCCCATTATTCACTCCCAGTGCTGAATCCTTGGAGAGAGAAGCAAGGTTTATCCAACCGGAGAGCGGAACAGATATTGAAGCTATGGGAAATACTCAGAGAATAGCATACGAAAATCTCTCTAATTATTTGAGTGCAGACTTCATGGATGTATATGTAGCAACTTCAATGAGAAATGATGCCGACTTCGTTTCAGTAAATAACTTTGTAAAAGGGTTGTTTGAGCATGAGGACATTCGTCCATTAAAGTTACGGTATTTTAATCCTACGCAATCTTGGATCGAGGATAGAATTGCTAAAGGACTTGTGGAAGCTTTGATGCTAAAAAGAGCAGATTTCTGTATATACATGGCTCAAAAAGAAGATACATTTGGAAAGGATTCTGAGGCCTCTGTATCTCTCGGCCAAGGGAAACCGGTAATTGTATTTGTCCCCAAACTTTATATCCCAGAAGCGAAAATTGATTCGGAAAGCATCGGAAAACTTAATAAAGCGGAATTACTAGAAGAGATTGAGGTATATGACGACATCTTTGTTCAAGATGTAGATGAAAATATAGATTTAGAGTCATTAATGGGGAAGCTGTTGCATTTGAAATTACATAGTTTAACTGATGATGTAATCTGTTCTGCAGTACAAAGTCATTGGGCTGATTATGACTTATATGGCGAAATAGAAAAAAGAGAATCCGATCAAAGAATTAAGACTGAATTTATTCATTGGATTGATAATGTTATAAAGGAAAATAAAACGATCCCTATTCCTACTTCAATTAAGGATTTACTCATTAGAATATTTATCGCAGCCACTATTAGATATGAGAAAAGAGCAACTATCTTCCGTGAAGTCCATCCTTTAGCTCTTCAGGTGATCTTAAGTACTGGAGTCTTGAATGGAATATTAGTTACGAGATCTATTGAAGCTTCGGCTCAAATATTAAAATCCCTAATCACAAATAAACTAGAATTAGATCTTGAGGTCGACGCTAACAATTATAGGTTAATCGAAAAAAACACACGTTCAACCATTAGAGTAATTTCGCGTCACAACTTACTATCTAATGCATTTGCGGCGTTTTATCGAAAAAAACACAGATAAATCTAATTAGCGTCAAGTATGCTTTTATGTTGGTTATAGAATGCGATCCATTCTTTTGTTAACTCAGGTAGCCTCTCGACAACTTCCCTTCCAAATAATACTTCGGTAATTAGCCCCATATGCATCGCATCAATTAATCTACATAGGTAGGAACGACCCTTAATCCACCACGTAAACCTGCCGTCAATCATTAAGTAATGTTTAATATCAATATTTAATGAATTTCGTGCATCGATTAATTCGTACCCGTCTAGCATTGTTTCATAAACTGCATCTGCTACTTTACTGCCAAAAGATTGTGAATAATAATATTCTTTTATTTCCCATAGGGCCACAGGGTTAATTACGTGAGGGAAAGAGCCATCAACTCTTCTTGACAAACTTCGAACAGGGAATTTATGCTGGGTAAAAGCAGTTAATTCCCCTGCGCTGTACGAACAATTATGTTCACCTATATTAGCCTCTATCAAGAAATTAATAATGCTCGTATAAAACAAAGGGATTTTCTCTCCTTTTTTTTGCTTATTATAGGCCAGGGGGACCTTATAACTAAGCTTACCTCGCAATTGTTCGAAAAGAGCTTTCGATTCTTCTATAGTCATTAAATTCTTTTGCACAACGTCATTAAGTACCTCTGCTCGATACTTAAAGTACTCAAAAATAAGTTTACCGAATTCAGTTACTTTATCGTCATAGTAAAGCTTATTCGGATTCAAGCCAAGTGAAGCATATACCTTTAGCGCTTCTTCTGTATTTGGGACATTTATAATTGGAGCATCATTTTTTTTCCTATTTTTTCTTTTTGTGTATCCAAGTTTTTGGCTTAACAACTTTATTGTTGCCCAAAACTCGGGGCTTTGTTTTAAAAAAATATTATTAGGCTTCATTTAATTTTTTTGTCAATCTTCTAACAAAATCGATAAATTCTATTTCTAAAGCATCACATATTTCATATAGCTCAATTATATCTATACGTCGCTCACCACTTTCAATTTTGCTAATAAACGATTGCGGCACTTTTAATTTTTCAGCCAGATCGGATTGCCTTAAGTTTAGCCCTACTCGAGCCTGATAAAGCAATTCAAGCAGCACGTTATAATTTTTTGTATTTAAACTCTTTTTCACCTTTCAAAATATATCCTATATTCGCATATCCCAAAACAGGATATTAACACATGCCTTACGTTGCTTTATATGATAAAATGAATGTACTTGATCGGTTTTCCCCTCCCAAATATCAATTATTAAAATGGATTGGAAATAAGCAAAAGTATGCGTCGCACATTACAAGCTATTTCCCATTAAATTTCAATAGGTATTTTGAACCGTTTTTAGGGAGTGGCGCAATACTAGCCACAGTCTGGCCCAAAAACGGAGTTGGATCAGACACATTCAAGCCACTAATGGAAATCTGGCAACAATTAAAAATAAACCCTAGAGAAGTAATAAAATGGTATTCTGAAAGGCGGTCAATGATTGGCAAGTATACCAAAGAAGAAGTATATGAGTTAGTAAAAGAGGCATACAATGCCAATCCGAATGGGGCAGATTTTTTATATTTAACTAGAAGCTGTTATGGTGGTGTCGTTAGATTTCGAAAAGCGGACGGATTTATGTCAACACCATGCGGTGCTCATATTCCTATAGATATATCTGCATTTGAGAAAAGAGTTAATTTATGGCATATCAGGGTTAAAAATTGTAAATTCTTACATCAAGATTATAAAAATGCATTTAGACAGGCTAAAGCCGGCGATTTAATTTATTGTGATCCTCCATATTCCTATAGTCAAGGTATTTTATATGGTGCTCAATCATTCGACTTGCGAGAATTATTTGATGAAATAGCAAAAGCAAAACGCAACGGAATATATGTAGCGCTAAGCATAGACGGCAACAAGAAGTCTGGTGATTTCATTTGTAATTTGCCAATTCCTAAAGGAATTTTTAAAAGAGAAATATTTATTGAAATAGGGGGATCTATGCTAAAAAGATTTCAAATTGAAGGTCAGGCTTTGACAAATGAGAACGTCAATGATCGCTTATTGCTTACATATTAATTAGGTAATTATACAATGAATATGCTATAATTATCTTCCCGTAATTTTGCACCCATGCGCTCTCAACAAACCCTACAGGACGTTGTAATCAAATTCGCCGGCGATTCCGGCGATGGCATGCAGCTCACCGGCAGCCAGTTCACCAACAATACTGCCCTGCTCGGCATTGACCTTGCCACATTCCCTGACTTCCCGGCCGAGATTCGTGCGCCGCAAGGCACCCTGCCCGGCGTAAGCGGCTACCAGCTCAGGTTTTCGTCCAACCAAATTTATACCCCCGGTGATGAATGTGATGTGCTTGTGGCCATGAATGCCGCAGCGCTCAAAACCAACCTCAAAGCCCTGAAGAAAGGCGGCAAGATCATAGCCAATACCGATGGGTTCGATAGTAAGAACCTGCGGCTGGCCAATTACCCCGATGGCGTGAACCCGCTGGAAGATAACAGCCTTGCCAGCTATGAGGTCATCAAAATAGACATCACCAAAATGACCCGCGAAGCCCTGAAAGAGATCACGATGGGCACCAAGGAAAAAGACCGGGCAAAGAACATGTTCGTGCTGGGCTTCCTGTATTGGATGTACAATCGCGATATGGACAATACAGTGAAGTTCCTGCGAGATAAATTCGGGAAAAAACAAGAGATCCTGGAAAGCAATATCCGGGCATTGCAGGCAGGCTACAACTACGGCGATACCACGGAAACGTTTACTACAACATACAAGGTTGAAAAGGCCAGGATGGAACCAGGCACCTATCGCAGCATCATGGGTAACCAGGCGCTGGCGTATGGACTGGTAGCTGCATCGCAAAAGAGCGGGCTGCCCTTGTTCCTGGGCTCATATCCTATTACTCCTGCATCAGACATCCTGCATGAGCTTAGCCGGCACAAATCATTTGGCGTACGCACCTTCCAGGCAGAAGATGAAATTGCGGGCATTTGCGCAGCCATCGGCGCAAGCTATGGCGGCAGCCTGGGCATAACCACTACCTCTGGCCCGGGCATGGCGCTGAAGGCAGAGGCTATGGGCCTTGCAGTGATGCTGGAAATTCCTCTGCTGATATGCGATATCCAGCGCGGCGGCCCCTCAACAGGCCTGCCCACTAAAACAGAACAAAGCGATCTTTTGCAGGCATACTATGGCCGTAATGGCGAGTGCCCCATGCCAGTAGTGGCAGCATCCACTCCCAGCGATTGCTTTGGCGCAGTGTACGAGGCAGTGCGCATAGCAGTGCAGCACATGACACCAGTGATCTTCCTCAGCGATGGATACATTGCCAACGGCGCAGAGCCCTGGCGCTTTCCTAAAGCAGATGACCTGGCGCCCATTGAAGTTAATTTCAAGAAAGAGCTTAAAATAGACGAAGGCCAATTCTTCCCCTACCAGCGAGATGAAAAGCAGGTACGCCCCTGGGCCATTCCCGGCACACCCGGGCTTGAGCACCGCGTTGGCGGACTGGAAAAACAAAACATCACGGGCAACGTAAGCTACGACCCGGATAATCACCAGCTGATGGTGAAGATCAGGCAGGATAAAGTTGATAAGATAGCAGACTATATCCCCGCTCAAAAAATTGATGTGGGACCAGATAAAGGAACGCTGCTTGTATTGGGATGGGGCAGCACTTACGGCGCCATCAGGTCTGCCGTGCTGGAACTGCTGGCCGAAGGCAAGTCTGTAGCACACGCACACCTGCGCTACCTGCGGCCTTTCCCAAAGAACCTGGGCGAGATCATCAAAAATTTTGAGATGGTGCTCATCCCGGAGATCAACAACGGCCAGCTTATCAAGATCATTAGGGACCAGTACCTTGTAGATGCAAAGGCATACAACAAGGTCATGGGCGTGCCTATTACAAAAACAGAGCTGGTAGCCAGGATCAAAGAGCTGTTGCCGGAATAAAATAATTATGCTTTCAAAAAAAGCGCAGTACGCATTAAAGGCGCTCGGTTATCTTACTGAAAAATATACAGAAGCATCTCTTCCCCCGCGGCCTGTGCTCATTAGTGAAATTGCCGACGAGCGTCAAATACCATTGAAGTTCCTGGAAAGCATTTTGTTGCAGCTGAAAACTGCAGGCATCCTTGATAGTAAAAAAGGCAAGAACGGCGGCTACTTTCTAAAGCTTCCGCCAGGTGAAGTGCCGGTGGCAAAAGTGCTGCGCATTATTGACGGACCCATTTCCATGCTGCCCTGCGTAAGTTTATACTTCTACAAGAAATGCGAGGACTGCACAGAAAAAAAATGCAGGATAAATAAGATGTTTTGCGAGGTGCGCGACGCAACGCTCCAGATCTTAGAAAAAAGAACGTTGCTGGACATTATGTAAATTTATTAAAACAATCAAGCCATGAAACAGATCTTATTTGTTTGCGCGCTCGCGCTTGCATGCACTGCAGCCTATTCTCAGAATATCAAAAAAGAAAAATTCCACTGGGGCCGTGACCAGGATACCTCGGCCGGCTACACCCAAGCAGTTAAAGTTGGTAATGTAATTTACATTTCCGGAACGGTGAGCCGCGGGGATGCAGCCACTGCGCTTAAGAACATCTACACTAATCTTGAGCAGACATTAAAACATTACGGCGCCACTTTTCAAAATGTAGTAAAAGAGAACCTGTACACCACGGATATTGAAGCGGTGAAAAAAGCCAATTATGTACGCAAGCCATTTTACAAGAACGATTATCCAGCCGCCACCTGGGTACAGATCAGCAGGCTGTTCAGCCCAGATGCAACCATTGAGATAGAATTGATAGCGCAGCTTCCGAAATAGATTTTACTGCATCGGTACCAATTGCGCCTGCTTCGGGTACAATCGTGCAGGCATGGCCGCTATTAGCCATACAATTAACTTTTCCTTGCCTTTGGGAAAACGGAACTTCCTGCACGGAAAACGCTGCCACACCTGCCGGAACGGTAGGTTTATCTTTAAGCCGGGCCCACCTTCGCTAAAGCTATGGTGGGCAATGCCCTGACTTATCTTAAAACACTCAACATGTTCCGCAATTACCTGCTGGTAGCGCTGCGCAATTTCAAGCGGCAGAAATTATTTGCTGTGCTCAATATGTTTGGGCTTGCACTGGGACTGGCCAGCGCCCTCCTGATATTTTTATATGTGAGCGATGAGCTGCGTTACGATGAAATGCAACCGCATTATTCCAATGCCTGGCGAATTGGCTGCACCTTCACCAATCCTGACGGACAAAAATTCGATAATACGGTCTCGCCAGGATATTTTGTGCGATACCTGAAAGACAACAGAAGTGAAGTAACGCATGCAGTGCGCATTGCGTACATTGGATATCCCACCTCGCTTAACTATAAAGCGAAAGACAAAATTATTCTCACCGAAGAAATAAAATGGGCCGAGCCTGACTTCCAGGAAGTGGTAGCGTTTGACCTGTTGCGGGGCAACAAGCAAAAGATGTTCGAGAACTATTACACCATGGTCATGAGCGAGTCCGGCGCCAAAAAGATCTTTGGCAATGAAGACCCCATCGGCAAAACAATCAGTGTCAAGCATACGTGGGCTACCAATGGCCAGGAAATAGATGTAATGGTTACCGGCATTTACCGCGATTATCCTTCCAACTCACATTTCAAGCCGCTGTATATCCTGAATGTAAATGCGCTGCGCAAAGTGTATGGAGATAAATTTACCGAGTTCATGGAAGGCAGCAGCTTTGGCCGGAACTCATCAGTAAGCTTTTTTGAAAACTATATCGTATTGCGGCCGGGAGCAGATATTAAACCGATCAATAAGATCCTGGACACACTTGCAAAGCAAATGCTGCTGACTGATTCAGCATCGGTAGCGGCTGGATGGAAGTTCACCACCTTTGCAACAAAAGTGGCCGATCTGCATTTTGACAAAAAGAACCTGTGGGAAAACAATACCAGCGGCGACAAAACCTATCTTGGCATTTTCAGCGCCATTGCCATCCTTATCATGCTCATTGCATGCATCAATTACATGAACCTTGCTACTGCACGTTCTGCAAAGCGCGCAAAGGAAGTTGGTTTACGCAAATCGCTCGGCAGCAACCGCGCAGAAATAGCGAAGCAATTTTTTATTGAGTCTTTTTTAACAACGCTGGGCTCATTGGTCATGGCATTAATGCTGGCCATGCTGTTCCTGCAACCTTTCAACCAGCTTACACATAAAACGTTCAGCATTGCTTCACTGTTTGATCCTTACATGCTGCTTATTGCGCTGGGTATTGTAGTGTTCATGGGATTGGTATCGGGAATTTATCCATCGTTGTACCTGTCTGCTTTTCAGCCGGCCGAAGTATTGAAAGGGCAAATTGTAAAAGGAAAGGGCGCTGAGCTGTTCAGGAAAAGCCTTGTTACAGTTCAATACAGCGTGGCGCTGGTCCTCATCATCTGTACATTCATCGTGATAAGGCAAATGGACCAATTGCAAACAAGCAAGCTCAATGAGCGCGGAAGCCAGCTGCTGTCCATTAGGTTTGGTGGCATTGCCGATCAATCACGTTACGAAGCGTTCAAGCATTCAGTGCTGGAAGATCCGCAAATTGAAAATGTTACCATGGCCAATCACCTGCCGCGATTGAATTATTTTGGCTGGATAGGCGCGCAGGTAAAATTTCCCTGGATAAATGACAAAGCGCTGCAATGGAACCAGCTGAATGTGGATTTTGATTTTGCAAAAACTTACCAGTTAGAGTTCACTGCCGGCAGGGATTTTCAGCAGGGAAATATTACAGACAGCAGTTCTATTATCATGAACGAAGCTGCAGTAAAAGCGTTGAATAAGCCGATAACTGAGATCATGGGCGCTGTAGTTACTGTTGAATCCGATACCGTGCGTCATTACAAAGTGATTGGCGTAGTGAAGGATTTTCCTTTCCGCTCCATGCATCAGCCGATAGAGCCGTTATTGCTGAACCCCCGCGTGCACCAGATAGATAAAATTGTTTACATAAAATTACCCGTTGGAAAGTTCAGTGAAAAGATCGCATCAATAGAAAAGAAATGGAAGGATATTTTCCCGGGAACAGGCTTTGATCATTGGTTCCTGAGCGATGAGTTCAACAGGATGTATGTTGCAGAAGGAAGAGTATCTGCGCTGGCAAAAGCGTTTGCTGTGTTAGCTATCATCATCACAGTGCTGGGAGTGTTTGGCCTGGCCTCTTACACAGCAGAGCAACGAACAAAAGAAATGGGCATCCGCAAGGTGTTAGGCGCGGGCGAAAAGCAGGTAGTGGCCTTGTTTGCAGGAATGTTCCTGAAAATATTTGCGGTGGCCTGCGTGCTGGCCATTCCTGCTGCGTGGTTTGCTGCGCACAAATGGCTGCAGGGATTTGCATACAGGGTGCCAATAAGCCCGATGGTATTTGCACTTAGCCTGTTAGGATTGCTTGGAGTAACGCTGATCACCATCAGCTATGAGATCTGGAAGTCTGCGCGGGCCAACCCGGTAACATCATTAAGAACAGAATAAGCTTATATTTTTAATGCGAACAGTTCCACCCCATTGGCCTTACCTTTCAAATCAATAACACCCAGGCTTTCCACCTGCCAATCCTTCAGATCAACCGCATCCATAAAATCCTTTGATACAATGAACTTCTGGTTCAGTTCACTGCACGCACTTCTAATGCGTGCAGTGGTGTTCATGGTATCACCACTCATTGCCAGGTCTTTTTTTATTACGCCAATTTCCCCTACTGTTACTTCACCTGCATGAATGCCCACGCGGAACTCGGGAATAACTCCATATTTCCTCCGGAAGCGTTCATTGTTTCTTTGCAGCTGCCTGCGCGCTTCTATTAATGCGGCCATGCAACGCCTTGTATTGCGCAGGCTGTACGGCCATGAAACCACTATCTCATCGCCCACATATTGATATATACGGCCGCCATACTCGATCAGCGCCGTGGAAATGAAGTAAATAAAATCCCTGATGAACCTGAAGTATTCCTTGCTGCCAAGCTTTTCTGCAATGGGCGTTGAATCCTTCAGGTCAATGAACATTATAATGCGCTTTTCAATGCGCGGATGCACATACTTCCCAAAAAAGATATCAATGAAAATGCCGGGCGAATATTTTTCCGTGATCTCTATCAGCAGCTGCGTAACAAAAAATATCAGGAACCAGCTGGGCAACTTTTCCAGGATCCAGTAAGTGTTGAATGCATCTCTTATAAAATCGTTCAGTGCATATATTGGCCCCAACCCGGAGATCAAAATAGAATAGGTGAAATGGATCAGGAAGTTCATTGCAAACGTAAGCAGTACCAGCAAGGCTGTCTTTGTTACAAAGTTTACCCATAGCGGCAGGTTGCGGGAGTTGCGCTTGAAGTTGAACACCAGCACATACCCTATTATAAAGCTCATTACAAATACTATGATCTCCCGCAGCAATATGGCCCAGCGCTCATTGTATTCAAAGAAATAATACCTGCTTGGGATGTGCAGCCATTGAAACCGAATGAGTATGTAAAGCGTATCCAGAACGGTCCACACAACCGCGATAGACAGGATGAGCTTGAACCTGAATTTGCTGAGAACAGACAATCTCCTGGCTATAAATCTTGAAGCTTTCATGAATATACATTACGGTACAAATTAGAGGCTCATATAGGCATTCCGGGTGAATTGGATGAGGCGCCCGTGGTATTATGAATGTAAACAGCTATCGTAAATGCAATAACAGATGCTACAATACCTACCATGAACACCCCATAAGCCAATCGCAATAATTTATATTTCCTTCCAAGCACTACGCCAAGCTGGTGAATGTCCTTGATGAGCGCGCCGTACAAATAATCCTGGTCGCGCATCATCTGGCTCATGCCCCACTCATACTCTTCTAAAGATGCTTTGTGAAAATTACCAAAGAACAGCAGGTTGGTCTTTTTATTCAAAATATCTTCCCTGCTGAATATACCCTGGCTAACTTTAGGCCGGGTGGCAAGAATGGCTATCACAATGGTGATCACGGAAAATGAAAGAAAGATGATTGTAGGTATGGTTAGATAAGTATCTATTTCCAGCCTCCTCAACAGCACTGACAATATCACAGAAATGATGATTGCATTCACCGAAATTAAAATGTTGGCCTTGCCATCTGCCATGCCGCTGAGCTCAAGATGGTTGTCAGATGTTAGCCTGAGCATGGTTTGTATGCCCCTGCTCAACAGTTTCTGCTCCGGGCCGCCTTTCTTTGGTTTTGCCGGCATTTCTCCAAAGATGGATGTGGTGGCCGGCTGCACTTCATCTGTTGGTTCCGGCTCGCCTAACTTTTTCCTCAGCTTGTCTATGTTCTGCTGCTTGCCTTCGTCCAGCAAACTTTTACAATAGTCTGTATAATACTGATGCGATTCCATGAACTCCAATGAAGCCTTTCTCCACCCTGCCGCGGGCTCCGGCACCTTTCTTGCCTCGTACTCCTTGCGAAGCGCTTTGTTAGTGGACTTGAATTCTTTTGTTCCGAGATGATAAGTATCTGCATCGCAGATTATTTGCTGAAGAATGCCTTGCGGGTTACGCGGCATTTTAGTGGCAAGGATGCAATCACCTGTTTGCACTAATATTTCCTCATCATCAACGTACTTGGAGAGAAAATCACGCATCAGCTCCACGCTCTTCAATTCATGCCGGGAGGGATCCACAAACAAATGCCCCGTATCATGAAACCATGCGGCCGTGTATAGAATGAACTGTTCTTTTTCTGAAAGCTGGTATTGCATGGCTATTTCCTTGCTGTGCTCCACCACCTTCTCAGTATGTTCAAGGGTATGGAACAGCAGCGCTCCCGTTTGGTTCTTCTCGAATAGTTCCGTTACAAAGCTTTCAACTTTTTTGTATGTGTTATGATAATCCATAGCTCAGAATGTGATGTTGATTTTTGTGCCAACAGAAAAATTGAACAGCATATTTTCTTCTTTTGAAAATGCTGCCGTTGCTGAAACAATCACCATATTAAATGGCACATAATAAATACCGCCGCCATAAGCGTTGTGCCAGCGCTTTGACGGATCGTTCTTTAACCACACCCTGCCTACATCATTGAATGCAACCAATCCCACGTCGCCAGGCAAAAGGTATGATCTTGAGCGGAACAATCTTGCTCTCAGCTCAATGCTTCCATAAGCAACCGATTGCCCGCTGAACCTGTTCTTCCTGAATCCACGAAGGAAATTGTTTGCGCCAAGGTTCAATGCCTGGAAGTATTCAAATTTATCGTTAAAGATATGGCCTGCTCCCATCCGCAATACAGCCACTAATTTTGCGGGCATGCTCAGGCTTGCGTAAACAGACATATCGGAAGTTAATTTACCCATTGATCTTGCGTTGCCTTTTACTCCCGCAAGCTGCGTGTACTCTGTGAGCCATGCAATACCCCGGGTGGGAAACAACTCATTATTAAGATTATTGATGTCTATTTGCGTTTTCACGCCCAGG
>JADMIO011014788.1_pt1 | contig 16471 bp, 14 predicted proteins | sample 8958161 | NCBI WGS metagenome assembly JADMIO01 (sample SAMN16585339, study PRJNA669376) | soil metagenome | isolation source: Crop rotation soil | place: USA: Cullars Rotation, Alabama | collected 2011
TAGCAGCGGGAAATAACACATTATTGAGTATCAATCTATAGCCGGGGGAGTTCTTAAACATAGAAAGGTCTGTCTTTGGATCGCCTACTGCGTGCTGGTAATCTTCCGGGTCGTGCCCTCCATATAAAGTAAAAGTACCTTTGCCAATATTTCCATGTATATATTTTACAAAGTCGCTTCCATTATTTTTAGCCAGGATAGTCATTGAGGGCTTAATAAATCTTTCATGAAAACCTGACTCCTGTCCCAGGAATCCTTTGATCAAAGCGGTATGGCATTGGGTAAGCATTGTCGGCACGGGATCATTTTTTGCGGAGAAATCAAACAAAGTAAAATAATCGCTGTATTGTCCCATTAGAAGCTCCTCATCTGTTATGTCTATATCTGAATATTCATAAACATACGGATTAAGCTGGATTTTAAAATTCTGGAAGGCCATGCATTGTGAGTAATCAAGCTTCTCGTTTGCATTTTCATCATAGGGATCGCCGTCATAAATAGCGTCGCAGATATCTGTAGTCTGTGTTGCAAGTGCAATATCGGGAGTAGTTGTGCCGGAACACATTGTAAACATAAATCCTCCGCCGGAAACATAGTCTCTTAATTTTTGAACTACAGCAAGCTTAAGCTGGGACACTTTGGAATATCCTAACTTCCTCGCCATATCTTCGTTTGTCTGTTTCTGCAGCAGGTACCATGGGGAAGAACCATAAGCAGCAAAAAATTTCCCGTACTGACCTGTAAAATCTTCATGATGCAGATGGATCCAGTCATAATCCTTTAGTTTTCCCGCAAGTACTTCTTCATCCCAGACTTTATCATATGGTATTTCAGTATAATCCAAAGCCAGTTGAACAGCATCATCCCATGGAAGAGCATTCGGTGGAACATAGACGGCTATCTTCGCGACTTTCTCCAGCCTAACGACATCCATATTATTTTTTTCATCCTGCACCTCGGCATATATCTGCGCTGCCTGTGTACCGGAAATATTCTCATAGCTTACTCCCTTTTGGGTGCATTCAGCGGCAAGCTCATCAGAGTAATCGAACATGAAAGCACCTCCCCGGTAATTTAAAAGCCAGTCAAGCTCTTTGCCATGAAGTAAATGCCGGTATGCTATACCGTAAGCCCGCAAATGGTCAGTTTGTGTATTGACCTCCATAGGAATAAGAAGTTTTTGCTGAGAATATAGGTTTGAGAGGACTAATAATAATACGAATGCTGCAAAATATTTTTTCATTATACCCAAATTATTAGAAATATATTACTGATTCAATGCTTTTAATACTTGTTATAACCTCGAAATGGCAATTTAGTTTCACTAAGTTTTGTCATTCTGAACAAGTGAGAAATCAGGATCGACTAAACCTGCCGGGTTTGATTTTTATATATATTATAGAGAAATAAACTTATATTTGTAGATATTTGATTAAAAATATTGCCAAAAGATAAATCATTAGACATATTATATTTAAAAGGAGTCGGTCCTAAACGGGCAGAAGCTTTTAAAAAACTTGGAATAAACACTGTAACTGACCTGTTTACAATTTATCCCCGTGATTACATTAATAATACTAAGATCAGCAAGCTTGGGGGATACAATGAGAGTAATGTGCTGATCCTTGGAACAATTGCAGATAAACGCGCACCAAAAAAATCCAATCACCCTTTAAAACTATTAATTACTGACGAAACCGAAGAAATGGAATGCCTTATATGGGGAAATTTTTACTACCGCGAAAAACAATTTCAGATAGGTGATAAATACCTGCTGTGGGGAAAAGTAAACTATAATTTTTTTGAGAAGAGAACTCAATTCGATTACCGCGATCACAAAAAGTATGAAGCAGGGGATGACGCCCTGTTAAAATATCCTTTTATACCTCTGTATATATTATCAGGTGAATTAAAAAAAACCTGGGTTAAGCCTCTGTCTCTCACAAAAATAATTTTCAATGCATTGAATAATTACAGGTCAGAGATAAAAGAGCCGCTATCAGATCAGGTTAGAGAAGAAAACGGTTTACTGGAGCATAAGAAAGCGCTATTCCGCATCCATTATCCATTAACAATCGAGGACAAGGAAAAAGCAAGACAAACCCTGGCATTTGAAGAACTGTTCTACCTGCAGCTTGTTATGGCGCTTAAAAGAAAAAATATAGAACATGAGGAAAAAGGAATTTCGTTCACGAAGACAGGAGATAGGATAGAAAAACTTTTTAATGATCTGTTAGGGTTTGAACTGACGAGTGCTCAAAAGCGGGTGATAAAAGAAATCATTGCTGATATGAAATCTCCGAAACCTATGAACAGATTATTACAGGGAGATGTTGGCAGCGGCAAAACCATTGTTGCTGTCTTTTGCATGCTGTGCGCTATCGAAAACGGCTACCAGTGCGCTTTTATGTGCCCAACCGAAATTCTTGCTGAGCAGCACCATAAGGTATTGAAAGATTATTTCGACAAGCTTGGTGTTAAAACTACCCTGCTGGTAGGAGGCCAGAAGAAAAAATTAAGAGAAGAAATATTGCATGATATAGCTTCAGGGAATTCAAACGTTGTTATTGGTACACATGCATTGATACAGGAATCAGTTGAGTTTAAAAAACTTGGTTTTGTTGTTATTGATGAGCAGCATAAATTCGGTGTCATGCAGCGCGCAAAACTCCGCGCTAAAGGTTTGAATCCTGATGTTCTGGTTATGACCGCTACGCCAATACCCAGAACATTGTCACTTACTGTGTATGGTGACCTGGATGTATCTGTTATAGATGAGCTGCCTAAAAACCGCAGGCAGATAAAAACTGCATTGCGTACCGAAGATGACAGGTTAAAAGTATATGATTTTATTCGATCTGAGATCAACAAAGGAAGGCAGGTTTATATTGTTTATCCGATCATTGAAGAATCTGAAAAACTCGATCTGAAATCCGCAGTAGCGCATTATGAAATTCTGAAAAATAATGTATTTCCTGATATGGAAGTTGGGCTTGTGCACGGAAAAATGTTCTGGTATGAGATAGATGATACTATTAATGATTTCAAGGACGGTAAATTAAATATACTTGTTTCCACAACTGTGATTGAAGTAGGTATAGATATTCCAAATGCGACTATTATGGTTATCGAAGAAGCCCAAAGATTTGGGTTGTCCCAGCTTCACCAGCTAAGAGGCAGGGTTGGAAGGGGTTCGGAACAGTCATATTGTATCCTTCTGGCTGAAAAATTAAGCGATATAGCAAAACAAAGACTTGATACGATCGTGGAAACAACAGATGGATTTAAAATTTCTGAAGTAGATATGCAGCTGAGAGGTCCGGGAGAATTTTTTGGGACGAGACAATCAGGAGAATTAAAATTTACAGCTGCCGATCTTTCAAAAGATATGATATTAATAGAAAAATCACGTGAATCGGCATTTAAAGTTATTGAAGAAGATACACAGCTAAGAAAAAAAGAAAATGAAAACATTCGTAATCATTTTCTTTCAAATTATGCAGATTCAATGAGTATAATAAAGATCGCATGATGAACTTGAGAATAAAATAACAATAATATGGATAAAAGACTTAAATATCTCATCTTTCTGGTACTGCTTGCCTCATTGTTCTGGATCGAGATGTTCGTCCTGAAAAATTTTAATTTCTGGATTGAAATGCTCTTTGCTGCTCCCTTACTTGCGGGAATTTCAATTTATGTTAATTACAAGTCCGGTCAGGATATAAATTTCAGATTATATTATTTTAAACCTTCATATATCCTTGTTGGAATAATATCTGCAGCAATATTGTACGCTGTATTTTTCGCCGGCGACAGGATATCCGCGTTATTATTTAATTTCGCGCAAAACCAGGTAACCGGAATCTATGGAAATAAATCTTTACTTAACCCTGCAACTATCGGGCTTCTATTATTTTTTATAATCGGACCTGCTGAAGAAATATTCTGGCGTGGATTTGTGCAGGATACGCTTGCCCGCAAATTCGGTGAAAATAAAGGCTGGATAATAGCATCATTAATTTACGGCGGAGTTCATATTTTTGCTATGAATTTTATGCTTTTTATGGCAGCTTTAATATGCGGACTTTTTTGGGGATATATTTTTAAGAAGTATAAATCACTTTGGCCGGGAATTATATCTCATGCGCTATGGGATTTAACAATATTTATATTGCTTCCGGTAAGATAAAACAATATATTAGGCGAACTTTTCAACCTTAAAAGGAGCCTTAAATGAAAAAAATAATTACTCTCTTTTTTCTGCTCTTCATGGTATTAACTAATATTATATTTTCACAGCAGTGGACAGAACAAGTTTCTGGCGTATCTGTACAGCTTACTTCTGTATCAAATACTGGAAGTGGTACATTCGCCTGGATATGCGGATACAGCGGAACAGTTTTGCGGACAACAAATAACGGTTCATTATGGCAAAATGTCAGCGGTAACGGAATTCCAAATACAGTTCAATTGGTATCAATGGCCTGTATCGATGCAAATAATGCTTTAACGGCAGGATATATTGGTACAACAACTTATGTTTACCGAACGACAAATGCCGGTGCAAACTGGACACAGGTCTTTACACAGGCTAATGGTTTTATAGACGCAGTTTGTATGACATCAACTACAACCGGATTTATGGCAGGAGACCCGGTAAGTATGAGATGGTCCTTATGGAAAACGACAAACGGAGGTGCAAACTGGGATTCAACAGGTTTATATTTACCTGCAGCTACTGCTTCCGAAGCTGGATGGAATAATTCAATGGTTTGTTATCAAAATGAAATCTGGCTAGGAACGAATAATTCAAGAATATATTTTTCAAGTAACAATGGAACAAACTGGATTGTGCAATCAACTGCGCCGCAGCTTAACAGTTATGCTTTATGGATGCATTTTGGATTCGAAGGTGCAATGGGTGGAGATTCTTTAAGAATAACTTCCAATGGAGGAAATAACTGGATTAACCAACCAGTTCTAGGCACGGGGAATTTTGGAGGGATTACTGGCAGCCCTATACCATCAAATGATATCATCCCGGATAGAGTTTGGTATGTAAGAAGTGACAACAAAATATATGGCCTTCAAAATAATTCCAGTAGTATTGAATATACCGCTCCGGGCAGTGGAACATACCGATATATTAATCAAAATCAATCCTCATTTCCCGGACCATTTTGGGCGGTAAGAACTGATGGCGGAATATCATATTTGCCATTTATTGTTGATCTTCATTTGATAAGTAGTGAGGTCCCTAAATTATTTTCTTTGTTTCAGAATTATCCTAATCCATTCAACCCGGAAACTAAAATACGTTTTTCAGTTGCTAAATTTTCAAATATCAAATTGACTGTGTTCGATGCTATGGGAAGAAAAATTAAAGAACTCATCAATCAAAAACTAGTGCCATCTACATATGAAGCAAGCTGGAACGGGAAGGACTTTTCAAGCGGCATTTATTTTTTCAGATTGGAGAGTGAAGATTATACTGAGACTAAGAAAATGATAATGGTAAAATAATTTTTATAAATTTTTTTGGCAGATATATGAAAAAAATTACATTCTTTTTTCTCCTATTTCTCACATTAAACAATTTTACACTCTCTCAGCAATGGACTGAGCAAGTTTCTGGTGTAACTGTACAGTTAACCTCAGCCTTCGGTACAGGAAATGGCAATGCCTGGATTTGCGGATACAGTGGCACCGTGTTGAGAACAACAAATGCGGGGTCAATATGGCAAAACGTAAGCGGAAATGGAATTCCAAATACAGTACAGCTAGTATCAATGGCAGGCATTGACGCTAACAATGCTTTAACAGCAGGATATATTGGCACAACCACCTATGTTTATAGAACTACAAATTCCGGAGCGAACTGGTCACAAGTTTTTATTCAAGCTAATGGTTTTATAGATGCAGTTTTTATGACTACATTAACAAACGGTTTTATGGCAGGTGATCCGGTAAATAATAGGTGGTCATTATGGAAAACCACGAACGGCGGGGCAAATTGGGATTCAACGGGATTATATTTACCTGCTGCAAATGCATCTGAAGCTGGGTGGAATAATTCAATGTTTTGTTATCAAAATAGTATTTGGATCGGAACGAACAATTCAAGGATATACTTTTCGAGCAACAACGGAACAAACTGGATAGTACAGTCTACAGGTACTCAGGTTAATAGTTATGCCATGTGGTTTTATCAAAATGGTCAAATCGAAGGAGCTATGGGAAGTGATTCACTAAAATTAACTACTAATGGTGGAACAAATTGGACAATACAGCAAGCTATTGGAACAGGAAATTTCGGAGGAATTACAGGAGCTCCCTTACCTGTACAGAATTCAATAAATGAAAGAATTTGGTATGTCAGAAGCGATAATAAAATATATGAATTATTATACAATTCTGGTACTGTAGCATATACGGCGCCAGGCAGTGGAACTTATAGACATATTAGTCAATCGAATACGAGTTTTTACGGACCTATTTGGGCAGTAAGAACAGACGGAGGAATATCATATTTACCAAATGTTGTAGTTCTGCATTTGATTAGCAGTCTGGTACCAAAATCTTTTTCTTTATTTCAGAATTATCCCAATCCATTTAATCCAGAAACTAAGATACGCTTTGCGGTAGCAAAATTTTCAAATATAAAACTAACAGTTTATGATGCTATAGGAAGAAAAGTTACCGAACTCATCGATCAAAGATTAGCTCCATCGACATATGAAGCAAGCTGGAATGGAAAGGATTTTTCAAGCGGGATCTTTTTTTTCAGATTAGAAACAGATGATTTTACAGAAACGAAAAAAATGATGATGGTAAAATAATTGATAATTCTATAAAACGAAAAGGGAGCATAAGCTCCCTTTTTTATTAAATTAAACTATTTATTAAGGAATAATTTCTATAAGACCGCTTGTTACTGTATTTCCGGCTGCATCAAGTAAAAATACTCTGTAGATTCCGGGGTCATTAAATGCCATATCGCTGTCTGAATTTCTTTCGAAATAAACGTATTTCATGTTTGATTTTATAACGTAGTTGAATTTCTTATAGAATGAAAATGTTCCTGAACTGCAGTTCATTTTATCGAACTGAATTGTGCAATCTGTTAGTCCTAAGGCTTTGTCTGATTTAACCATAACCGTCAAATAACCTGTGTGGAACCTGTCGCTAATGCTAACTTCACCGTTGGAACCATAAGATTCACAGAAGTAAAGAACCGGGCTGCTCTGTGCATAGGATTTAGCGGCGCCGAAAACAACGATTAAAGCAAATAAACTAATAAATAATTTAATTTTATTCATTTTTTCCCTTTCTAGAGGAGTTGATTTAAGTAAAATTCTTACGATTGATTTTATACAATTTAAGCAAATATTTTGTTCCGGTAAATACTCTGTTTTTACTACATATATTTTATATTAGCTCGTTTTTTATCCAAAATCATCATTTTTTTTCTACTTTTGCTTCAAAACTTTCTCATAAACACCCAAAATGGCTTGTGTCATAATTTCGACCGTAAATTTTCTGTTCAACAGGTCAAGGCTGGCTTTTCCCATTTTATCTCTTAGTTCTTTACTTCCTGCAAGCAGATTCAATTTTTCAGTCACTAATTCAGGTTTTTTGTCATCAACTACGAAACCATTAATTCCTTCCTCGATCATTGCAGGCACATCACCTACTCTTGTAACCACCATTGGCAATCCTTGGGCAAGGGCATATAAACATGCATAGGGAAATGTTTCACCGCCTCCCTCTACTGATGTATGTGCATAAATATCAAAAGAAGAGTACACCGCCTGCATATCATCTCTGAAACCCGGAAAAATTATATTGTCTTTCAATCCTAATGATTGAGCGAGCTCTTTAAGCATTTTTTCAAGCTTTCCGCTTCCGACTACTATAAGTCTCATATCAGAAAATCTTTCCAGCACCTTCGGAAATGCCTTTATTAAATATTCCTGCCCTTTAAACTCCACCATTCTGCCTGTATTTCCAATTAAAATATTTTCATCTTTAAGCGAAAATTCAGCCCTGATCTTTTGCCTTAAAGCTAAATCCCTGTCCATCGTACCTTTTTCGATGCCAAGGTGGATCAGAGTGATCTTATTTTTATCTATTGTATCATCTGCAAGCAGAAGCTCACGGGTACATTCACCATCTACGATAAAATGGTCTGTCAGTTTTTTATTTCGCAGCCAGTGTGTTAAGTTATGCTCTATTGAATGGAAGCTGTGATTTGTTGTAACATGTTTTGTCCCCGCCCATTTTGCAGCAAAAGCCCCGGCGGTCCTGTCATAATTTGTATTGGAATGAACTATGTCTATCTTATTTTTAGCAATAAAATTCTTCAGTGCACGGATATTCTTGTACAAGTGTCCTTTCCCGCTTAAAGGATAATCAAGAGGAAAAACATTAATCCCCGCTTTTTTGCATTTTTCATAGATCAGATTATCTGGCCTGCATGATACCCACACATCTTGTCCGTTCTTTTTAAGCTGGCCGGCAAACTGGTAGACGAAAAACTCTCCGCCTCCGTATATATGTAAAGCATTTAACAGCAGAATTCTCAATTTTTCTGTTTGGTTTTATTTATAATTATTCCGGAATTTTTCAGAACTGCAGACATACCTTCTTTATTCCTGTACCTGTAAAATAATCTCTGTTTGCATCGCAGACCGGTAGTTTCCGGAAAAAGAACTTCAAGCCGTTTTCTGAATGATTTAGCTGCGGATGAATTTCTATTAGTTTCATAATCTATGGTGGACTTTCCGGTATCAAAATGTTTTGCAAAACTATTTCCGGCTTCCAGGAATCCTTTTTCAGTCAGATGATCCTCAAGGATCTTTAATAAATAACCTTCCTTTGACCATTTTATTTTTCCTTTATATTTTTCCTGATCATCCCCCCACTTTTTACCTGTAAAATGCGGAATAAATTCTTCGATACTGCACGAAATGAATCTTTGGGAATAAAGTAAAAAATATAGTTCTTTTAACTGGCGGATAAAACAGAACCAAAAAATTTTAGGCGGTACGCTCATCTACAAGAATAACCATACATCAAAAAATATTTCAGACATGAATTTTTACCCTTAATTTTTAAGCATAGCAGTCATAAATCAAATCATATATATTGAAAATTGAATTATATATATTTGGATATATTGAACAGAATTAACATAAATTGAGCAAAAAATCTTATTCTTCAGAAGTTTTAATCCCTGTAATTACAATCCTTTCAGATGTGATTGCAATAGAATCTGCATTTATTGTCTCATATTGGCTAAGATTTACCCCTTTTTTTCTTAAGCTTGTTCCGATGCCTGAAGGGATAGGAAAGCCTGAACTGCAGGGTTATATAATCCTTTCATTGATGGTAATTCCGATCTGGATTCTCATTTTCCAATCACGTAAAATGTACCGCCCGAGAAGAGTTGTATTTATCTTCGATGAATTCTTTCTGATAACAAAGCTGGTTTCATTCGGTATTATTTTCGCATTCGGATTTATCTTCTTTTACAGAGTATTCCCCTATTCACGTTTCGTTTTCTTACTGATATGGGCATCTTCTATTATCTTCATCACACTTGGAAGATATATTGTAGTTAAAATAGAAAAGAACCTGTACAGCAAAGGCAAGGCCCGTAAAAATACAGTAATAATCGGTAACAATCAGACTGCGCTTGATATATATAATAACTTTACCAGTCATACCTACGCCGGATATAATATCCAGGGATATATCGAAGATGATAATTTTGCAGGCGATGATTTTCTTAAAGAGAAAAACAAGCTTGGCACATATTCCCAGATCCTCGATATTGCACATAAATACAATGTTGACACTTTTTTGATCGCAATACCTTCAAGTGAAAATGAAAAGCTTTATGATATGATGAGGCAATGTGAAGGCGAGAACATGGAATTTCTTCTTGTGCCTGATTTTCTTGAGATGATCACATCTTCGGTCAGGGTACAGGAGGTTGATAACATTCCCTTCCTGAAAATAAAAAGCATTCCCATGAGCATCTGGAACAGGATGCTTAAACGGGCATTTGATATCGCATTTTCGGGACTGTTATTGCTTATCACTTCGCCGCTGATGATAATACTGGCTTTACTGGTAAAGCTTACATCAAAGGGGCCGGTATTTTACAGGCAGGAAAGAATAAGCCTTGCAGGAAAAAAATTCGGGATGATAAAATTCAGATCAATGATAGTTGACGCCGAAAAAAATACAGGCGCGGTTTTCGTTGCTGAAAATGACACACGTTATACACCTATTGGTAAATTTCTCAGAAAATATTCAATGGATGAATTGCCCCAGTTCATAAATGTTCTAAACGGAGATATGAGTATCGTGGGTCCCAGGCCTGAAAGGCAGCACTTCATTGACATTATGAAAGACAAGATCCCAAAATATCTCGAACGTCATCGTGTTAAATGCGGTATCACAGGCTGGGCACAGGTAAACGGATTAAGAGGCAGTAATACTTCGCTTGAAAAAAGGATCGAATACGATATTTATTATATTGAAAACTGGTCTATCATATTCGACCTGAAAATAATCATGAAGACACTTAAAGAAATGTTTTTTTCAAAGGCGGCATTTTAAAATAATTTATTATGATACCTGTATTTGTCTTTTTTGTTCATACATTGCTGCTGGTTTACATTTTCTCCAAAAATTACATTGAAGAAGGCATGCTTAGCGCATTTCTGAGCGTAATTTTCGTAATAATTATTTTTAGTGTCGGCTGGACATTTTCTGAGTTTGTGATGGGGTTTTTTATGCCGAATGAAGGATTAAGCTTATTATTTCCAAGGGCTGCTTTTTCGCTGGTTTTGCTTACAATTCTTGAGGGGATATTCTATAAATTTTATTATAACACAAAAAAAACTGTTAAGTCAGGTCCCGCGGCATGATCTTTATTAATATCCTATTGATTTGCGCCCCTGATTTAAGCGAGTAAACCCCGATAACGGCTTCACCTTCAATTCCCTTTGAACGAACTTTCACTTTCCCTTCCGGTGATTCATCGAACAGCTCCACAAGATTCTTTCCCTCTTCAACCTCAAACCTGACTTCGATATTTCTGAACGGAGTTTTAAAATTAAGCATGTTGGCTGGATAAACTTCTACCTGCAGCTGGGAGTTTACATTTGCATGTAAAATTTCAGGGTTAACATTAACCTTGACTTTGTTAGTAGTAAAAATTACCCGCTCCGAAACCAGGGCAAGCAGAATTATGGCGAGTATTATGGTAAGCTTTTTCGTAACGTTTCTATTTAGTCATCGCCAAATTTCAGCTTGACATTTTTCGGCAGCTCAATCTTACTTTCGGTTTGCGGCACTTTAGGCTTGCTGATCTTTTTTTCCGGGATTCCCTGTTTTTTAAGGATCTTCTCATCTATAGCTTTAATCTGTAAAATTTCCTCCTCTAAAGCATTTGATTCTGAGATCTCAGTATATAATAGATTTAACATCGGTGTTTCCTGGAAATCCTCTGATTGAATAATCGGGTTGTGCTCATTATCGTCAAAAAGGTTTTTCTGCCCGGGAACAACTTTTTGCCTGAATGTCGGTATCCTGGATTTGATACGAAACTCTTCCTTCGAAGTAGTTTGTGAAGCTTCGTGCTCGGTATCAGAAAACATTTTTATTTCTTCTTCATCCCTGCTTCTCAGGTCCAGCTTTTCACTGCTTTCCTTTTGTTTTTTTCTTTCTGAAAGCTGTTCATATTTTCCGATCTTATAAAGCTTTCTCCTCGTTTCATTAGCTGCTGATATGATCTCATTTTCATCGATACCAACAAATTTTTTATCTTTAACTTTAAATTCTCCGCCGATAATGACATCTGATATATTATCTGAAGAAAGATTGTCAACGAAAAAGTCACATATATCCTCATAAGAATAACTTTCCGGGAAAAACTGGAAACGCACATCTGAAAGGTCCATAAATATCATATCCGCAGCCTTGTTTGCTTCTATCGACTGCTCAGTTTCATTAAAAAATAATTCCTTTGGCACAGTTGTTATGGACTGCAGCAGTTCTGAGCTGGATAGGTTTAGTTCCTTGTATTTATTCCTGAATATCCTCATCTCTTTAAAGATATCCTCACCAAGCCAGCCTGAGCCGATCGTAAACTTAATACCCTGGTTAATAAAATCATCGACAGGAAAATACTTATTAGAAAAATAAAGCAGGTCTCTCGGACATACAATAACATTTACCTTTTTTTCTCTTATGATTTTCATTTCTTCATAGGTAAGGTACAGCGGATTTATCAGTGAAGTATTGCTGTCAATCAGGTCATATTCATCCAAAAACTTGATCACAGGCTTCTGGAATATCTGTTTGAATTTTTCTGTGACTTCTTTATTGGTTGCTACTTCAAGAAAAAGTTTATCGATATTATGGCTTCTCAGCTGAGTGATATTGGATATATCATATATAGTAAGAAGATTTTCACCCGTCAGATAGTAAGACGGATTAAGATATTTATAATCACGTACGGTATTAACGTCCTGTTTAATGGGATAGCAAACGGAAATTTTCTGCCCGGTTTTTTGAAGGATATTCGTAATAGGGCCTAAATGATTAATATCATTTCTTAATGAAAACTCGTTGAATGAAGTGATACCTGATTTAAGATTCTTTGCGAATGAAAAGTTATAAATGTTCTGCAGGTCGGATTTCATTTCATCATTCTGCAGCTCCTGGTAAATGTAATTGAAGATAAAGTCAGTATAAATATCACCCTCTGCGTTTTCATAATGCCTGTTGCGAAGCAGGTAATGTATCAGGCTGCCTTCGGATTTTACGCATGCATCTATTATAGGCGGCATTATTATTTTCCTGGTGCAATCGATAACTTCAGCCTGCGCTCCGTAAAGCTCCATCCATTTGCGTACTTTCGAATGCTCTATATCCTCCTGAGTATCTTTTAAAGGTACGATCTCGGAAATGCGGTTGTCTTTTATAAGAATTGAATATCTTCCGAACCTTTGGTCCTTATTGAATGAAAATACGTATGCGTTCTTTAAAATTATCATAAATCTTTTATTGAAAATTTTTCGTCTATAATATATTTGCTTTCGATAAGCTTATTCTCATCATTCCGGTATATGGCGTATTCGAATCCTTCTCTGACACTTGCCGCGCCGCATTCACCTTTTACATTTACAGCAATGAAGCCTACCTGGTAAACATGGTCACGGTTCTTATTTGAAAGCAGGTTTAGCTTAATAACTCTTTTGGCGGCGATCTCACACGCTTCCTGCGGTGACTTGCCCTGCCGCATCATTTCCACAACAAGAAAGCTGCCGCACGCACGGACACATTCTTCACCCCTGCCGGTAGATGCTGCGGCTCCGATCTCACCATCAACATATAATCCCGCGCCGATGATGGGTGAATCACCCACCCTGCCGTGAAGCTTCCATGCTGTGCCGCTGGTAGTACATGCCGCCGAAACGTTGCCGTCTTTATCTATCGCGACCATACCTATTGTATCGTGGTAGCCGTCTTCATTTATCTTTTGGGTTTCAGCGGTTCTGACTTCATAATCATCAGTATGGAATTCCTGTGACTTGCCGTAGTTGCCTTTTTTCCATTCGTTATATTTTTTGATAGACGTTTCGGTATGGAGTATATCCGGCTGGAATCCGCGTTTAAGCGCGAATGTATATGCGCCTTCGCCTGCTAGTATTGTATGTTCTGTATCTTCAAGCACATGTCTTGCGACTGAAACCGGATTTTTAATATGTTCAATGCATATTACCGATCCTATCCTTGCCTTCCAGTCCATAATTGCGGCATCAAGAGTAACGCGACCTTCAGCATCAGGGAGTCCGCCGTACCCAACGCTTAAAACTGTTGGATCATCTTCAGAAACTCTTACGCCCTGCTCGACAGCGTCAAGAGAGTTACCGCCGTTGTTTAAAATTTCATAAGCTTTTTCATTGGCAGCCACGCCGTGTTTCCATGTTGAGATTACTGTCGGTTCCATATATACAAATATAATTAAATTTGTTTTGTAACGGATTGGAAAACGGAATAGTCATCATAACTATTCTTTAGGCGTAAACTGTGAAAGCTCATAAATGCCAAGCTGTTTTTCTATGCCTGCAACTTTATCTACCATCGATTCAAAACCGTCCTTGCCGAATTGCTTCTCCTCGTTCTTTTCGAATTCCTCTCCCATCGAATCAAATTCGTTCGAAGAAACTATCTTTCGCAGCTCAGGAAATAATATAGTATCCTCACGCGCTTCATGCGGCCGGTACATCCTGTTGAAATCAGATAACAGCCTGACCATCTTTTGTGAATCTTCCTTCTTCAGCGTTTTACTTTTAGCCATCTGGATTATCTGTGCTGTTATTCCTCTTCCCGCATCGTGCTGCTGCTTCAATATCTTTACAAGGTCAGTAAGCTTGTTTGCCTTTTCAAACCTCGGAAAAAGATAGTCTTCCTCCTGTTTTTCGTGATAATCTTCGACAAAGCTTTTGACAATTCCGGCGGCATTTCCCAAGGCTTCTAAGGAAATATCTTCTCCCCTGCCTAAGCGGGTTATTCCCAGGTCGTAAATTAATAAAATCCGGTTCAGCAGACCATGTTCCCGCATCAGGTCCTCCGGCGGAGATACATCCTCTTCACCTTTATCATCTTTTCCCTTATCTTTTTCTTTGTCCTTATCTTTGTCACCGTCCTGCTTTTTATCCTCTTTTTTAGAACAGCTTTCCAGAAGACTTATTCCGGCGCTTCCCGCGACCGCAAGTATTATTCCCTGCTGAATAAATTTCCTGCGGGGGATTATTTCTGTTATTTTAATACTTTTTTCTTCTTCGTTTTTCATGGTATTATATTAATTTTTATGATCAATAAAATAACACATACTGAATCCTATACGGTTGTGAAATTAAATCCGTTATACTACTTATATTCATTTAAGTTTACAGGATAATTTTGTATTTTTAAGCATACATTTCATTATAATATCAAATAAATATTGGGATATTTAACAGGTATCGATTGCGGAGCTACAGGCACCGATGTTCTTTTATATAATGATAAAACAGGTGCCGGCAAGATTTACAAGCTTAACCCTATTAATTTCAATCTTCTTGGGCTTGATAAAACTGTAAAGCAGTTAAATTCGGCAATAAGGAAATCCACTGGAAGCCGAATTAAAGAAACTGATTATATAGTAGCCGGAATAGCAGGAGCAAGAAATCCTGAAGACAGAAAGAAAATACAGATCAAGCTCCAAAAGCGGCTGAATTTTAAGAATATTGAAATATATCCTGATACTGAAATTGCGCTGTTCGGTGCGTTCAGAAATGAAAAAAACTGCGGTATACTGATAGCCGGCACAGGTTCAGTATTGTATTATAGAGACGGCAAAGGAAAAACGAACAGGATCGGCGGCTGGGGCCGCCATATCGGGGATGAAGGAAGCGGATACTGGATAGCAAGAAACGCTTTACATAAAGTAACACAATGTTATGATGGCAGGACAGTAATGACTTCTTTGGCAGACAAGCTTAACAGAAAATTGAAAATAAACAGTGATAATATTATAAAACATATTTATCATAATAATTTTGAGATATCAAAAATAACAAAACTGGTTTTTGAGTGTGCTGGCTCAGGGGATAAAATCTGTAAAGATATAATAATGCAGGCGGCGGAACATCTTTCACGGCATTTCACCCCGCTCAAAAATAAAAAAATGAAGATCGCGTTATGCGGCTCATTATTTTCGAAGGAAGATCTTCTTGAAAAATATTTAAGAAGACTTGCAAAGAAAAATTATCCGGCCATTAAGCTTGTTAAACCGGATTCCGAACCTGTTTGGGGCGCGGTAAAGATAGCAATGAATAAAGTAAACGGTTCGTTCGGCAAAACGAACCCTACATTAATATAACAGATGCAGGCAGATAAAATAATAATAATTGATTTCGGTTCACAGTATACAAAGCTTATCGCCCGAAAGGTAAGAGAGTGTCATGTCTTTTCAGAGATAATTCCTTGTACCGGGGATCTTGAGCAGTTAAAAAATGATCCGGCATTAAAAGGTGTCATTCTTTCCGGCGGACCGATGAGCGTATTTGTAAAAAATGCGCCCGCTTTATCAAAACAGATAATTGATCTTGGTGTTCCTGTTCTTGGTATATGCTACGGTTTGCAGCTGTTATCACATCATTTTAAAGGAAATGTAACCGAAGGTAAAACCCGCGAATTCGGTAAGACCCATGTTCACATTACATCCAAATCGGTAATATTAGAAGGCGTGTCAAAAAAACTTACAGTCTGGATGAGTCATGGTGATTATGTTAAAAAACTTCCTGCAGGATTTAAGCCCACTTCAAGAAGTGAGAACGGTTTGATCAGCACTTTCCAGCACATTGGGATCCTAAGCTTAGAATTCCACGTGGACAAGTTGTCG
>JADMIO011460700.1_pt1 | contig 16469 bp, 9 predicted proteins | sample 8958161 | NCBI WGS metagenome assembly JADMIO01 (sample SAMN16585339, study PRJNA669376) | soil metagenome | isolation source: Crop rotation soil | place: USA: Cullars Rotation, Alabama | collected 2011
TCTTCACCGAGCCGGCGACCGTTTCCACCTGGGCCTTGAGCGACTGATTATCTTTGCGGAGCGCCGCCGTCTCCTGCTGCGTCGCCGTCAGGGAGCTGGCAATTTGATTCTGCTGCTGCCCGACTCCGGCCACCTCCTGCCGCGCGGCGTCGAGTTGGTTTTTGACCTCGGCCTGCTGACTCTGCAACCCGGCGAGCTGCTCAAGGGTCGGGGCGAACTGCGTCTGCACTTCGCTCCTGACGGTTGGCGCAATCTGCTCCCCGACCTCCTGCTGCACGATGGGCGGAGCCTGCGTCTTGATCTCCTCCAGCACCAGCCGGCGGTCGGAGCGGCCGAACACGAGGACGGCGATGCCGAGCGCGACGGGGACGGCCAGCAGCGCCAGGTAAACCTTGAGCAGGCGCTTGCGCCGCAGCGTCTCGCGTTCGAGAAACGAGCCCGCCTCGTCTTCCGTCTGCATGGGTGAGACGGGGTCGCGCGGGAGACTTCCGACTTCGGGCGGGCGGTCGCCGGCTTCGTCTACTTGGGCCATTTTTTTACCTCCCCATTTGAGACTTGAGCGCCACGATGCCGAGTAAGACCGTGAAGAACGTGAGGGCGCAGAATCCGAACACGGAGCTTTGGGAGAAGGGGACGACCTGCATGATGAAGAGCACGCTGACGACGACGCAGAGGAGAATCAACCCGAGCGCGACGGGCGCGAGCAGACGGTTGAGCCAGTCGGCGGCACGAACGCGCGCCTTCTTGTACTGCCGCGCCAGCCACCTTTGCAGGCACCAGTGGACGACGCCCGGCAACTCCTGCGGCGAGTTGTAACGCTTTCCCCATCTCCCCTGGTCGAACCTGGACACCCGGTTGATGAAGTCCAGTTGCGGCGGCTCGATTTGGTCCGGCGGCGCGTTCCTGATGAACGGCATGATTTCGAGTCCGGGGCGCGCTTGCGCCGTCTTGAATTCCCACTCGACGATTGAGATCGGTTCCACACTGCCGGGCGGCTGATAGAGCGAGCCGTAGCGCGAGCCGAGCAGGCAGATAAACACGTCCGTCTTTCTCAGCTCTCCTTCAAGAATAGCTATGGGAGAAGTGTTGCCCTCTTCGTCGCTGCCCGCACCGAACTCGCCGTAGTGAAACTGCCTGCACAGGACGCGCAGTTCTTGATGCCGTTCCAGCTCGGCCCGCTCGGGGTCGAAGTCTGAGGTCGAGCTGATGAATAGTTCTATATCGGAATCCATGATGACAGAGAGGGTGAGCGAGGGCGAGAAGACATTCGAGCGCCGCCTGTCCGTACGAGAATCTACGCGCGCGATAATAGCACTTAGCCCGACCGCCTCCAAGAATTTTAGCGGTCAATCAAATCCGAGACCGAATCATCATTTTGACCTGTCAGGTTGATGAAGACCCGCGCGCTCAGCTTTCCGGCCCGCCCGCCCGGAATCCGGTAACTTTAGCTATTTTCCAAGTTGGTCCTGAAAGTCGAAGCTTGCGGGCGCGCGGCACACGTCTTGTTAAGTGTTAGGGCGCGGCTCGAAGCGACCGAAAGGCGCTTCACGGGCCCACCGCACGGGGCCCGCGCGAGCCGCACAATTTTGATAACGCCTGAACGCCCTGGCCCGGAAGTTAGAGACGTGCGCTTCGCGGAGGCGGTTTCAGGTGGACCAGTTCTCACCCCAAGACAGGCGCGCAGATGTGCCCGAAGGCAAACGCGCCACTTGCCCCGTCCCGCGCCGGAAGCGAGAGCGGATTTGCTCCCCAATCTCGCCCCCGGCGCGGGGCACAGTCTCAAGGTGAGTTCTACGCCGGGGGCGCAACTGCCCTCGCGTGCACAGTCGCAATCTTTCAAACAACGAGCGGGTCTATCTCTCCACAATCGTTCTAGGTCATTTAACTCGCAGTCACCGAAAAGGGCTGGAGCGGGCAAGTGAAACTCAACTGGATGTCTGACTACAATCGCGCGGCCAGGATTTACTGGTCCGTGATGGTTGCCGCCGGCTCGCTGACGGCAGCGTGGGCGCTCTGGCAGTGTCTCGGCTTCAGCTCGCCGCAGTGGTCGCAGTTTTTGGCCCTGCTCAGCCTGGTCATCGTCACCGGCTGGTATCCGATTAAGATTCCGGGGACGACCGCCAGCGTTACGGTTGGCGACACGTTCACCTTCCTGAGCGCGATGTTCCTCGGCGTCCCGGCGGCGATTGTGCTGAGCGTGGTTGACGCCTTCCTCGGCTCGCGCCGCGCGCACGAGCGGTTCGTGAGCTGGCTCGGCGCGCCCGCCATCATGGCCGTCACGACTTTCGTCTCCGGCTCCGTCTTCTACTACACGCTCTCCGCGTACGCGCAAATCAAAAGCGTCCCGCTCGGCCTCGCCGGCCTGCGCGCTGACCAACTGCTCGTACCGCTCGCCTCGATGGCGGCGGCGCACTACGTCCTGAACGGCCTCTCTCTTGCCACCATGTACACCCTGAGGCAGCGCTACTCGTTCGGACGCTTCTGGCGCGATAACTACCTCTGGACCGCGCTGACCTTCGTCGCCGCCGCCTCGACCGCCGCGCTCATCTACGGGGCGATCACGACCTACGGCTTCCTCTACGTCCTCTTGGGCGTCCCCATCCTCGCCGCGACCTACGCGACCTACAAGACTTTCTTCGAGCGCGTCCACGAGAAGACGCGCGAGGCCGACGCGCTCTCGCGCCTGCACCTCGCGACGGTCGAGGCGCTCGCCACCGCGATTGACGCCAAGGACCAGACGACGCACTACCACGTCCGCCGCGTGCAGATTTACGCCGCCGGGATGGGCCGCGTCTTCGGCCTCTCGCGCGACGAGATAGAAGCGCTCAAGGCCGGCGCGCTCCTGCATGACGTTGGGAAACTCGCCGTCCCGGACCACATTCTCAATAAGCCCGGACGGCTGACCTCGGCCGAGTTCGAGCGCATGAAGGTGCACACGACCGTCGGCGCGCAGATTCTGGAGCGGGTGAATTTCCCGTACCCGGTTGTGCCAATTGTTCGTCATCATCATGAGATGTGGAACGGCCAGGGCTACCCGGACGGACTCAAGGGCGAACAGATTCCCGTGACCGCGCGCATCCTCTCGGTCGTTGATTGCTTCGACTCCGTGCGCGAGGACCGCCCCTACCGGCGCGGGATGACGCGCGAGGAGGCGAAGGCGCTCTTGCTGCGCGGCGCTGGTACGCACTTCGACCCGCGTGTCGTCAATCTCTTCATCAAGCACCTCGCGCGCTTCGAGGAAGAGATCATGCTGCTCGGCCTTGAGCAGCAGGGCTTCACGGAGGACGAGAGCGAAACGCGCGCGCTCGTCGAGTACGACATTCACCAGAGCAAAGACCAGACTTCAGTCCTCGCCTACGACCAGATCAAGAACGCGCACCGCGAGGTCTATGCGCTCTACGAGATCGCGCGCACCTTCGGCTCGTCGCTCGACATCGAGGACACCGTCTCGATCCTCGTCAACAAAGTGGGCCACGTCGTTCCGTTCGACACGTGCGTCGTTTATCTGTACGACGAGCTGAAGGCTTACGCGACCGCCACGCACGTCGCGGGCGTGAACTCGAATGTGCTGCTCAATCGCTGCATCGCGCCGGGCGAAGGCGTCACAGGCTTCGCGCTCGCCAACCGGCGCTCGATCAACCGCATTGACCCGGCGCTCGACTTCGACGGCCTCCAGGTCGAGAGCGAGAGCGAGTACCGCGCGATGGCCGCGCTGCCTCTCTTGAAGGACGAGCGGCTGCTCGGCGCGCTCTCGGTCTACTCGATTGAGCTTCACGAGTACACGGACGACCACATGCGGCTGCTTGAGACGGTGACGCGCCTCGCGTCCGACGCGCTCTTCAACGCGATGCACCACGCCGAAGCGGAGTCGAACGCGCTGACGGACCCGCTGACGGGCTTACCGAACGCGCGCTGCATGTATCTGAGGTTCGAGCAGGAGGCGGCGCGCGCGCGCCGCACGAATCGGCCCTTCCAGGTCATCATGCTCGACCTGGACGAGTTCAAGCAGGTCAACGACACCTTCGGCCACCGCATCGGCGACAAGATGCTGCGCGAGGTCGCGCGAATCTTGCAGGGCCAGTTACGCGAGTACGACTTTCTGGCGCGCTACGCGGGCGACGAGTTCGTCGCCATCGTGCAGGACTTGCATGGTGTGCAGGTCGAGGAATTGTGCGAGCGCATCGAGTCGGCCGTCTCGAAGTTCTCCTTGCACGTCCGCGCTGACCACGCCGCGCGCGTCGGCATCAGCGTCGGCTCGGCCACCTACGGCATTGACGGCGAGACTCCCGACCAGCTCCTCATCGCAGCGGACCAGGCCATGTACTCCGCCAAGTCCACACACAAAGAGCGCCGCCGCGCCAAACTCGAAGGCAAGGCCGACGCGGTCATCAGCCTGGACACGGACAAGCTCACTTCGACGGCGATAAACTAAGAGGGGAATTAAAAATGCGAAATTAAAAATGCAAAATGGAGGCGAAAGCCAAATCAAATTTAACGTGGTTCTCAGCCTGCATTTGTAATTTTTAATTTCGCATTTTTACTTATTTTTATGAGTTATCACATTCTTCACCAATTCGACGAGCAATGGTTGGCGGACCTCAAGCAGGAAATGCCCGGCGACGCGCGGCGCATCCTCATGGACTCTCTCGACGACGACAGCGGCCCGCGCGCCCTGCGCGCTCGTCTGGCCTCGCGCGAGAGCCGGCGCTGGGCCATCGTCATCGCCGCCATCCTCCTCGCGACCTTCGCGCTCCTCTTCTCGATTGACGCCGGCCGCCGCGCCGAAGCTCTCCAACAGCGCCTCGACGCGCTGGAAAAGGCAACGGCGGGGAAGTAAACATTCAACTGCCCGGCCTGCAACTGCCCGGCCTGTTCATTTGACAGTTACCGCGCGCGTTGCCTGCCCTCCGCCGTTGCTGCGAATCGTGATGTTTTGCGGATTCGCCGTCAGATTGAATGAGTTATAGGTAGACGAGGTTGTTAGGCGGCGTGTTGGCATATCACCCTGCAACTTTAAGCTTATTAACGATTCTTTCGGCAAGCTCATCAGCCGTTACAATGCGAAGGTCAACATATGCGATTGTGTCGGGTAATCCCGGTATCTCTGTATCATCAAATCTGGCGGGAAGAATAACATCTTCCTGATTCTTAAGAGCACGTGCCTGTACGTGCTTACGCTCATGATTCAGCCAAACCTTAGCGGCATAACGCCCGAATTTGTATGTTGACTGATGTCGGTTGAAGCGGCAAGCTTCAACTGCCAGAGGCATCGGTGAAGCTGTGCTCGAATTATGACTCCAAGTCAGTGGGTTAGAAAAGCTCCCGGTGCCTGATTGCAGCGCCACCAGGTCGGACAGTATCCAAAGCCGCTCAACATTAGAGCTGAGCTTGCAGCTGCAAGTTTGACCCGCGCCGCAACAGATTCCACAAAGAGGAGTCCAGCACCATGACGGAACCAGCACTCGGCATTGACATCGCCAAACTCAAGTTCAACGTCTGCCTCATCAACTCTCAAGGTAAGCTCCGCCACAAAGTCTTTCCCAACAACCAAGCCGGCTTTGAGCAGCTCCGCCAGTGGCTCACAAAGCACGGCGTCCAGCGAGTCCACGCCTGCCTGGAAGCCACCGGCACTTACGGCGAAGCTCTCTCGCTCTTTCTTCATCAAGCGGGCCACACCGTCAGCCTCATCAACCCGGCGGCCGTCAAAGCCTTCGCCCAGAGCCGACTCTCGCGCACGAAAACAGACAAGGTGGATGCTGAGTTGATCGCACGCTTCTGTCAGGCGCAAGGGCCGCCCGCCTGGACCCCGCTGCCGCAAGAAGTGCGAGAACTACAGGCACTTGTCCGCCGCCTGGAGTCCCTCATTGAGATGCGAGTGGCGGAAGAGAACCGGCTCTCATCTGGTATCACGGTCGAGGCTGTGCAGCAGAGTGTCCAAGAGCATCTCGCTTATCTTAATGAGCAGATCAAGCACTGTGAAGAGCTGATCCGCCGGCACATCAACAACCATCCGGGCCTCAAGCGACAGAGCGAGTTGTTGGACTCCATTCCGGGCATCGCCGAGACGACCGCCGCGCTGCTGCTCTCTGAGGTCACAGACATCAAGCAGTACCGGAGCGCGCGCCAAGTCGCCGCTTACGCCGGGCTGGTGCCGCGCGAGCGGCAGTCAGGGAGTTCCGTGCGAGGGCGCACGCGGCTGTCAAAGATCGGGAATGCTCGACTGCGGAAGGCGCTCTACTTCCCGGCCATCACGGCTCTACGGTGCAGCCCCTTCTTTCAATCGTGGGCCAAAGGCTTGCAAGAGCGTGGCAAGAGCAAGATGAGTATCGTCTGCGCCGTGATGCGTAAGCTCCTGCATCTCGCTTATGGTGTCTTGAAGAATGGTAAGCCCTTTGATCCAGAGTGGGCAAAATCTGCTTGACTCTCAACACAGTATCTAACCCGCTGCCCGCGAATGGCATTCTATCTACTATGCGAGGAAGCATCATGAGAGGGATGCTATCGGGCGGTCGGGTTGAATGAGTTATAGGTTGACGAGGTTCATTCTTTGACTCTGATTCATTAGAGTTGGAGCGAGGAGAGAACATGCTCGGCGGGCGTGACGACTATTGAATGAAAGGCGCTTCCGACGCCTCTGACAACCAGCCTCGCACGCCCGCCCAGCCTTTAGCTCGACAACGACTACTCAGATGATGTCCCGTCAAGCGGGCTCTACTATAACTATCTCGCAGAGCTAAAGCCAGCATGTTCTTTGAGCCTTCAACCCTTTTTGCGGAGGAGCGGTGATGAGTGAATATGCGGCGCTGATTGGCATTGATTGGGCTGATTCCAAGCACGACATCTGCCTCATCGATCCGGCGACGGGTCGGCGTGAGGCGGCGGTCCTCAGCCATTCGCCCCACTCTCTCGACGAGTGGGCGCGTGCGCTGCGGGCGCGCTTCGGCGGGCAGCAGATCGCCGTCTCTTTGGAACAGTCGCGCGGCCCGCTCATCTACGCCCTCTTGAAGTACGACTTCCTCGTCCTCTACCCGGTCAACCCGTCAACTCTCGCCCGCTATCGCGAAGCCTTCTCGCCTTCGCGCCACAAGGACGACCCGACGGACGCCGCTTATCTGGCCGAACTGCTCGCTCACCACCGCGAGCACCTGCGCGCCTGGCACCCCGACTCGGAGCAGACGCGCACGCTTCGCTATCTGGTCGAGCACCGCCGCCGCTTGGTTGATGACCGGACCCGCATCAGCAACCGGGTGACTGCGCTCTTGAAGTGCTACTTCCCACAGGTTCTCCACTGGTTCCCTGACATCCGCACCATATTGGTCTGCGACTTCCTGCTGCGCTGGCCGGAGCTGTCGGCACTCAAGCGGGTCAGGCCCGAAACGCTCTCGAAGTTCTTCCGTGAACACCACTCAGTCAGAAGAGAGACTCTTGAGAAGAGAGTCGAAGCCATCAAGCAGGCCGTGCCGCTGGTGACAGACCGGGCCGTCATCGCCTCATCAACGCTGATGGTCAAGGCGCTCGCCGCGCAGATGAAGACGACGCTCTCAGCCATTCATGAGTTCGACACAGAGATCGCGGCCTTGTGCGCCGTCAACGAGGAGTTCGCGCTCATGCAGAGCCTGCCGGGGGCGGGTCAGAACTACGCCGCAAGGCTCGTGGTGGCACTGGGCACGGACAGAGCGAGGTGGCGGTCGGCCTCGGAGTTGGCGCAACTGTCCGGCATCGCGCCCGTCATCGAGCGCAGCGGGAAGAGTTGCCGGGTCAGATGGCGCTACTTCTGCCCGAAGTTCCTCAGACAGAGCTTCCACGAGTACGCGGGCGAATCGGTCAGGCATTCGTTCTGGGCGCGGGCCTACTACGACCGCCAGCGTGCGAAGGGGAAGGGTCACCACGCGGCCGTCCGAGCCCTGGCCTTCAAGTGGGTCAGAATCATCTACCGTTGTTGGCAGACCAGGACTGCCTACGACGAGGTGAAGTACATGGAAAGCCTGCGCAAGAAAGGCTCGTCCTTACTCGACTATGCGGCCAATAATCCGGCTTGAGAAAGTCACCGGGCTTGACTCGAACGCCTCAGATGGGTTGTTAGCCCGCGCGGGGAATGAATAGGGCTATTGACATTCATTTTTTACTCTTCCCGCGCACACGTTTTATGATTTCTCCCTTTTCTCCCTTTAATACAGAGGGCATATGGCTTTCGGCATATCCTTCACGCCCAAGATATAGGATGGCCCTGAGTGCTCCTACCTGACTCCAATAAGGAGTAGATGTACCAACTATTGCATCCTCAAAATCCGGTAGAAACTCGCTTGCTATATTATAAGCCCCAATCAAATCTTTTATTGAAAGCTCTTCTGCGGCTATCTCTTCTAATAACCTCCGTATCTCCTCTGGAGAACTTTGTGTGCGCTTAGGGAAACTAAAATCTAGGAACGCCCTTAGGCTATCTAAATTTAAATCAAGGTTTTCATTAAACCTTCCTATTTCCTTTGCTTGTTCAGCAAGCCGATTACGGTATTCGTGAAGCCCATTTCTTAATTCTTCAAATTGTTCATCAGCCTCTTCAAATTTCGCACTTAGTCTCGATAGCTTCCTTTTAAATTCTTGCGGAACCTGCTCCTGTTTTTTGTAAGCTAACTTGTGCTCAATCTCGGCCCATGCATGCATTAGGATCGTTCTAACCTGAATTTCTGCTTTCAAACTGCCTAGACCTCGATAATTGGGAGCTACAAGCCAGCGCTTATTAACTTTAACGATGAAATGGGTTGAACGATACCCGAACTCCTGGATTCCAAGTAAAGCGGCTTTATCAACACTTTGTTCTACATCAAACTCCTTCCTGATTATTTGACAAATCCTTTCAATATCGGAAGGGTAATAGCATATTATTCGCAATCCACATATGTCTTCACATTGATTAAAGGGCTTGCTATAGCTCTTTCGTCCTATTTTTTCTGCGAAAGAATCGAATTCCTTTATACGATATGAAATGGCTAAATAATTAATAGACTCTTCATCTAAAAAGCCTCTCAATGCTTGTTCTAAATTGATTGCCAACCTTTCGTAACTTGAAAGAATATCTGTATATTCTTGCTTTAGTTTTTGTCGGTTTAGTTCTGTAGGATCAGCAGCCATAATTTATTTACTCCCATTAAAAAGAAAGCCGATTATGTAGTGACCCTAAAGATTCTTGACCAAGCAAATAGGCTATCAATTATACTTCAAATTTTTAGAGATACAGGATAAGAATAGCGGCATAACGCACATTAGACCGTCAGCAGTGGCCTAACAGACCTCTCGGGCGGCAACCACCGCTCTTTGGCGGTCTGAGCGGCCCGGCAGGAACTTTTACTGCTATCCACAATAAAACTCAATACTCGACCTGTTTTACCTTTCAGACGGTAAGCATCTCGTAGGCGAGTCAGCTATATTTATGCCTTTTTCTTTGGCCCTATTCTTGACAAACCCGGCCGGCATCGCATTCAATCCTTGAGGGCTTCATGCGGAAGCGAAACGCTTGGACCGTTTGAACGCTCGCGCCCCCCTTTGCCTTTATCTTTTTCTTCTTATTCAGATGTCGGCTTCTACTAACACGGCCGTTGCGAGCGCCACGCTGCTGATCGTTGACGACGAAGCGGGGGTGCGCCGCCGCTTGCGCCAGATTTTCGAGGGCGCGGGCCATCGCGCGTTCGTCGCGGCGGACGCGCCGAAGGCCCTGAGCTTGCTGCACCGCGAGCACTGCGATCTCATTATTCTGGACGTGGAGATGCCGGGCGTGGACGGGCTCGCGCTGTGCAGGCTGTTGCGGGCGCAGGCGGCGACGAAGCAGTTGCCCATCGTCATCTTCTCGGCGCAGGACGACGAGAACCGCAAGGTCGAGGCGTTCGCCGCCGGGGCGGACGATTACATCGTCAAGCCCTCGACGCCGCGCGAAATCCTGATGCGCGTCAGCTCGCACCTGGAGACGGCGCAACGCGAGTGGGCGCTCGTCGGCAGTAACCTTGAGCTGAGATTTTTGGCCGACCTGGGGCGCGGGCTCTTGCGAGCTTTGGAGCCCGAGCAGGTTGTGCGCCACGTCGCGGGCGCGACGTTCGAGGGGACGGGCGCATCGCTCTGCGCCGCCGTGCTGAACGTGGACAAGGGGCGCGGCGTCGCCTGCGCCTTCGACCGCGAGGGGAGCGCGGAGGACGACCGGCTGATTCACCTTGATAAGCTCACGGCCTGGATTGCTTCGCCTTCGTCTTCGACCTCGGTCTTGCTCGACGACTCGTCGCGTTTCTTCCTGCGCGACGACGAGCATCGCGTGGAGTACGTCGCCCCTTTGCGTTACGGCGGGCGGACGAAGGGCGCAATCGTCGCCGGCTTCGATGAGGCCGCCGGTTGCGGCGAGACGCAGTCGCGGCTCATTGACGCGGCGGCGCAGCAGGCCGCGCTCGCCGCGCACGTCGCCACGCTCTATCAGGCCGCGCGCCAGTCCGCCGGCCTGCTCGCCAAAGAGGTTGAGCGCCGCACGATGGAGGCCGAGGCGCAGCGCCGCTTCACCGAAGCGATTATTGACAGCCTGCCGCTCTCGCTCTACGCCGTTGACCGCGACTATCGCATTGTCGCCTGGAACCGCAACCGCGAGCTGGGCGGCCAGGGCATCCCGCGCGGCATGGCCCTGGGCCGGAACATCTTCGACGTGCTGACGCGCCAGAGCCGCGACGTGTTGGGCCGCGAGTTCGCGCGTGCCTTCGAGACCGGCGAGATCGAGCGCATCGAGCAGGAGGCAGCGGGCGCGGACGGCGAGACGCGCCACTGGCTCGTCAGCAAGATTCCGATGCGCGCCGACGAGCGTGGCGAGGTCAGCCACGTCATCACCGTCGGCGAAGACATCACGGCGCGCGTGGAAGCCAACCGCGCCGTCGCGCGCGCCGAAAAGCTGGCGGCCGTTGGGAGGCTCGCCGCCGGCGTCGTGCACGAAATCAATAACCCGCTCGCCACCATCTCGGCTTGCGCCGAAGCGCTCGAATCCAGATTGAACGAGGGCGCGTTCGACTCCTCCCCGGAGGTCGCAGACCTGCGCGAGTATCTGTCGCTCATACGCTCCGAGGCTTTCCGCTGCAAGTCCATCACGAACGGCTTGCTCGACTTCAGCCGGACGCGCGCGGGCGAGCATTTGCCCGTCAATCTCTTCGAGGTCATCTCGACGGCCGCCCGCCTCGTCGCGCACCAGCAGCGCGGCGAGCGGATAGAAATTCGCATCGAGGTGATGGAACAGCTCGCGCCCGTGCTCGGCGACGAGGGGCAGTTGCAGCAGGCCGTGATCGCGCTCGCCACCAACGCCATTGACGCGATGCCCGAGGGCGGTCGCCTCACCTTCAGCGGGTGCAACGAGAGCGGGAACGTCGTCATCGGCGTCGGCGACACGGGCGTCGGCATCGCGCCCGAGAACCTGACGAAAATTTTCGACCCTTTCTTCACGACCAAAGAGGTCGGGCGCGGGACAGGGTTAGGGCTGGCCGTCTGTTATGGTATTGTTACCGAGCACGGCGGGCGGCTCGACGTGCAATCGGCGGTCGGCTCAGGCACGACCTTTATGATTTCGCTCCCCGCCGCTAATCCGAACACAGATGGAGACTGAGTGACTTTGAGCGAGACGAAGGGTGCGCGACTTCTCGTTGCCGAAGACGAAGCCAACCTGCGGCTGGTCATACAGAAAGAACTTCAACGCCTGGGTTACCGCGTGGACGTAGCGCCCGATGGCGAGGCCGCACTTCGCCGGCTCGAAGAGGGCAACGTGGACGTGCTGCTCTGCGACATCAACATGCCGCGGATGGACGGCATGGAACTCTTGCGCCGCGTGCACGAGCGCGCCAACCCGCCCGAAGTCATCATGCTGACGGGCCACGCTACGGTCGAGACCGCCATCGAGGCCATGAAGCTCGGCGCTTACGACTACCTCTCGAAGCCTTACCGCATCACCGAACTCGACGCCCTGGTTCGCCAGGCCGCCGAGAAGCGCCGCCTGCGCGTGGACAATCAGCGCTTGCGCCAGCAGCTTGCGCGCCAGTCGCAGATGCCCGAGATCGTCTCCGTCTCGGAAGCGATGCGCGAGGCATTGCGCCTCGTCGAACGCGTCGCGCCGTCGGACGCGTCCGTCCTGATTACCGGCGAGAGCGGCACGGGCAAGGAGTTAATCGCGCACGCGATTCATAGATTGTCCAGCCGCGCCGACGCTTCTTTCGTTGACCTCAACTGCGCTGCCTTTCAGGAGTCTCTGCTCGAATCGGAACTCTTCGGCTACGAGGCGGGCGCGTTCTCGGGCGCGAAGGGACGGAAACTTGGTCTGATTGAATTGGCCGACGGCGGCACGCTCTTCCTGGACGAGATTACGGAGCTGCCGACGCAGTTGCAGTCGAAGCTGTTGAGGGCGATTGAGACGCGCACGTTCTACCGCGTCGGCGGCGTGCGAAAAGTGGAGGTCAACGTCCGCATCGTCGCCGCGACCAACCGCAACCTGGACACGGTCGTCACCGACGGCACGTTCCGCGCGGACCTCCTTTACCGCGTCAACGGCTTCCAGATCGCGCTCACACCTTTGCGCGAGCGGCCCGAGGACATAGAGCCTTTGGCCCAGCACCTCTTGAAACAGGTCGGCGGCGCGCACCCGCCCGAGTTGACGCCCGAGGCACTCGCCGCCCTTCGTGCCTACGGCTGGCCCGGCAACGTCCGCCAACTCAAAAACTGTCTTGAGCGCGCCGTGCTGCTCTCCAATGACGGGCGCATCACCGTGAACGAACTCCCGCCCGAAGTCGCGCGCCCCGCGCCCGCCTTCGTACCCGCGGCGACTTCGAACAACGCGGGCGAAGCCAGCGCCGCGCAATCCAGTTACAATGCCAACGCGGCCTCGTCGCCGGCATCGCTCCGCGAAGTCGAGCGCCAGCAAATCCTCGCCGCCCTGGAGCAGACAAACTGGCACAGAGGCAAGACCGCCGAAATTCTGGGCATCTCACCTTCCACACTCTACCGCCGCCTGCGCGACTACAATTTGGAACGGCGCGGCTAACGCGCGAGCCTCGGCCCGCCTCAGCCCGCGCGCGTTCTTTTTGGACCTATTTCTTTGCCCGTGATTTGGTCGCGGATTTCTTTGCCTTTGACTTTGTCGCCGGCTTCGTCGGCGCTGGCGTGGGCTTGGCGACCTCTCTGGTCGTCTTGACGGGCGGCTTCACGACGGGCGGCTTCACCGTCTTCGCCGCCTCGGCCTGGACGATGAGCGTGTAGCCGCCGAGGAGCGCGCCGTCGCGGACGGCCTGTATGCGGACCATGTGCCCTTCGCCGGGGGCGGCCCCGAGTTGTTTCGCCAACGCGGCCGAGGTCAGCTCGCGCACGCCGAGCGACTTGACGAGGTCTTGCACCGGCTCGCGCGACTTAATCAGCTCGCGGACCTGCGCGCTCTGCATCAATTGAGGCTCAACCCGCTCCCGCTTGAACATAGGCCCTATGACCGACGCCGGGACGATGCGGTCCACGCCGGACGCCCCGCGCAGCATCGCGCCGAGGTGGCCCGAGCCGTCCGGCAGCGCGAAGGCCGCGCGCGGCAGCGTCGCCGGGGTCTTCAGTCTGCCGAAGAGGGCCGGCTGGTGAACGAGCAGCGTCTGTTGCAGGTCGCGCATGCCGTGCAGGATTTGCAGGTCCGCGTCACGAGGCAGGGTCTTCCTGAGACTCGCGAGAGTGCGCGAGAGGTCCTCTTGCGCCGCCATCAGGTGCAGGTTGCGCTGGCCCACATGGCGGTTAGCACGCGCATCGAATCCAGGCCCGGCCCCGTCCGCGAAGCAATCTACTTTGGCGAGCAAACACTCGTGGCCGTTGTTCTCCATCACGGGCGTCCAGGGCGCGGGCAGGCGCAGGAGTTTATGGCAGTCAGGGTTCTGCCTATCCTCCAGGTCGAAGTACATCGAGCCGATCAGGTTCGGCGGGTGCGCCGGGTCGTTGAGGTCGAGAGAGGGGTTGACCCAGTAGACGCGGAGCTTGACGCCGACGGCGGGCAGGCGGCCCAGGTTCCAGACGTGCACGAAGATGGTGTGAGGCACGCCGACCTGCGGGCTGAGCGTCGCGCTCACGCCGTCGTAGGCCGAGACGATGCCGGGGACGACGATGATGTCCGGGCTCTCCCAGAAAGGGACCGCGAGCGGGCGGACGCCGTGGTCGCCGGGCACGGCGCGAATCAGCAGGTAGGGCCAGAGTTCATCCTGCCGCACGCGCCGCTTCTGTTTCAGGCGGCGGTCAATGAAAGCCCTGACCTCTTTCATCTTGCCTGGGTCTGTGGCGGGCTCTTGGGGCTTCGGGTCGTGGCGGACGCTCTTCGGGTCTTCGCCGCGCTGTCTCTTGTTTTCCTCTTTCGTCAGCTTCCGGTGCTCTTCCAGCACACGGCCGTCCCGCTTATCTTCCTTGTCGGACATGGCGCTTAACCTTTCCTCCCGTCGGGCAGGATCCCGCCGGCCTGTTTGATGTCGTCGGTCGTCACGACCTTCGGCGGCACGCACGCGGAGGGCACTTCGCCGTAGTGCGTGGCGAGATGGACGAACGGGTCGTAGTGTGGCCGGGCCGGTTCGCAGTAGCCTTCGGGGACGGTGCACGGCTCGTCGAAACGATACTTGGCGTTGTTGAGCGGAGCGCTCTGGCCCGGCGTCTGCGGCGTGTTCGGCCTGCGGTCCCACTCCCAGCACAGGTGGCCGTAGCCGCGATCCGCGTCCAGGTTGAAATCGCTCACGTCTTTGCCGCCCGCCAGCTTGCCGATGAGGTAGACAGTGTAATCAACGCTGTCGCCGAGGTGGCGGTCGGCCGGCAGGTGCGCCGCCGAGACCTGCTCGGTCACGGCGGGCGTCGTCGCAGTCTCGAAGTCCTTGCGGGCGCTGCCGTCGCCGGGCGCGTTGTTCATCAGGACGCGCGCGTCCTGGCCCTGCACGTACGGGCCTGGGTGTGTCAGCCCCGGCTCCCAGCCGTTGGTCTGGCCGGCGTTGTTCGCCAGCGGGTAGCGCCACGGCGAAAGGAACTCGCTCGGCTGAAGCGGGTTGCCGCAGAACAGGTTCGAGCTGAGATAGCCTACGGCCTGCGCGATTGCCGTCGGCGTGTCCTCGATGATGGAGCGCGGGAAGGCCGGGTCCGCGCCGAAGGCGGCCGAAGCGTTTGCCCTGCCCGACGGCTCGTCGAAGGCGATTGCGCCGGAGGGCGTGCCGGTCGGCGAGGCCAGCGCCGAGGCAAGTTGCTGAAGTGGACCAGTGGGCGAGACGCCGAGTTCGACCAGCCCGCGGCTGATCTCTTCGTGCTTGGGCATAAGGAAGCCGGTCATCACCAGGGGCTTGCGCGACGCCATGTAAAGCTCCCACATCGGGACGACCGCGTACTCGTAAAGTATCTCGCGCGCCGGGTAGGTGAGGATGTCCGCGACGACGGCGGCCGGGAGCGTCGCCAGCCAGACGCCCAGCTCCGCGATGTAAGCGGCCCAGGCGAAGATCGCCAGCAGGAAATCGAGCAGGTCCCAATCGTCGTCGTCCTCGCCGGGGTCTTCGCCGCGCGTCTCGTCGTCCACGACGCCGCTCTCCGAGCCTGGGAAGGGAGGCGGGCTGTGGTCTCCGATGACGGGCGGCGGCGGCGGCTTGCGCGGCGAGTAGCCGCCCGTCGAGGTGTACTTGACGTAATGATAGAGCGTCCAGAAAGTGTCTTGAATCGCCTTCACGCTCGGGCGGCCGCTCGTGCCGTCGCGGAATTGGGGCGCGTCGTCCGTCAGAATCCGCGGCGCGTCCGAGCCGTCGCCGAAGACTTCCTTCATCGTCCTGATGATGAGTTCGCACAGCTCCTTGGGCAGGTCGCCCGTGTCCAGGTCCCACAGGGCCTCTCGGTCTGTGTCACCCGCAGGATTTGGGTCGTAAGCCGGGAAGCCCGCGAAGTAGTCGTAGGCCGGCGCGTCCTCAGCCCCGTTGTAGGGCGCGTCGTTGCGTTTGCGGAAGGCGAGCCGGAAGTGGAGCGCCGAAGTGTCCAGCTCGCCGTAAGGCTCCATGCCGCCGTGCTGGCTGTCGTAGACGAGCGCGTCCATGTGGTTCTCGATCAGGTGGTGGCGCTGCCAGTGCAGCCTGTAGGGGCCGCCGCACTTGGCGTTGACGAAGGGGTGGCCCGTGATGTCCGTGGCGCAGTGCGACATCCAGCCGAGCGCGAACGCCTTCTGCTGGTCGTTGGCGGCGTTCTTGAAGAGGACCTGCGGGAAGACGCTCGTCTTGCGGTAGTGGAACATATCGGACCAGAAATAGGCGCTCTCCTCGAAGCCCTGCGGGACGCCGCTGGTCAGCAGGCCGAACCAGTCCCAGACCTTAATGAGGAGGTCGAGGATGGCGTTCTGGATGGCGGCGGACAACTCCTGAAGCGCCTGGCCCAATTCGCCCAGGAGCTGGCCGCTCATCTGGTTCAGCAAGTCGCCAGCCCCAGTGATGGCGGGCTCG
>JADMIO011437942.1_pt1 | contig 16468 bp, 18 predicted proteins | sample 8958161 | NCBI WGS metagenome assembly JADMIO01 (sample SAMN16585339, study PRJNA669376) | soil metagenome | isolation source: Crop rotation soil | place: USA: Cullars Rotation, Alabama | collected 2011
GCGACAACTTGTCCACGTGGAATTCTAAGCTTAGGATCCCAATGTGCTGGAAAGGCCGTCTCTTCGTCAGAGCTGATGCGGAACGTCGGGTCCTCGTCAGAAAGCTTGCGGAGCGCGATACCCATCTTCTCCTGGTCTGCCTTGGTCTTCGGCTCGATACGGAGCGAAACCACCGGCTCAGGGAAGACGATCTGCTCGAGGATGATCGGGTTCGCTTCGTCGCAGAGCGTGTGCGAGGTCTTCGTGTCCTTGAGGCCCACGAAGGCGGCTATCTCTCCCGTGAAAACCTTCTCCACTTCCTCGCGCTTGTCTGCCTGGAGACGAACGATACGTCCTATGCGCTCCTTCGTGCCCGTGTTCGCGTTAAAGATATACGAACCTGCAGAAACCGTTCCGGCATAGACGCGGAAGAAGGTCAGTGCGCCCACGAACGGGTCGGTCTGGAGCTTGAAGGCGAGCGCGGTGAACGGCTCGTCGTCGGACGGCTTGCGCTCCACCTCTGCATCCGTCTTCGGGTTGGTACCCTTTACCGGTGGGAGGTCGAGTGGCGACGGAAGATAGTCGACGACGGCGTCGAGGACGAGCTGCACGCCCTTGTTCTTGAGCGCGGAACCGGCATATACCGGGAAGATCTCGTTTGCGATGACGCCCTTGCGGAGCGATGCCTGAAGTTCAGCGTATGACGGCTCGTTACCCTCGAAGTATGCGTTCATCTGGGCTTCGTCCTGCTCGACGATGCGCTCGACGAACTCAGCGCGGTACTTTTCAGCCTCTGCCTTGTACTCCTCGGGAACTTCGCCTTCGTTCACGTCTTCGCCCATGTTGCCGGTGAAGGTGTATGCCTTCATGGAAAGGAGATCGATCACCCCTTCGAACTTGTCTTCGGCGCCCATAGGGATCTGCGCGCGGACCGCCTTCTTCGAAAGGCGATCGAGGATGGTGGCGTATGAACGCTCGAAGTCGGCGCCGGTGCGGTCGAGCTTGTTGATGAAGCAGACGCGCGGCACGCTTGCCTCGTCGGCGTAGCGCCAGTTCGTCTCTGACTGCGGCTCAACGCCTGCCACGCCGTCGAAGACAACGATAGCGCCGTCGAGCACACGCATCGAGCGCTTCACTTCCGCCGTGAAGTCGATGTGGCCTGGAGTATCGATAACGTTGAAACGATACTTCTTTGAAAGATCCTTCTTGTCCTTCTCGTTCGTGCGCGTCCAGAAACAGGTAATAGCAGCCGACGTGATAGTGATACCGCGTTCGCGCTCCTGTTCCATCCAGTCAGTAGTGGTGCCGCCGTCGTGCACTTCGCCGATCTTGTGCTGGGAGCCCGTGTAGAAGAGCACGCGCTCGGACGTCGTGGTCTTGCCGGCGTCGACGTGGGCGATGATGCCGAAGTTGCGCACTTTCTCGAGTGGATAATCGCGGTTCATAGAAGAATAGTAAGCAGAATGCAGTTAGCAGTAGGCAGTGATGCCAAGATAGTAAATAAAAAGCCCCTGTCTGCCGACAGGCAGGCGCCGAAGCGTTATATATAAGATACGTTTTCGGCAGCCAAAAGGCAAGAAAGGTGGCCCGGTCGCTTGCGCGGCCGGGCCCTCCCTAACAAAGGCGAACTCAGAACGGGTAGTCGGGAATGCGTTTGATTGCCCTAATTTCCCCCCTTTCGCCTAACTCGCTTCTCATTCGTTCGAGAACCGTGGCGAGCGGCTCTTCCGTTGCCATGCTAGCATTCCCGTTGACATGGAAGAGGCTCCTGCCATCGATCATCACGCCGACGTGAGCAGGCCAGAAAATCAGGTCTCCGCGCTTACGATCTTTCAGGCTGATCGGAACGTACTCGCCTATCAACGCCATCTGTTCGCCGGCCGTACGTTGAGCATGTTTTCCGGTGGCGAGGAAGGCGTTCTGAATAATGAGTGAACAGTCCGGATAGATACGCCCTCCGAATACGTAGGGATCTCCTCGATACATGAGCGCGACTTCGACGAAATCATCTGCCCACTCTCCGAGCGCCCTGACCTGATGTTTGGCGACCCAACCACAGTCTTGAAGCAGAAAGAACTTTCCGTGCTCATCGATGACCCGAACCGGAGACATCATGCCGAGAAGCAAACCTTCTTCTGTCTTCTCGTTGGGAAGTGCTCGTGCAAACGCTCGCGGAACGCAGATATAGTGCGTAGGCTCGATGAGGTCAACGGAGACATCTTGGCGACGGACGAAGCTTGGATAACCGTCGAGGCAAGTATGAGTGAGGAGGAATTCTCCTCTATCCTCGATTAGTTTGAGTTTTTCGCCGAAAAGCGAACGCCCCAAACCCTCACAAATCATCGTCCCATCGGAATCCAGGTATCGCCGGGCTTCTCCAACGCAAACACGCAGATACTGAATAGTGCTCGTGCCGGGGTTATCCGGCGCTTCTCCTAAAGCTTGCCGAATATCCATGATTAATACTCCTGTTCTTTCCGTTCGGACTATTATCCGACTCCGAAAAAAGTATACTAAAAGCGCCAAGGAAAGCGAAGACCGCCCATTGGGCGGTCTTCGCTTTCCTTGTTAAGGGTCCTCTATCGCACCGGCGTCGGAGCCTCAGCCGGCACCGCCTGAACCTTCATGATTCCCTGGCGCATATCCCAGTCACCGCGGCCGCTCATACGCTCAGGACCATGCATGAGCCCGAGAAGCGCGCGAAGAAGTATGGTGAGAGCGATAGCGCCCAGAAGCAGGAATATGCCGAGCCCTACCGGCGAGCACCAGCTTGCCCAGAAACTATGCGTTCCGTGATGATGGCCGTGCTTGTGCATACCGTCGTGTTTCATGTCTGCTTCCATATATAGATAATTATTGAAGTAATCTTTCTTTATCAGTATACGCGACGCGATATGAAGACAGGAAGAAAGCCGCCCTCGGGCGGCTTTCTTCAGGCGGCACCTCTATCACCTAGTTATCAGTATTTACTTCGTGCTTCCTGCTTATCTCTATAAGCTGATCTCCTTCGCGCTTATAGGCGAGCGTCCATTCCTTGAACGGCCACTGCCCAACAAGCTCGCTATATGTAGTTACCAATCTTCCATCAGTAGTGGTTACCGCAATGGGAGAGCCGCTGGTTTCAAGCAACTTAATGTAGGCGTTATCGCCTAGGTGGATAGCACTATGATATATGGCCTGATGAGTGCCGGTACGAGAAAAAAGACCTACGTAACTCTCTTGCACACGTGGTGTAACAGATGGATCCTCTATATAAAACGGGAAGAGATACCAAACCGTATCACCTTCTTGGCCTATGACGGTGAGGGATTGGGAAAGAGATAGTTGAAGATCCCAGTATCCGGTAGTGCCATCTGGAAGAGTAACCGGTTCTGAACGTCCAGTATATTCAGTGCCTCCTGCGTCACCGGCATTCGTGTGGTATTCCACCTTGAGAACTATGTCTGGACTTGAAGGGATCGGAATAAGGACTCCGTTCATGCCGTAGAGGCCAGCGCCATAATTAAATGTGTTATCTACAAAGACGGCGGATTCATGCACGGCGAAGATAAGCCCCACGACCACAAAGGTGATGTAGTAAAAGATGTTTATGAAACCACGCATGATCGAAGTATATAGGAGAGTCTTGAAGGTAAAGAATAAAGCGCCCTAGGGCGCTTTATTCTTTACCAGGCGAAGTGCGCAAACGCCTTGTTGGAGTCGGCCATGCGGTGCATATCGTCCTTCTTCTTGACGGCAGAACCTTCGTTGTTCACCGCGAGCATGATCTCGTCAGCAAGCTTCTGCGCCATAGGCTTTCCTTTGCGAGCGCGTGCGGCATTGATAAGCCAGCGGTATGCGAGCGATACGCGGCGCTGCTGGGGAACTTCGCGAGGGACCTGATAGTTAGCGCCACCGACGCGGCGGGAGCGGACTTCCATGAGCGGAGCAACGTTGCGTATGGCGGTCTCGAAGGTCTCGAGCGCGTCTACTTCTCCTCCCTTAGAGATGATGGTGAGTGCGTCGTACACCACTTTGCGCGCAGTATCCTTCTTACCGTCGAGCATGACGGTGTTTATGAAACGAGAGATGGCCTCCGAATTGTATTCAGAGTCCGGGCGGCGGATGTGCTTGGTCTTAAGAGGGTGGCGCATTTTATGACAAATTATTTAGCTAGCAGACTAGCTTTTCGGCTTCTTAGCACCGTACTTCGAGCGGCCACGGCGGCGCTTATCGATACCGGCCGTATCAAGGCGTCCACGAACGACCGTGTACTGCACGCCGATGTCCTTAACGCGGCCTCCGCGAAGCATGACCACCGAGTGCTCCTGGAGGTTGTGGCCTTCGCCTGGGATGTAGGCGGTGACTTCCATGCCATTGGTGAGACGTACGCGGGCGATCTTACGGATAGCCGAGTTAGGCTTGCGGGGAGTCTTCGTCGTTACTTTGGTGCATACGCCGCGCTTGAACGGAGCCGGGTAGAAGGTCGGACGGTTCTTGAGGGAGTTGAAGCCACGGCCAAGAGCGAGGACCTTCGATTTCCTCGGGGTGCTCTTACGAGCCTTCTTTGCAAGCTGATTTATGGTTGCCATTTCGAAATGAAAACTCCCCGTGGGAGCTGGTAAGACTATATAAGAATAGACTATGGAATGCAAGTAATGCTTTGAAATACGAGCACGAACTAACAAAACCGCTCCTCGTCACCGAGGAGCGGTTGCGCGTTCTGTTCCCAGGTGCGCAAGACCCGGACATACGAACAAGGTACATGTTCTACTGTCAGTTTCGGACTTCAGCTAAAATGCCCGGAGAAAGCGAATTACCCGCCTCACGGTTAAGCTAAAGCTCGACTTACGAGAGAGTCGGCCCGCGTAGGCTGCAGCAAAAATAATCACCTCCTTCCATAGATTTTGACTAAAGGGCCCGAATGAATCGGAATGCTCGACGCATCAGCGAGCCGAAACTCGTTTTACGCGCAAGCCTTCCGCCATAGAGCGCACCCATAGGCAATCACCTCCTTCCTATCAGACGAGTTGTCAGAGAGTCCGAACGAATCGGATTGCCCGCCGCAGGAACGAGCCGAAGCTCGCCTTGCGATTCAGCCTTCCGGCGTATCCAGCAACCATTACATGTACCTCCTTTCTACCGCTGCTTAGGCGATTCTGTTTGCGTGCCAAGACGCGAGTATCCGAGCCACCAGACTTCTGCTCTGAAGCGTGACGCCGCGATCTGCGAAGATGCGGTTCAGAAAGAGTGTCGCAGATTCTGTCGTATTCCACATGGGAACGGGCCCTGAAGTCCCCAATATTTCGAGCCCGCGAGAGCAAGAACCATCAGGAGAAAGCCTGAAGATCTCTTCCCTACTCTTGAGCGACCGGACGTACACGTCTTTGTATAGGTCGCCCCCTTCCGTGAGACGAAGCTCATCGGATAAGAGAACCTTGACTCCGAACGCACGTGCCATTGCGCTCAGTTCGAGCAGGTCATATTTCAGCTTCTCCCCGTGCGGAACCTTCACGTCACTTCCGATGCGGATGTGTGGGGATATGATCCATTCTTCAATACCGAGATTCGCTAGCAGTTGCGGCATATCTTTCAGATGCGCCATCTTCCCTGGGAAGAGCACCGAGTTCACCGCTATATCGCCGCGAAATTCCCTTTTTAGAGCCCTGATTCCCTGAAGCGTTGCTTCCAGAGCTCCGTTTTTGCGGCGCAGCTTGTCGTGGATGGCAAGGTCCGCGCTATCGATAGAAACAGTTATCGCGTCGACGAGACCCGGGAACTCCCCCAACTCTCGTGCGTGCTCTGCCAAATACGTACCGTTCGTGACGAACGACGTCTCGCAGAAAAACGCTCCTGCGAGCTTGAGCAAAGCCTTCGTAAGCGGCCACGTTTCGGGCAGCAAAGGCTCATATCCCTGGATACTGAACCGCGCTATCGGCATATGCACGAGAATGTCGGCCAGGAAACGGAGATAATCTTCGTGTGCTAATTTCGAGTCTACTGCTTCCTTGCGGTGCGCGATGACACAGAACGCGCAACCAAGATTGCATCCATTCGGAGCAGGCAACACGAAGGTCGCGTATGTCTTCTTCGGCATGAATGCCTCCCATATGTCGGTGAACTTCCTTACTAAGCGTAGGTTTTCTAGAACACGAAGTACAAAATTGTAAAACTCTCTGTGTGTACGGCTCAGATACAGTCTTTTATATGTCTAAAAAACTTTACATAAATCAGTCTTTGGCCTAGTCTGTACATATGAATACTCCATTCAAGGCCTTTGGACTTTCTGGTACCGCAAGCGCGGTCCTGGCCCAGGTGAAGGCAGGTCGCGAGACCCCGGTTCAGATATCCAAGGAAACCGACATCTCAAGGCCCGCCATTTACGCCATCCTTGCTCAATTGGAAGAGCAGGGACTCGTGACACGTCATGCCGTTAAAGGAGCGGCGCGCTGGAGAGTCGCTTCTGCGTCCCAAATAAATAGGCTCTTGGAACGGGCGCGAGAAGAGATACTTGGCTCAAAAGAAGAAAGGGAGGTCCTGTATCAGGAGGATAACGTCGGCGTGAAGGTATATCGAGGCAGGAAGACCATCAGCGAGGTCATGCGGTATATCTTCCAGGAGCATCGCGGGCAGACGTGCATCGGCTTCCAGGGCGATAACGTGTTCGCTGATTGGCGCGACCTGCTCGGAGCTGAGACGATAAACGACCTGAACAAAAGCATAAAGAAGAACGGTATGGTCATACAGGTCATTGTTCCCGAAGGCAGCTTCGAGCGCTCATTCGATATCATGGGACTTGAGTGGGCGAAACACTTCGAGGGCAGGGCTTATCGCGTGAACGAGATCAGCGATGACTACTTCAAGCACAAAGGAGAGATGTTCCTTTTCAAGGACAGCGTGTACCTCATTTCGATGCGTGAGCAGGTGGTCATCGAGATACAGCACTCGCAGATACAGAAGATGCTCTACCTGCTCTTCGAGTACGTGCAGGATACTTCCAAGGTCATAGACGGTAACGAGATCCTCCGGCAGCTTATGGCCAAGGACGCTGTCGACCAGTAATATCGCAAAATATTATTTCTTCACCTTCCTCTTCTTGAACTCATTCCGTGTCATGAGGTCTTTCATGTCTTTCAGTCGGTCGACATACAGGACTCCATTGAGGTGGTCTATCTCGTGCTGGAATATGCGCGCCCATAGTCCGGATGCACGCTCGACCATCTTCTCGCCTTTCTCAGTATAGTATTCGACGGTAATCGATGAGGGTCGCGGAACTGTCGCACCGACGTGCTCGGGCGCGAAACTGAGACATCCTTCCCAGTCTTTCTTCAGGATAGTCGAGTATTGGATGATGCGCGGATTCACGATGACTATCGGGCCTCGCTGCTCCAGATGCGGACGATGTTCCGTCGAATACGTTTCCATCACCGCCAGGCGTATGGACTCTCCGACCTGCGGAGCGGCAAGTCCTACACCACCGGTCTTATGCATAGTGAGCAACATCTCCCGTATAAGCTTCTTCATCTTCGGCGTCCGCAAAGACTTAAGCGGTACCGCCTTCGCCTTGGTTCGAAGGATAGGATTCCCGAATTCGGTACGTGGAAGCGCTTTCATGATTCGTCTTTCGGATAGATAGCTATTATCTGTCTGAGCAATAGCTCGTCAGGCTTGATGGTCTCCCCGGAGAAGTCGAACCACACCCGCATGAAGTCATCGCGCGCGATGGTCCGCAACTTCCCTATCTCCGGGTCTTGCAGGTAGATGTTCTGCTCGTCCAAACCTACGACTACGGAGTAGTGTCCGTCAGCGACTTCTGAATCCAGGTAGTCGGAGCGACCTCTGGTGAACCAGTTAACAATTACTGGCACTCCCTTACTAAGCCATCCTTCGATCTCCTCGAAGCTGCTCTCGTTCTTGATGTCAGCCCTGAGTCCTAGAGATTCTGCGGCTCTCGCGAGACCTCGGTCAGTCGTACCCTGGTCGTCCTTGCCTACAAGCTCCGAGAGTTCCTGCTCACTCTTACCAATGCCGTAATACCCAAGAACGATCTTGAGCGACGCAGGACCGCACATGTTCTCATGCAGCGTTTCTTGGAACCCTTTGACCTCTAGCCGTGTCATATGAGTAGTTTATCAGCCTTCTTCTCCAGAAACTCGTAAGGAACTCTTTAAGAGAAGTTGAGATAGTTTTGAGGCGTACCTATATAGGATGGGCGCATGAACCAGAGCCTGCATCTGATCGCGCATATAGGTACCCTTATACTCATTTCCCTGTTGTGGGTGTTCGTGCTCTTTCCGGCAGAGGCCCGAGCGCAGAGAGCGGCTGATGCGCACCCATAGCTTTTGCATAAGAAACGGTCAGGAAAACTTTAGGTGGGCTTGAAGAAACCTTGACCGCCTGCTCGCTACATTTCCCGGGTGAGTTTAGCCGTCACTTACCCTTAAGAAACGTATCGTATGGTTATCTTCTTTCTCGTGCTGTGGATTCAATTACTCCTGCCCTATGTGTCGCATGCTGAGGAACCGGTAGTCCTGAGCGAGCCGCCGCCAGAAGCGTCTACCCAAACACAAGCGTCCTCTTCGCTCGCGACGCCCGCCCCAATGCCAGCGCTCCTAGAAGCAACCTCGTCGCTGCGTATCGATGATGGCGAGCTCGAGCCGGAAGTCGCGGAAGAGGGTCTCACGCCAGACGCTCCAGCGTTACAGGTCATGGATGCACTCGCGCCGCTCATCGACCACGCGATCGGCGGTTCGATCATCACGCCCTCGAATTACGAACCTGGTGGAATTCCCGCAGGTGTCGGGATTCCTCACTCGCTCATAAATACCCTGCCGGACGGAGACTATTACGCAGTCGTATTCTTCGAAGGGCTCGCCGGATGCCCGACCGTTAATTACTATCTGAACTCTTTCCAGCCGGGAAGCGCGTGGGCATACGACATACGGGGAAATGCGGAGCAGTTCACGCACGCGGTATCTACGAGCGCAGGCGGATGCGGTCAGCGATTCAGGGTAGATCCGAACAAGGGCGACGGGTGGATGTGGGGAGCGCTTGACCCGAACGACGGCACCAAGAGCATGATCGCTGACAACGAGGGAGTACCGGCCTTCGCTATCTGCGCTACCGAAACGGCGTGCGACACCATCGCGCCCGGCGCGCCGGCAGGACCGAAGGTATCGAGCGTATTATTCTTGCCCGGCATAAAAGGCAGCAAGCTGTACCGCGATAATCCTCTATGCCTTGCCGACGACGACTCATGCGGCACGCCGCTATGGCTGCCTCCCGGCGACCTGTCGGTGCCGCAGCTCTTCCTGGACATACAAGGGAAGAGCGTGCATGACGATATCTACGTTAAGGACGAAGGCCTGCTGTCTGAAGCGTACGGCCTGGCATTCTACTCTTCGTTCATCACGCAGATGAACGAAGCTGAGGAGAGCGGCACGTACGGACCCGGCTGGCAGTTCAAGCCGATAGCCTATGACTGGCGTCTTTCCCTTCCGGACATCGTAAACAAAGGGGTGAAGCATGGGAATCGCATTTACTATGAGGAGTCTACGGGCACGCCCTACATCGAGGAATCGCTGCGCGCCTTGGCGCAAACGTCGCCGACGGGGAAAGTGACCATCATCGCTCACAGCAATGGCGGCCTGGTCGCCAAAGCACTCATGCAGAAGCTCGGCGACGCCGGGAGCGCCGCGCTCATCGACAAGGTCGTCATGGTAGGTGTCCCGCAAAGCGGTGCGCCCAGAGCCCTCGGCGCGCTCCTGTTCGGCGACCGGGAAGGCATACCTGGCATCAAGCATATTCCGGACGTCATCATGTCGAGCGCATCGGCGCGCGAGTTCGGACTTCATGCTCCGATGGCATATCACCTGCTTCCTTCACGTCAGTACTTCGAGCATCCTATCCAACTCTCTTCCGGAATGGGCGTAAGTCCGCTTATTTCTTTTGCACCCGGAACTCTCTGGCAGACCGAGCGGGCAGCATATGGTCCGACCATAGCGTCTGCCCAGGAGTTGAAGAGCTTCGCGCTTGCCGAAGATGGCGGACGAACCATGCCGAGCCCTTCTGACCTCAGCAGACCGAATATCCTTTCCGCGGGAATCTTCAGCTATGGCGAAGACATGCATGCGTCCCTCGACGCGTGGACGCCGCCGCCTGAGATAGCGGTGCATCAGATCGCCGGATGGGGCGTAGAAACGATCTCAGGCCTTGAACTATACGAACGTCCCCGCACGCTCCTTGGTACGCCTATAGGCGGATATGTTCCAAGCTACCGGCCGCTCCTGCTCAATAACGGCGATGGAACGGTGCCGGCTCCAAGCGCGCAGCTGATGCAGGACGCTGCGAATGTTCACCGGTATTCCGAGAATCTCGCAGAGACAAGAGGCACGAAACGCTACGACCACGGGACGCTCTTCGAGATTCCTGAAGTGCGGTCATTCGTTACCAGTCTCCTGACGAATGATCCGACCTTGCCGTACGGCATACGTGAGGGCGAAGCCGACCCGCCAAGTGGCGCGAAACGGCTCGTATTCTACTTGCACTCCGATGCTGCGGAGCTTGCGGTGCATGACGGAAGCGGAAGGCGCACCGGCATGAGCGTCAGAAGCATTCAAGACGCCGCTATCCCGAACAGTACCTATGGCGAGCTCGGCGACGTGAAATATGTCGCTACTCCCGCATTCCGTCCATATCGAGTGGATATACAAGGAACGACCGCCGGTTCTTTCACGCTTGATGTAGAGGAGTGGATAAAGGACTCCCGCGTCGCGACACGCACGATAAGCGACGTGCCGGTACGGCCGGGGACACGAGCGACGCTTAGCATTACCGACGGCATCGGTGATGCGTCGCCGCTTGAGGTAGACACTGACGGAGACGGAGTAACTGACCTGAGTATCGCGCTTACAACAGGGACCGTGACATATGCTTCCTCGACCCCTCCGATAGAGAGCCCGGTCGACACTCCAGAGCCTCCGGATGGCACGACTGCTCCCGGAGAAAACGACGAAGGGGACGGGCAGCAGGAGCCAGCGCCCGTCGATGGGCCGGTTCTTGATCCGAAAGGATCGCACGCACGGCATTCTTCCGTTTCCTCTCGCGCAGTAACGCATAGCGGCCGTTCGTTCGTAGTCGGCACGACCACGACATCCGACCCCTTGGAGGTTGTGGCAGAGAATGTTCTGTCGAACACCGAGCGAGCGACTACCTCTTCGCAGCGGACATATGTTCAGCAGGAAGATGGACAAGAAAGCATCGCCGCGCCCGAAGCTGTACCGGGAAACGATGTCGCTTCGCAGACGTACGCTACCCAGCTTGCAGCGGTTCCTGAGAGCGCGCTTATGCGAGTATTGTCGTATCTAAAAGGCGTGCTGTTACGGGCGCTTGCCGTAGGAGCAAGGATCCTTACCTGATAGATTCGCGCGGCTATACGCCAAGAAGCAGATTGAAGATCCAGAAGACTGCAGCCCCGAAGGGTGCGGCAAGGAAGTACCAGAAGACCAGGAAGAAGACGATGAGCGTGAGGAATCCTCCTTGGCGAAGCCTATCCTCGAAATCACGGAACGCCATGGAGCTCTTGAGCGGCAGGATGCTGCGGATGAAGGCGTAACCGTCCAAGGGCGGGATGGGAATGAGATTGAAAAGACCGAGGAAGAGGTTCATGAGGACCGCAACAGCCGCAAGATCCCCGAACGGGATCGCTCCGTTCGCGTATGCGAGGCGCGCGACAAGCGTGAACACCAGCGCGAGCAGGATATTGGTCGCTATACCCGCGATAGCGACGATAGCCTCTCCCCACCGCCCGCGACGCAGGTTGTATGGGTTATACGGCACGGGTTTAGCCCAGCCGAATAGGAACGGCGCGTGCGTGAGCACGAGGATGCCCGGAATGATGACCGACCCCCAGAGGTCGATATGCGGGATGGGATTAAGGGTAAGGCGCCCCGCAAGCTTGGCGGTAGGGTCGCCGAGCATGTATGCAGCGTATCCGTGAGCCACCTCATGGAGGATGATGGAGAAGATGAGGATTACTACCGTGAAGATAGTGAGGGTGAGGTCCGGTTGCATAGGTATATAGGTGATGGTACCATGCGGAAACTATGGCTCGCGAATGCGCAATCACCGGGAAGACGACTCAAGTAGGCGGACGGTACTCTAACCGTACCCGTGCTACCGAGTTCAACCCGACCGGAAAGGTCCGCCGCAAGGCTAACCTCCAGAAGCGGCACATCTTCGTGCCTGAGCTAGGCTCGACCGTCCTCGTCGATATCTCCGCCAAAGGTCTCCGCCACATCAAGAAGAACGGTGCGCACGCGACGCTCACCAAGGCCGGGGTAATCTAGACCGCAGACATCTAAACACAAAATCGGCGCCTTGATAGACGCCGATTTTGGTTTTCCTTGAGAGGGTCAATTGACCCAAGGGAATACCTTTCTGCGCTGACTTCCGTCGGCGGAAACATGCCAGACCGCGACTCCGCCAGCCCCGTAGAACGATTGTAGCGTGAGCGCATGAATCTCGAGGATCGCGCGCACCTCGCTGAACGCTGCGCCTAGATCATACGCATCGAACTTCTCGATTATGGTCTTACCTTTTACGATCCGCTCAAGCTCATAGTTAAGCCGCGTCCTCATTCCGCCTGCCCCGAACCTCCGCATGGAAGCGCCGGGAGCAGCAGTCTCTGTAATCATCATATCTGCCCCCTATAGAACGACCTTTGAAGACCATATCTGATTTCCTTCTCATCGTCTAATTCGCTTCGATGTCCGCCTTGAGATTATCGAGGATCGCCTGCCATCCTGAGCGCTGCATCTCGAGCGGATTCTGATTCTCGGCTTCGAAGGTCTCGATGATGCGTGTTCCCGTTACTTGTTGCGTAAAGAAGACTTCCACATTCCTGCCGTCTTCGAGCGTGTAGCTGATTTTCTCGCTCGGCATGACTTCGGTATAGGTGCCTTTCAGGTTGAACCCCGCGCTACCGTCCTTCGCTTCCATACGGTAGTCGAATTCTCCACCTACTCGCAAGTCGTTAGTCGCCGTAGGCGTATACCAATCCGGCGACGCGTTATTCCACCTGACGATATGGTCTGGGCGCGTAAAGAATTCCCATGCTTTCTCGGCGGGAGCGTTAACGATCGTATCAACGGTGATCTGTTCTCTCATGAATGTATTTTACCATTAGACCCTACCGGTGCTTGGGAATCCGTTAAGAACTCACGCGACGTTCTTGTTCTTTAGATAGGTCTTGAGAGAGCTGCTATCGGTGTAGCAAAAGGAATGTATCCCGAGTCTTTGCGCAGCATCGACATTCGGTTGGCTATCATCTATAAAAATAGTTTCTTCGGCCGTGGAACCTATTTCCCTAAGCGCATGCAGATACATCTCAGGATCAGGTTTTACCATTCCGACTGCTGAGGAAATGACTATGCTGTCGAATAAATCCTTGAATTCAGGGAAGGTCACGTAGATCTTTCTCTCAAAGAATCCTTCGTTCCCATTCGATAGCAGCGCTATCTTGTAGCCCTTGGATTTCAAGTCCTTGATGATCGCCACGACTTCGCGATCCAGATCTAGATAGCTGTCGATCTCTTCTCTAAGCTCTTGGGCATTCACATTTATCCCCTCATATGCAGAGAAATGCTTGAGTACGTCATCCTCGCCCAACCTACCTAGATCAAATCTTCGAAAGAGATCGGGTAAATCAGAATCTACAAATCCGGTCCTTTTTGAATGCTGCTGATACCAGCCGTTCAACACTGGACTACAGACCACACCGAAACAATCGAAGATGAGCGTGGTGATCGGCATGATGAAGACAGTATATACGAGGTTCATCTGAACGATACGGAGACTCCATCGCTAACGAAATGCAGCGTGCCGTTGTCGATAGTAGAGAGTATGCGTGCGCCTTCGCTCTTGATGCGGGCAAGAGTCTCAGGACTGGGATGGCCATACGAGTTATCCTTCCCTGCCGATATGGCGACTATCTCGGGACGTACTGCAGCTAGCCATGCGTCGTCGGTCGAGTATTTCGAACCGTGGTGCCCAGCCTTGAGCACGGTGCTCGCGAGATTTCCCTCTCCCCTATCTATCGCGACCAGATGATCTTCGATCTTCGACGAAAGATCCCCTGTCAGCATGAAAGACGTGTTCCCATACACCAGCCGCATCACGACCGAACCGTCATTCGTCTCACCCGCAGGCATGTCACGGTCGGGATACAGCACATCCGCGTATGCGCCACCTCCCAGATGGATACGCATGCCGCGCCTGGCGGTGAATGCCTGCGCACCTGGCTCGCTTGATACGGCGTGCTCGAGCGCACGGGTGGGCGACGTATCGTTCGGAACGCCGGGGCTCATGAAATACGAGACTGCATAGCGGTCGAATACATCACTAAGTCCCGCGATATGGTCCTTGTCCGGATGCGTCTCCACGACCAAGTCGATGGAGCGATCGAAGAAGCCGATCTCTTTGGGGAGTTTGCGCAAGACTGAGTGGTCAGGTCCGCCATCGATCAACATCTGTATGCCGGTCGCACCCTGCACGAGAATTGAGTCACCTTGTCCTACATCGAGTACGGAGACGCGAAGACGCGCTGCAGGCACGTGAAAGATGCTTATCCAGACATAGATATTGAGTCCCAGCAGTACTGCGATCGCGGCATGCTTCAAGCTGATAGATTGAGGCTTCATGGCTTCCATGAGCATATCACCGCGCGCAGGTATATACTTTTCGTATACCGTAATCCAGATATCTTATGACCTATCCCGTACGCAGCTTCGAGCTTCCTGAACTCAAAGGACTCTCGAAAGACCAGATAGCCGTGCACCTCGCCCTCTACGAAGGGTATGTGAAGCACAGTAACCTCATCATGGAAAAGATAGCGAAGCTTCGCGAAGAAGACGCGGAAGGCAATGCGTTCCTCACGAACGAACTCAGGCGTCGGTTCGGTTTCGAATTCGACGGCATGCGCATGCATGAGTACTACTTCGAGCAGTTCGAGGGCGGGCCCACGCTTATGGCAAGCGACTCGGCACTGATGGACGCTGCTACACAGAAGTATGGAAGCTGGGAGGGATTCATCGCGCACATCAAGGAAGTCGCGGGTTCCCGCGGCATCGGATGGGTCGTCACATACTTCGATCCGGCAGGTCCGACCCTCCATACCGCCTGGGTGGACGACCACCAGCTCGGCCAGCTCGCAGGGCTTCCGGTCATGCTCGCACTCGACCTCTGGGAACACGCCTTCATGGTCGACTACAAGCCTGCCGAGAAGAAGTCGTACGTCGATGCTTTCTTCGATAACCTGAACTGGAGCGTCATCGAACGACGTTTCCTGACGGAAGCGGTGTAGGGAAACGGCCAGAGTCATATCTGCATCGTTCGTGTTGTTTTCAGAAGTCCGACGCCTTTAGGCGTCGGACTTCTGCGTATCAGTCGCACGACAAGCGCCGCAAGAAGCGCATATGCCGCGAGTACCATCCAGAACGGAAATGCCGGGACGAGTACCCGCGCGAACGGAAGCGATGAGGACAGCGTTGCGACATGGATGACATACCAGAGGAGCAGGTACGCCGGAGTCCCACCGATAAGCGGAAGCGTCGTTGATATGAGCCCGAGCGGGACGGCCAGGAGCGCCGCGAGTGCGCTGAATCCCATCGCAAACGGTATGACCGGCATCACGACCACGTTCGCCAACACTGAAACGAGCGACAGGTTTCCGGTCTGCCACAGCAAGAGCGGCAGCACGCCGAGTTGTGCGGCAAGCGTGGTCGCAAGAGCTTCGCGCAGCAGCGGACTTCGAACGATAGCGAGTCGCGTCTGAAGGAGCGGAGAACCGATGATGAGACCAAGGGTCGCGAGGAAGGAGAACTGGAATCCGGGATCAAAGACGACGAGAAGCGGGTTCCAAAGCGCGAGCAGGAAGAAGGTGATGGTAAGGATACGCAGTACGCGGTAGTTCTTGCCGGACGCACGCGCGCTTATGGCGAACAATGCCATGAGTCCGGCGCGCAGCGCCGAAGCTCCCGCGCCTGCTGCAAGTACGAAACAGATGATGCTTGCGCCCGCTATGGCTCCGGCTGCGCGCTTGGGCAACCTCCCGAGCGCGCGGAAGATATGCTCGGCCACGATCATGACGTTATACCCGGACAGTACGACGATCTGGAGCATGCCGGCGTCCGTGAACGAATCAAGGAGTTCGCGGCCGAGGCCCTGCTTGCCGCCCACGATGAGCCCGCTCGCGAGCGCGCTCTCGGGCTCCGGAAGGGCCTGCGCGAGAGCCGTCATAAAGCCTTCCTTTATATATTCAAGTATCCGCAGGAAGCGAAGCGCGAGTCGTCCATCCTTACCGGTCACTTGGACGTAGGCCGGCTGCATAACGGCGAACACGCCATCCTTGCGCAGGAATGCATCGTACGCGAAGGTCCGTCCTCCGTCGGTCTGGAACCTTTCCAGCACAGTGGGATCCGAAGCTTGGAATTCACGTGACTTGAAGTCGCGG